>JGI24710J26742_10004526_pt1 | contig 11384 bp, 10 predicted proteins | sample BioPla2DNA2_FD_26742 | JGI IMG/M metagenome (IMG submission 26742) | reverse complement strand
TTTTGATAGCGGAATTTATACGAACTTGTTGACGAGCCATAACTTCCCATAGTAGCAAAAAACTCAAATTCGATTTTAAGTACACCTTTGTTACTGATAGACATTCCAACATATGGATCTGTCATGTTAGGATTATCGTGAGGTAATATAAAACTTTCACTTTTTTCTGCTAAGTTGTATAAATTTGATTCATTATCATAAAAAAGAATTAACAACATTCTTGGTTGTGCTAAATCTGCATATTCGTCAAGCATGACGCTATCTATGTGCTGAATAACTAAAACTAAATCTTTATAGCTATCCTTATTTAAATCGCCTTGTACAGAATCTAATAACATCCAACCTTTTGGAATAAAGTTTTCAACATCTTTTCCCTGCGCATTAATGTTAGGGTACAAAAAGTCCTGACCATATGCAAATCCAAATGTCAGCACAAATAATACTGTAATATTTTTTTCATTTTATTGCTTATTTTTTTGTTTTCCACAAACTTATAAATTTTATTTTTATAAACATAACAAAATAAGTACCATTTTTTATTAAAAATTATTTGTTAATTACTTTGGGATAAAAATTTTGTATTTAATTTTTTAATTGCTGCATTTAAGTTAATTTTATAGCCTTGCGTTTTTTTGAAAAAGATTTTAGAAAATGATTGATTTTACACACTTACACGTCCACTCACAGTACTCTATTTTAGATGGAGCAGCATCAATTAATGCCTTAGTAAAAAAAACTAAAGATAGCGGAATGACTTCTTTAGCTTTAACCGACCATGGTACTTTATTAGGAATTAAAGAATTTCATGAAGTTTGCCTAAAAAATGGCATAAAACCAATCTTAGGTTGTGAAGCTTATGTTGCAAGAAAAAGCATTCATGACAAATACGACAAAGAAGATTTGTCTGGGAACCACTTGGTTATTTTAGTTAAAAACCTAACTGGTTACTATAATTTATTAAAATTAATGTCTATTGCAAGCACAGATGGCTTTTATCAAAGACCTAGAATTGACAAAGAATTGTTAGAACAATATAAAGAAGGTTTAATTGTTTCGTCTGCTTGTTTGGGTGGTGAAATTCCAAGACTTATAGATAATGATAGAATTGATGAAGCTAAAGAAGTAATTTTATGGTATAAAGAGGTTTTTGCAGATGATTTTTACTTAGAAATCATGTATCATCCAAGCGAAAATCCAGAACAGAAATTCAATGTTTCAGACAAACAATTAAAAGTAAATAAAAAAATACTTGAACTTGGTAAAGAACTTGATGTTAAAGTAATTGCTACAAACGACGTGCATTTCACCAACGAAGAAGATGCCGAAGCACATGATGTATTAATTTGCCTAACTACTAATGCTGATTTTGACGACCCTGACCGTTTAAGATATACACGACAAGAATGGTTAAAAACTCCAGAAGAGATGTTGGCTCTGTTTCCAAACAATCCCGAAACTCTATCAAACACAATGGAAATTGCCGACAAAATAGAAATTTATGAAATCAACAGCGACCCCATTATGCCAGAGTTTCCAATTCCCGAAGAGTTTGGAACTATTGAACAATGGAAAGAAAAATACACAGAACAAGATCTAATTAAAGAATTTACTGAAGATAGATATAATGCTTTGCACGGCTACGATGCTGTTTTAAGAATAAAATTTGAATCTGATTATTTAACACACTTAGTATTAATAGGTGCAAAAGAAAGATATGGCGAAAACTATTCTGAAGAAATAAAAGAGAGAATAGATTTTGAACTCAACACAATAAAAACCATGGGTTTTCCTGGATATTTCCTTATTGTTCAGGATTTTATTGCAGCAGCAAGAAAAATGGGAGTTTTTGTGGGAAAAGGTAGAGGTTCGGCAGCTGGCTCGGTAGTAGCATATTGTACAAAAATTACTGATGTTGACCCAATAGAGTTTAATTTACTTTTTGAGAGATTTTTAAACCCTGACAGAATTTCGATGCCTGACGTGGATATTGACTTCGACGATGATGGAAGAGCTTTAGTAATTGATTACGTTACAGAAAAATATGGACAAAAAAAAGTAGCTCACATTTGTACTATTGGAACTATGAAAGCAAAAGGAGCTTTAAGAGATGTATCAAGGATATTGGGCATACCACTTCCAACAGTAAATGCTCTAACTAAAAAAATTCCAACTTTAGGCTCTTTAAGCAATGCTTATGAAATAATATTAGAAACAGAACAAAAAACAGGCTCTATCGATAAAGCCATAGCAGCTATAGAAAAAGATTACAAAACAGCTATAAATGAAGATAATGACAAAGAAGCTAATATTTTAAACACAAGACTTATAATTGCTCAAGAAATAAAAAGTGCAAGAGAAGTAAATGATGAAAAATTGCTGAAAGCTATTGCTATTGCATGTACATTAGAAGGCTCTGTAAGGCAAACAGGAGTACATGCTTGCGGAATGTTAATAGGAAAAAACAATCTTGAAAATCACATTCCATTAATGAGGGTTAAAGATGATTCTAAACTCTATGCTACACAATACGAAGGAAGTTATGTTGAATCTATTGGGCTATTAAAAATGGACTTTTTAGGTTTAAGAACTTTATCAATCATAAAAGAAACACTAAAAAATATTGAAATATCTAGAAAAGAAAAAATTAGTGTTGATAATTTACCATTAGACGATAAAAAAACTTTAGAAATTTTCAAAACAGGAGCAACAACTGCGATATTCCAATTTGAGTCGGAAGGTATGAAATCTCATTTACGTTCTTTAAAGCCCAATCACTTTAATGATTTAGTTGCTATGAACGCTCTGTACCGTCCTGGTCCAATGGAATATATAAAAGATTACATTGACAGAAAACATGGAATCCAGCACACAGAATATGACCACCCAATAATGGAGAAATTTTTGAAAGACACTTACGGAATCACAGTTTTCCAAGAACAGGTAATGTTACTGGCAAGAGCACTTGCTAATTTTACTAGAGGTGAATCTGACAGTCTGAGAAAAGCAATGGGAAAAAAATTAAGTGCTGAAATGGAAAAATACCATCAAAAGTTTATTGAAGGCTGTAAAAGTAATCCCCAATTTATTGAAGGCTGTAAAGTTGTTAAAAAGGACCCTGATGAATTAATAGATAAGATTTGGAAAGACTGGTCTAATTTTGCTAAATACGCATTTAATAAATCTCACTCTGTATGCTATGCTTACATCGCATTTCAAACTGCATATCTAAAAGCACACTATCCAGCCGAATTTATGGCAGCCAACCTCACACGCAATATTTCTGAAATGGACAAAATAACCGTGCAAATGGAAGAATGCAGAAGAATGAAAATCAAAGTATTAGGTCCTGATGTAAACGAATCTTATAATGATTTTACTGTAAACAAAAAAGGAAATATTAGATTTGGATTACAAGGCATTAAAAATGTTGGAACTAATGCAGTTGCAAATATTATTGAAGAAAGAGAAAAAAATGGAGCATACAAAGACATATTTGATTTTGTTTCAAGAGTAAATCTAAATGCTGTAAATAAGAAAAACATAGAAGCCTTAGTTCATGGCGGTGCTTTAGATTGCTTTAGCGAACTTCAAAGAGTTCAATATTTTATTGGAACTAATGGTTTTGATAGTTTTATTGAAGAACTTATTAGATTTGGCAATAACATGCAAAACTCTGCACCTGCTTCCACTACTCTATTTGGCGACAGTTTTGCTATTGAAGTTAAAAAACCTGAAATTCCAATTTTGCCAGAAGTAAATATCTTTGAAGTTTTAAAAAACGAAAAAGAACATATAGGCATGTATTTGTCAGGACACCCATTAGATCCATTCAAATTTATTATTAATAATTATAAAACTATACCACTAATAGAATTAGAAAATGAAGATAATAAGAAAAGGTTTGCAAATATAAAAGTTGCTGGTTACATTACAGATGTTACTGAAAGGTTGAGCAAAACTGGAAACCCTTACGCAAAAATTACTATGATAGATTATTCTTCAACTTTTTCTTTTTCAGTATTTGGGAAAAAATATGCAGAACTAAAAAGTTATTTTGTAAAAGGATATGCCATTCTTATGAACTGTGGCTTTGAGGAAAAAACACATGAACCAGGACTAAGGTTTAATGTTTATAAAATAAACTTACTTGCTAATATGAAAAATGATTTTTTCAATGAACTTATACTAAAACTTCCAACTGAAAATATTACTGAAGAATTTATTTCGGAATTTTTAAAAGTTTTAAAATCTTCTAAAGGAAAAATTACATTAAGTTTATCGCTAGAAGATAAGAAAAACAAATCAGAAGTTACTGTTTTTTCGAGAAATCACCAAATAAAACTAAGCGACAAACTAATAGAATATTTGGAAAACAATAAATATTTTAACTATATCAAACTTAATTGAGTTTATTTATTTTTATTAAAATAATTTAAACAAGAGCTAAAAAAAATTGTTAAAGTTTAAATTTAATATTATTTTTAGTTTTTTATTAAAACATTTTCTTATATTAGCAACTTAATTTAAATTTAAAAGACTATGGCATTAGAAATTACTGAAAAAAATTTTGACGAATTAGTAGTTAATACCGACAAGCCCGTTGTTTTAGATTTTTGGGCAGAATGGTGTGGACCATGTAGAATGATTGCACCTCTAATTGAAGAAATGCACAACGAATATGGTGATAAAGCTGTTATTGGAAAAGTTGATGTTGACAGCAACAATAGTATAGCAGTAAAATATGGAATTAGAAATATTCCAACTATTTTATTCTTAAAAGATGGAGAAGTTGTTGACAAAGTTGTTGGAGCAGTTCCAAAAGCCACTTTAACAGCAAAATTAGACGCACTTTTATAAAATAAAATTGAGAGATAAATTCTCTCTCTGTTATAAAAATGACTATAAACGAAATTCAAGACGAAATTATCCAAGAATTTGAAGTTTTCGACGATTGGATGGATAGATATGCACTTTTGATTGAAATTGGAAAAGAATTAGCTGAGATGCCTTCTGAATACAAAACAGATCAAAACTTAATTAGTGGCTGTCAATCAAATGTTTGGTTTCATGCAGAATTTAAAGAAGGAAAAATATATTTCACTGCTGATAGTGATGCTGTTATCACAAAAGGAATTGCTGCATTATTAATTAGAGTTTTATCAGAAAGAACTCCAAAAGAAATTTTAGAAACAGACTTATATTTTATTAAGAAAACCGGACTACAACAACATCTATCTCCTACTCGTTCTAATGGACTACTGTCAATGATAAAGCAACTTAAATTATATGCAATGGCATTTAATGCATTAAAATAACGAATTGTGGACAAAATTACTGAAATTGAAATAAATATTGTCGAAAATTTAAAAACAGTTTACGACCCTGAAATTGCAATAAATGTTTACGATCTTGGCTTAATTTATAGAATAGATGTAAACAGCGATTATGATGTAGATGTTGACATGACACTTACTGCACCAAATTGCCCAATGGCTGACGACATAATAAAAAATGTTAACGATGCTATAAAAAACGTTGAAAATGTTAGAAGTGTAAACATAAATTTAGTTTTCGACCCACCATGGTCAAAAGATATGCTCAGTGATGAAGCTTTATTAGAATTAGGTTTATTATAATTTTTTAATAAAATTAAAAAAAGTATTTTAATAATATATTTGTAAAAAATTAAAACTTATGGCTTTTTTTGGATTATTTGGTAAAGAAAAAAAAGAAAATTTAGACCAAGGTTTAGAAAAAACCCGAAGCTCTATTTTTAGCAAACTCAATAGATTAATTTTTAGTAAATCTAAAATAGATGACGATGTTCTTGATGAATTAGAAGAAATATTAATAAGTTCTGATGTCGGAGTTGAAACGACTGTTAGAATTATTGAAAAAATTCAAGAAAATGTAAAAAAAGAAAAATATCAAAGCTCTGAGGAGTTAGATGAAATTTTACGTAGTACAATAGCTTCATTATTAGAAGAAAACGAAACCAATCAAACTGATGAAGATGAGATTTTCAACTCCGCTAAACCTTATGTAATTATGGTAGTTGGAGTAAATGGAGTAGGAAAAACCACAACTATAGGAAAATTAGCTTATAAATTTAAGAATGCAGGTAAATCTGTATATATAGGTGCAGCCGACACTTTTAGAGCCGCAGCTATAGACCAGCTTCAAATTTGGGCAGATAGAGTTGGTGTTCCAATGATTAGACAAGATATGGGTTCTGATCCAGCATCTGTTGCTTTTGATACTCTTAGTGCTGCAAAAAAAGCCGAAGCTGATGTAGTAATAATTGATACAGCAGGACGACTTCATAATAAAATTAACTTAATGAACGAATTAACGAAAATCAAAAGAGTTATGCAAAAAGTTATCGAAGATGCCCCACACGAAGTGCTGCTAATAATTGACGGTTCAACAGGTCAAAACGCTTACGAACAAGCAAAGCAGTTTACAAAAGCAACAGAGGTTACAGCATTAGCAGTTACAAAATTAGACGGAACAGCAAAAGGTGGAGTAGTAATTGGAATATCCGACCAGTTTAAAATTCCTGTAAAATATATTGGAATTGGTGAAGGAATAGAAGATTTGCAAATATTTGACAAAAAAGAATTTGTTAATTCATTATTTAAAAAATAGATTAAACCTATAATTACCAGCAAGTTGGATATTAAAAATTAAATGTTAATATAAAAAATGAAAAAAATAATTGTATATTGAAAAAAAAAACTTACTTTTGAAAAATTATTATAATAGGTAATTAATATAAAATATAAATAAAAATAAAAAGGGAAATATGAAAAAATTTGGTTTAAAAATAGTTGTACTAATCGCTTTTGTTAGCTTAATTAACTATTCGGGCTTCAGTCAAAACAATTCAAGTAAAGTTTCAGTTGAAACAGCTATTGCAATTAGCAAAAACTTTATGCCATCTGCGAGCAAATCTGGAATTAATGCAGAAATTAAATCAATTTCTAGCATAAAAAACAGTAATGACCAAGAAAAAATACATGTTTTAAACTTTGCTAATGGTGGTTTTATGTTGGTTAGTAGTGATAATAGATCTGTTCCTGTTTTAGCGTTTTCTGATGAAGGTGAATTTAATTTTAACGAAAACACTGCTCCTGCAACAAAAATGTGGATTAATCAATATTTAAGACAATTAGATTATATTGAAGAAAACAATGTTCAAGCTACAGAACAAATACAACAACTTTGGGCAGATATGCTTAATGGTAATTACCAAAGTAGCACTAAAAAAGTAGATCAATTAGTGTTAACAAAATGGAATCAAGATTGGCCATATAACATGTTTACACCAGAACATCCAGAAGGCAACAATGGTCACACTTATACTGGATGTGTTGCTACAGCAATGGCTCAAATAATGAAATATTGGGAATATCCTGATACTGCTAAAGGTGTTGTTAACTACCATTGGGGCGATTATTACGAAGTTGATTTGAATAAAGAATCTTATGATTACAGTTTAATGCCAAACTTTTTTATGCCAAACTCTACTCAACAACAAAAAGAAGAAGTTGCTAGACTAATGTTCCACTGTGGAATTGCTGTTCGTATGGATTATGGACACGAAAGTTCTGGTTCACAAACAGTTTATGCTTGGCAAGCTTTTAAAGAAAACTTTAAATACAGATCAGGCTCATATTTCACATATAAAGAAACAATGTCTGATGCAGAATGGAAATTCAGACTTAAATACGACTTAGACTTAGGCAGACCAATAATGTATGCTGGTGTTAGTGAAGAAGAAGGTGGACATGCTTTTTTATGCGATGGATACAGAGACACTTCTTTCTTTAGATTTAACTGGGGATGGGGCGGTTCAAAAGACGGATTCTATTATTTAGACAAAATAAATCCACAAATGGAATTCCCTTTTGNACAATCTGCAATTCTTGAACTTGCACCTCACGGAGCTGATTTTTGTAAACAAAATATAGTAATGACATTACCTTCATACTCATTTGATGACGGTAGCGGACCAAACTTATATGCAAAAAATACAAACTGTAGCTGGTTAATTAATCCAGATATGACAAATGCAGACTTTTTAAGACTAACTTTTGACAGATTCGACTTAGCATCTGGTGATACTTTAAAAATTTGGAAAGGTAACCCAATAAACGGTCTAATTGAACTAGTAGGAGAATTTACTTACAATCCTGGTGAAGTAATTACTGAAGGTAATAAAATTTATTTAGAATTTACTACTGACGGACAAGCTCAAGCTCAAGGTTTTCAAGCTCACTATGAAGTTGTTGTGTTAGGAATTACTGAAAATACAAATGCTGTTTTAAAAGTATATCCAAATCCAACAACTAGTATTTTACAATTAGAAGGACTTCAAACAGAAAATATTCAAATCATGGATATTTCAGGAAAAGTTGTATTAAATGCTAATGTTTCTGGAAAATCAATTGATGTTTCTTCTTTAAAACCAGGTTTATATATTATTAAAGCAAATAATCAAGTAGCTAGATTTATAAAAGAATAATAATTGTAAAGTTCAAATATGAAAAAATCGGATATTAAATTTAATATCCGATTTTTTTTGTGCTTTTCATAAAAAACAATTCTCTTCTAACCTATCATTATATTAAACAATTTATAAATATTATTAAATAATTATTAAATATTATTGATTAATATTTTGATTTTATTAAATTTTATATTATTTTTGTACCATTATTAATAAAAAATAAAACTATGTTACCTACATCTTGTCCAAGCTGTCAATCACAGCTTAAAGTAATGGCATTAAAATGCACAACTTGCCAAACAGAAGTTACAGGCTCTTATGAGCTTCCTGTTTTGCTTCGTCTTTCAGAAGACGAATTACAGTTTATCCTCCGCTTTATAAAAAACAGTGGAAGTTTAAAAAATATGTCGGCAGAACTCAAGCTGAGTTATCCTACAGTGAGAAATATGTTAAATGAAATCATTCAAAAAATTAAAAATTATGAAAACAAATAAAAATTGGAGTTTACTTTGGAACCCATTTATCCGCATTGCTGGATGGCAAGCTTTTGGAATGGGTATAGTGATTGTAATTATTTCAGCAGTACTTGCTAGTTTTGGAAACCTACTTTTTAATGGAGCTATTGATGCTCATTTCGTCAGTAATGTCAGCATTTGGTCATCCTTTATAGTTACAGGAATAAGTCTGCTCTCTGTTGTACTTACCATGTACATAGTGGCATTGATTATTTCTAAGGATTTTCGCTTTGTTGATATTCTTGGCACAATGACATTTGCACGAATACCATTTATTATATTAGCACTAGTATCACTATTTATTACCTTTCCTGATGTGGAACAAATAATTCAAGATCCTATGATTATACTTAATGTTCCTTCTTTTTGGGTATTTATATTGATTTCTGTTCCTGTTATAGTTTGGTATATTGCATTAATGTACAATGGATTAAAAGTTTCTACAGGTGTAAATGGTTCTAAGTTAATAATTGGCTTTATTCTAGGACTTCTTGTAGCTGAGATTATTTCAAAATTGCTTATTTACTTTATTATATAGTAAAACTATCTCATCAAAAACTTATCACCTGTATTATCTATAAGAGTTTTTTTCCACTCATCGGAATATCCTGGCCAAATAATTTTTTTCGGATAGCCCCATGGATTTCGTAAAAACTCTCCGTTTTCTTCAGGCTTAACGTTTCCATCTAAATATTTAACCAACAGAAAATTATTAAGTTCTTTCCAATAATCAACTAAAGAATTTGCGTTATTACAAGAATACTCTGTTAAAAATTCAGCTGCTTTTTCTGGTGATTGCTTATATAATTTTAGAGCCGTCTCATCAATAATATCCACATATTCAACATATTTATTTTCTAAAAATGACTGATGTTTTTCAATTTCTGGCATTACTCTATTGTAAAATAAATACTTAAAATGTGCTAATCTATTAAACACCCAAAAAGCTGCATCATCTTTATAAGTTAAAATATCTCCATATCCTTCAGCCCATTTTTCTGCAGGTTTTGTTATTCCCACATAAAAAGGAGTATATACACAAGAACCCGCATCATCAACACCAAGCCAATAAATTCCTCCAATTTCGTTTGGTAACCACGAACGCATTTGAGCCACAAAAGAAAAACCTGTTTGTTGAGTTACAGTTACTCTTTCATTCAAATATTCTTTACCTTCATATTTAAAAGTTAAAGGTCGCCAACGATAAGGCATACCAGAAGGCTCTGCTCCTATGTCTTTTGTCATATCTAATTCTGTGCCTTGCATATAATTTCTAAAAAATTTGAATAAGTCTAATTGACTTAATTTGCGATTAGGCTTAATACATAACGGAAGTCTATTCTCCAAATCGTTACCGCAGGCTATATCCCAATATTTTGCCATATCATCACTTATTTCGTTAAACATAGCCCAAACTCTAAGTTCGCAACCTCTTGCTGCACTATAATTAATAGGTGCATAAGCTTGTGAAAATGAAAAATCTTCATCTTTTCCTGAAAAATATTTTTTATCTCTAGCAAAGCTAATTACATCATGAGAATAAACTACTTCAATATTTTCGTCAAAGATTTTATCTAAATTTTTACATGATATAGAGTTTTTCATATTCTCTAATGGAAAGTTTGTAATTCTAGAATGATTAGCATGAGCCGAAACATAACCTTCTGGAATTTTTATTGCAACACAAACAATTCCTTTATTTTTATTCACATACTTTTTTTGTTTTTTATCATATACCAGCTCCACTCCTTTTCCAACAATTTCCATAATCCACACTTCATTAGGGTCGGCAATAGAAAAAGTTTCCCCACTACTTGCATAACCATATTCGTTAAGTAATTCTATAATTAGTTTAATTGCTTCTCTTGCAGTTTTTGCTCTTTCTAAAGCAATAAACATCATACTACCATAATCAATTATTCCAGTAGTATCAACTAATTCATCACGACCGCCGAAAGTAGTTTCACCAATTGCAAGTTGATGTTCATTCATAAAACCTACAACTTTATAAGTATGAGGCACTTGCGGAATTTGACCAAAGGCTTATTTGTGCCTCTATCATAAATAGTACGCATACTTCCCTCAGGCCAATCACTTGCAGGACGCCAATAAAGCTCACCATAACGAATATGAGAATCCGCAGCATAACTTATCATTGTACTACCATCAACAGAAGCAGTTTTTGTAACTAAATAATTTGTACATGCCTCTGAAAAAAATGGAATAAAAAGTAAAATCCCAAAAAGTAAAAAATAGTTTTTCATAAAAATAAATTTAAGTTTACGAATATAGCAAAATTAAAACTAAAACAATAAATTGTTTCTTGCAAATATAAAAGCAAATCTGATTATTCCAAT
>JGI24710J26742_10004523_pt1 | contig 11388 bp, 6 predicted proteins | sample BioPla2DNA2_FD_26742 | JGI IMG/M metagenome (IMG submission 26742) | reverse complement strand
CCCTCTTACGTGTCAATGGAAAGTGCGTTACGGTTTCACGGGTTGATACCGGAGAGGGTATTCAATACCACGTCGATGACGATAAAAAGAAGTCGAACTTTCAAAAACCGGTTCGGACAATTTGATTATATATACTGTCCCGCGGATTATTACCCTATCGGCATATCGCAAATTATTCAAGACGATTACGCTTTTCTTTTCGCCACTCCCGAAAAGGCGTTGTGTGACCTCATCGCCTATTCCCCGAAATTGCAACTGCGTTCCGTGAAATCCCTTCTGGTTTTTTTGGAGGAGGATATTCGATTGGATATGGAGGCGTTTTATCGAATGGATCCATCTGTATTTGAAAAATGTGTGGAAGTAGGCAAGAAAAAAACGGAAATCGGCAACATTATAAAACTTTTGAAAAAATGAGCCTGTTCGATCAAATGCTGGCACGTTATAACGTGCGGTAAAGCGTGACGTGTTGCCATTTATCAAGAATCCAGGTGAACTTGAAATATGGTCAAATGATTACTTTTTGCAATTGGCTGACAGGATAAAGTTTAAGTGAAATAGCCCCTAACCTTCCAGGGGATAAAACTGTGTATATACACGAAAATATCCCCCAGGATAATGTAAAGAGTGCGAAGTACTGTTTCGTTAATGAGACTGAGAGTCTACCTCCAGAAACGGAGGTGGTCATAATTGGCTGTAGTCCAGTCTAATAGAATTGAATTTCAGATCAAGTCAAAGATACTCCTTGTTGGTTTGTTCTGTAGGGTTGACTTTTGGCTTATACTTGGTATTCATCAATGCTATATAAGAGCGATAAAAAATATAATTGAAAAATTTCATGCCAGTAACCTGATGAAATAAAAAAAGCCCTGATCGTCATTTGATTGTCAGGGCTTCGGGTACCCAGAGCCGGGATCGAACCGGCAAGGATTTGCATCCATTGGTGTTTGAGACCAACGCGTCTACCAATTCCGCCATCTGGGCATCGCTCTAAGCGTCTGCAAAAGTACATCTTTTTTCTGTAATTCAAAACAGGGAGCCCTCTTTTTTCAAAATTGTTGCATTGCGTGAGTTCTACTAAGAAGTGCAAATGATACGAAGCTGTCAAGCCAAGTGTAAGTTCAAATAGTAAATGCAATACCAGGGAAGATGGATAGAAAGGTGCGCCTTCTCTCTTTAGTAAAAAAAGTTTTATTTTCGTGTTGTAATATAAAACGCCGAAATAATATTTTTCGCATCTTTGCTAAACGGTGTTGCGTGTAATAGTTGAGTCTACGTTTTAATTACATGGAAAATACTTTGTTAAAGGTGGATTTAGAAATATAATTAACTTTATACCGGTCCTTAGACGGCTTCTAATGAAAAATCAAAAATGAAACAAAAAGTAAAAGTGGGTTTGTTTGGTGTGGGTTTAGACACCTATTGGCCACAGTTTGAAGGGTTGCTTTCTCGGTTGACCGGCTATCAGCAGGAAATCGCGGGCAAAATGAGAGAATTGGGTGCAGCCGTGGTTGATGTAGGCATGGTGGATAATCCTGAAAAAGCGCGGCTAGCTGCCTCATCCTTGAGAAAGGAAGAGGTGGAGATACTCTTCCTGTATATTTCCACCTATGCCTTGTCGTCCACCGTTTTGCCCGTAATCCAACGGCTTAACGTGCCCGTTATTATCTTGAATGTACAACCCGTTCCCGCTATCAATTATGCCGCTTTGAACGCTTTAGGCGATCGCGGCAAGATGACCGGCGAATGGCTTGCCCACTGTCAGGCATGCTCTGTGCCTGAAATTGCAGCGGTATGCAATCGTGCCGGTATTCACTACGAGATTGTATCCGGCTATTTGCAGGAGGAGTACGTGTGGGAAGAGATCAAGGGCTGGATTGATGCCGCCAGCGTGAAATCCGGAATGAGCAACAACCGCCTGGGCATACTCGGTAATTACTACTGTGGCATGCTGGATGTATATACCGATCTCACGATGCAGTCAGTCGTTTTTGGTACCCACGTTGAGCTGCTGGAGATGTGCGAACTTAACGCGTTTCGCCATGGCGTGACCCGTGAAGAGACGGAGAAGAAACTCATAGAGTTTTTCGAACATTTCGATGTGTCACCCCAATGTGAACAGTCGGAATTGGAACGTGCAGCCAAAACAGCCGTTGCTTTGGATAAACTGATTGCCAAGCATCGCTTAGGCTCGTTGGTCTATTATTATGAAGGGTATGATGGCAACGAATACGAAAATATTGTTACCTCGATGATTGCCGGTAATACGCTGCTTACCGGAAACGCTGTTCCTGTAGCCGGGGAGTGTGAAGTAAAGAACGTGCAGGCCATGAAAATCATGTCACTATTGGGTGCCGGCGGCTCATTCTCGGAGTTTTACGCGATGGATTTCAACGACGATATCGTGATGTTGGGACACGACGGACCTGCCCATTTTGCCATGGCGGAAGGTCGGGTTCAACTGGTGCCTCTTCCCGTCTATCACGGTAAACCGGGCAAAGGACTATCCATCCAGATGAGTGTTCGGCAAGGCGATGTGACTTTGCTGTCGGTGTGTGAAGGAAAAGAGGGACCGTTCCTCTTGGTGGCAGAAGGTGCCTCGGTAGCCGGACCTGTGTTGGAAATAGGCAATACCAATAGCCGTTACCGCTTTTCTATCGGCGCCCGCGCGTTTATCGACCAATGGTCAAAAGCCGGACCATCTCATCATTGTGCCATCGGAGTGGGGCATGTTGCAGGTGCTATTGGTAAATTGGCTTCGCTGTTGCGAATACCTATGGTGCAAATTTGCTAATTGAATTTTCAAAGAAAATAGAACAGATCTATATGTTTGGTAAAAATAAAGCGTATAAAAAGGAGGTCGCAGGTCAGGCCCTCAATAATAGGTTCCGTGCACCGAAACATAATAATCGGATGAAACCAGGTTATATAATAGTGACGGTGTTGTTAACTCTCCTTGCCGTTTTCTCCTGTGCAGATTCATCCGACCGGGGATTGGAAAAAGGTTTTCTGAATCCGCCTGATTCTGCCCGTCCGGGAGTCTATTGGTATTTCATGGACGGCAATCTGTCGAAAGAGTCGATAACGAAAGATTTGGAGTCAATGAAAGAGGCCGGTATCGGTTACGTGATCTATCTTGAAGTCAACGTTGGCGTTCCCCGCGGTAAAGTCGATTTCCTCAGTGAGGAGTGGAAAGATCTGTTCGGCCATGCCGTCAAGGAGTGTGAGCGTCTCGGCATATTCATCACGTTGGGTACCGGTCCGGGATGGTGTGGTAGCGGGGGCCCCTGGGTGGAAGGCGCACAATCCATGCAGCATCTGGTCTATTCATCGGTGGAGGTGACCGGAGGCGGAACGCGAACCATTCAATTGGCTAAACCCGCGCCACGGATGCCTTTCTTTGGTGAGGGAACATTAACCCCCGAATTGAAGGAGAGGTGGGAAGCGTTTTATGAGGATGTTGCCGTGCTGGCTTTTCCTGCAGGCGGTACTTTGATGGGTACGGAGCGCACGCCCGGGCGGGATTATGGTTACGTGAACATGAAGGAGATGGATGAAAAAGCCTTGTATTACCGTCGCCCCTACAGTTCGGCCGATAGTGTTCGGCAGTACCTCTCCATGTCCTTTGAAGCGCAGCCAGGAGATAAGGCGATGAAAAAGAGCGAGGTTATCGACCTGAGCGATAAGCTGCAGGCGGACGGTACGCTAAACTGGGATGTTCCCCAAGGCACATGGAAGGTGATGCGTTTTGGCAGTCGCAACAATGGCGCGATTACCCGTCCGGCACCGCATCCGGGCTTGGGATTTGAAGCCGACAAATTTGATACTATCGCGATAAAGGCTCATTTAGACCAGTTCACCGGAAACCTCTTTCAACATATCGGTTTTACAAAACCCAATCTCAAGGGTGGATTGCATATGCTGCATATCGATAGTTGGGAGATGGGGGCGCAAAACTGGACCGCCCGTTTCCGTGAAGAATTCACCCTGCGGAGGGGATATGACCCGCTTCCCTATTACCCGCTCTACGCGGGAATAATGGTGGAAAATCGGGAGGAAAGTGAACGGTTCCTATGGGACTTGAGGCAAACAGCCCAGGAATTGGTGGTGGAGAATCATACCGGCTACGTGATGAAGTATGCCAAGCGGTATGGATTGGGCGTTTCCATTGAGCCTTATGATATGACACCGATGGCAGATATGGAGCTGGCGGCCTCCTGCGATATGCCGATGTGTGAATTTTGGAGCCTCGGGGGTTTCAATACCGCCTTCGGGGTAGCCGAGGGTACTTCGGTGTCACACCTGTTGGGACAAGCGGTAGTGCCTGCCGAATCTTTTACCGCCGTGGACAATTGGAAACAACATCCCGGCTCAATGAAAAATCAGGGTGAATGGGCGTTTGCAGCCGGTATCAACCGCTTCGTTTACCATACCTTCCAGCACCAGTCGTTGCCTGACAGCTTGCGCCCGGGCATGACGATGGGACCTTATGGCGTTCATTGGGACCGCAACCAAACATGGTGGCCGATGGTTGATGCCTATCATCGCTACGTGGCGCGGTGTCAATACATGTTGCAACAGGGCCGTACCGTGGCCGATCTGCTCTATCTCGCGCCTGAAGCATCTCCTTTTGTATTTCTCGCGCCCGAATCGGCATACGAATATGAAAATCCCGCGTTGCCGGACAGAAAAGGGTATAACTTCGACGCTTGCCCGCCCAGCATGCTCTATAAAGCCGAAGTGAAGGAGAACATGATTGTTTTCCCGGGTGGTGCCACCTATCGCGTGCTCGTGTTGCCCTATTTCAAAACCATGACACCTGAGCTGTTGAAGAAGATCAAGGAACTTGTCCGCGATGGAGCAACAATAGTAGGGGTTCCACCGGAAAAATCCCCCAGCCTTAGCAATTATCCCCGGTGTGATGAAGAGGTGAAGGCTTTGGCGATGGAGTTGTGGGGCGCGGAAGAGGCTCCTGAAACGCTGACTACCCGTCTTTATGGAGAAGGGAAAATCATTTGGGGGCAGGAGTTGAAGGAGAAGGCTGACAACCTGTATCCACATTACGATATTACCGCGAAAATAGTCGCGGAAAGTGTGCCTGCCGATTTCGAGTCGGAAGGAGGTATCCGCTACACGCACCGTACATTGAATGGCACGGACATCTATTTCGTCTCCAATCGTACCGGAAAGGCGACAGCCGAAACATGCAAATTCCGCGTCATAGACGCCCAACCGGAGCTATGGCACCCGGTCACCGGGGAAACGCGTGCCTTGCCCCAATATTCCCGGGAAGGAGGGCAAACCATCATACCGCTTCAATTCGACAGGGATGAAGGCTATTTCATCGTCTTTCGCACCAAGGGGCTATCGCCTACATCCAAAACCAACTTCCCGGAAATAGAGCAGCTGGCGGTGCTGGATGCCCCGTGGACGGTATCCTTCGATCCTGAATGGGGAGGTCCCGCATCGGTGGTGTTTGACCAGTTGACGGACTGGTCGCACCATTCAGACCCCGGCATCAAATACTATTCCGGAACGGCCGTTTACAAGCAGACATTTGATCTGCCGAAAACGGATGCGAAATCGTTCTACCTGGATTTGGGAAAGGTAAACAATATGGCTCGTGTGAAGCTCAATGGTAAGGATGTAGGCGTAGTATGGACATTCCCTTGGCGGGTGGATATTTCCGACGCGGTGAAACCGAAAGGAAATCAGTTGGAGATAGAGGTGGTTAACCTCTGGCCCAACCGGTTGATAGGTGATGAGCAACTTCCTGATGATGGGATAGTGAACGGGCAATGGCCGGAATGGTTGACGGAAGGTAAACCCCGCACGAGCGGCAGGTATACCTTCACGACCTACAAGCATTTCAATAAAGATTCCCCATTGCTTGAATCGGGCTTGATAGGGCCTGTAAAGATATTGGTTAGGAAATAGTTCATCAAAGAATAGACTATTTCTCGCCATGGCATAGTCCAAGCGAGCTTGTCCTCTGCTTGTTTCCCGGGTCAAGGAGAATTGCACACGCTTTCTTGGCCCGGTTTCAATTTTTATTCGTACCTTTAAAGTGCGAAAGAGAATGAGCGTGTATCTATTCATCAAAACTAAAATCTTAGAATGAGAAACAATAACTATTGCGTGATCATGAGCGGTGGGGTGGGAAGCCGCTTCTGGCCCTTTAGCAAAGAGGGGAAACCCAAGCAATTCCTGGATTTTTTTGGCACGGGACGGTCGTTGCTGCAAAGCACGTTCGACCGGTTTAAGGAGATCGTGCCGGTGGAGAACATATACATCGTGACCAACGATGCCTACGCGGAGATGACATCAAGGCAGTTGCCCGAGCTGAAAGAGGAGCAGATCCTGCTGGAGCCTATCCGGCGGAACACCGCCCCGGCCATTGCCTACGCTTCGTTTCGCATTCGGGCTGTGAACCCCAACGCGAACATCGTGGTGGCTCCCTCCGACCATCTGATCTTGAACGTGGGGCGATTCGTGGATGATATCAAAAAGGGGTTGAGCTTCGTGGAGAAGAACCCGGTATTGCTCACGCTGGGTATACAGCCGAGTCGCCCCGAAACGGGGTATGGCTACATCCAGTCGGGTGAGGAGCAGGAAGATGGAATCTACAAGGTGAAGGCATTCACCGAAAAGCCCGATTACAACCTGGCCAAGAAGTTCGTCGAGAGCGGCGAGTTCGTATGGAACTCGGGTATCTTCCTGTGGAACGTGAATAGTATCATCGACGCGTTCCGAAAACACCTCCCGGACATCATCCGGAAGTTTAACGAGGGGAAGGAGCTGTTTAACACGCCAGCCGAGAAGCGGTTTATCGACAAGAGCTTCCCGTTCTGCCGGAACATCTCCATCGACTACGGGATACTGGAGAAAGCCGATAACGTTTACGTGAACATCTCGGATTTCGGCTGGAGCGACCTGGGTACCTGGGGGGCGCTGCACGATATCTCCGACAGGGATGAAAACAACAATGCGCACCTGAACTGTAAGGCGCTCTTCGTGGAGAGCAGCGACAACATCGTGGCGATGAGCGATGGGAAACTGGCCGTTATCCAGGGACTGGAGGATTACATCGTTGCCGAGTCGGGTAACGTGCTGCTAATTTGCAAGAAGAACGAAGAGCAACGCATCAAGCATTTCGTGACCGACGTGAAGCTCCGCTACGGGGACGAGTACGTTTAGCGTCTGTCAGACTTGAACCCGAAAGCAGTTACAACGAAACACGCGAAAGCCGGTTGATTAACGCTTGTTAACTAATAAAGAGCAGCTCCCGGTACTTGGGCAACGTCCACATCTGGTTGTCCACGATCAACTCCAGTTTATCCACGTGGTAGCGAATCACGTTTAAGAACGGCTCCACCTTATCGTGGTATGCGATGGCTTTTTCTTGGGCGCTCTCTAACCGGTTGGCCATTCTCCGTGCTTCCACCATCGCATCGACGTTGGTTTTAATGGAGGCGATGTGTTCTGCGATCTCCTCCACGAGGATGGCATCCTGACGGGCCATTTTTTCCGCCTTCTCCTTGCTGAATACGGCGTGCATCTTGTAGATATTATCGAGTAGCACCGATTGGTACTCCGTGGCCACGGGGATAATGTGGTTCATGCTGAGGTCGCCCAGTACCCGCGCCTCAATCTGCACCTTTTTGGTGTAGGTCTCCCACTTGACCTCGTTGCGGGCGTACAGTTCTTTCTCACTTAACACGCCGATTGACTCGAACATCTTCACCGATTGCTCCCGGGTGTACTCGTTGTACACGAGGGGAACGTTGTTTTCGCAATTGAGTCCCCTACGTTGGGCCTCCTCCTTCCACTCGTCACTGTAGCCATTCCCCTCGAAGCGGATGGGCTTAGAATCCCGGATGTAGGTGCGAAGGGTGTCGAAGATAGCCTCTTCTTTCCTTATACCTTGTTCCATCTTGACGCCAACCTCTTTCCTGAAGTCGATGAGTTGCGATGCCATAGCCGAGTTGAGCGCGATCATGGCAGATGAACAGTTAGCCGACGAGCCCACGGCGCGGAACTCGAACCGGTTCCCGGTGAAGGCGAAGGGCGACGTGCGGTTTCGGTCGGTATTGTCAATCAACACCTCCGGGATGTGCGCGATGCCTAACTTCATCTGCTTGATCTCTTCATCCACGGTGATATCGTCATCACGGGAACTCTGTTCAATTTTGTCCAGCACGGCCGATATCTGCTTCCCCAGGAATACCGAGATGATGGCGGGGGGCGCTTCATTGGCACCGAGGCGGTGGGCGTTGCCGGCCGACATGATAGAGGCTTTCAACAGCCCGTTATGCTTGTAAACGGCCATGAGTGCGTTCACGAGGAAGGTGACGAACAGCAGGTTCTCATACCCCGTTTTGCCAGGGGTGAATAGCCCAATCCCGGTGTCGGTACAGAGCGACCAGTTGTTGTGTTTGCCGGAACCGTTCACCCCGGCGAAAGGCTTCTCGTGCAGGAGTAAACGGAAGCGATGCTTTGTGGCGATACGCCGCATCAAAGTCATGACCAGCAGGTTTTGATCCACCGCGAGATTGGTGTCCCGGTGGATGGAGGCCAGCTCAAACTGGTTGGGAGCTACCTCGTTATGCCTCGTCTTTAAGGGGATACCGTACTTGTAAGCCTCCTGTTCCACCTCTCGCATAAAGGCCGCCACCCGCGGGGGAATGGCCCCGAAGTAATGGTCTTCGAGTTGTTGGTTTTTCGCGCTTTCATGCCCCATTAGGGTGCGGTCAGTAAGGATAAGGTCAGGCCGAGCCGCGTAGAGTGCCTCGTCCACCAGGAAGTACTCCTGCTCCCAGCCGAGGTAGGAGTAGACCTTCTTCACGTCTGGATAAAAAAGCTTGCAAACCTCTACCGATGCCTTATCTACCGCGGAAAGCGCTTTCAGCAGGGGGGTCTTGTAGTCTAACGCTTCGCCAGTGTAGGAGATAAAAACGGTGGGGATACAGAGGGTATCGTCAATGATAAAGGCGGGAGAGCTTGGGTCCCAAGCGGTATAACCCCTTGCTTCGAAGGTGTTGCGAATGCCCCCGCTAGGGAAGCTCGACGCATCGGGCTCCTGTTGGGCCAACAGCTTGCCTGAGAAACGCTCGATGATGTTTTCCCCCGGACCACCCGCGTAATCGATAAACGAGTCGTGCTTCTCGGCAGTGCCCCCGGTGAGCGGCTGGAACCAGTGGGTGTAATGGGTGGCGCCCATCTCGATGGCCCACATCTTCATCCCGGCAGCCACGTGCTCGGCAATGCCGCGGTGCAGCGTGGTGCCCCGGTCAATCGCCTCCAGCACGATGTTCAAGGTCTCCTTCGAAAGGTATTTCGACATGCGCTCACGGTTGAACACGTACTTGCCAAAATACTCCGAAGGTAACTTGTCGGGGGTGGCTACCTCCACCGGAACCCTCCTTGACGCCTCCTCTACCGCGTTAAATCGTAACGTTGACATAAATCCCTCCAATTTTATTAGCCTTCACGTCTGAATTGTTGTTGTCCGAAGCTGCTTCAAAACGAAACGGTTTTCGCAACTCAACGATGGCCTGATAGTAAAAAACGGCCTCTTCCGAAAAATTTGACGGTTGCTTGATTTAAAAAGCGTACCCTTCCCTCCAATTCGATGGTAAGACGATGCAAAAATATACAAAATGATTCATATTTCATGCAAATCTGACTTTCCTCTACATCTTTTCTTTGTAAATAATGTTTGATTTTTAGTCACACAGGTATGAAGTTGTCCAAACCGTAATAGACGATCCGGTTGTGTATTCACGTTAATTATTGCTTTAAAGCAAATATCTAACCCGTGAACTTTTGTGATAGGTGAAAGAAATATTTGATGCACAATAGTTCAGCGGGTAACGTGGTTGGATGATGTAGGGGTTTTTTTATGTAGGTTTTTTCATGTAATTTTGACGCTATTCGCTACAAACGTTTATAAAACTGGAGAGAATGAACGAAGCAAATAAAGCAAACGAAGAAAACAGATACAAAGGGTACAAAATAGAGAAAAAGACCATTGATATTGTCGCGGCGAGCAAGTGGGCTTTGGTAATTATAGGTCTCTCGCTGGTGCTTTTGGGTGTTCCCTTCTACCTGATTTGGAAACCCGCATTGGCGATTACCTGGCAAGGGTGCCTCCTTTTTTTCTTTCTTTTTATCGCGGGAGTGGCCATGCATGAACTGATTCACGGGATTTTTTTCGGACTGTTTGCCGAGTCGGGTTTTTCCAGTGTTCGGTTCGGTTTTATGCGTGAATACCTCACACCCTATTGCCATTGCAGCGAGCCGTTGAAGGTGAAGCACTACTCTCTGGCAGCCCTTATGCCGGCCTTACTGCTGGGGCTTTTGCCTATTGTCGCCGCCTTTTTCGTGGGCAGCCCCTTTTGGTTGCTTTTCGGCATCGTTTTCCTTAGTGCCGCGGCAGGCGATCTGATGGTGGTGTGGATACTCAGGAAAGAGACTTCAGATACGCTTGTGCAAGACCACGTATCGGAGCCGGGCTGTTGGGTGTACAAGAAACCGCTCACCTTGGAGTAGCGTGGGTATAAAAGCAGTCAAAATGGTTGGTGTAACGAAGGTGCTTGGAAGGGCCAAGCGGCGGAAAACCCGCTCCCGGCGTTCTCTGCGGGTCAATAAGACTAGCCGTGTTTATCCACGGGATTATACACTTCTGGAGAAGAAAAAACGGTGGTGCACGCTTATCGTCTCTGTCGTCCTGTTTGCACTTATTATCCTATTTAGTTACGTTCCGGTGCTCTCCGAATGGTACATGCGTGCTGTCTACCCGGGGGTGGCCACGCTGCTCTCCTCTTTCTCCAGCCTGTTTCCTTTCTCGTTGTACGACCTGTTCTTGATTGGGGCGGTAATCTGGTTATTGATGATCATCGTGCTAGCCATCGTCCGAAGGAGCGGGTTCGTCCGCTTCCTCTTTTCATTGCTGCGCTTCGTAACGGTTCTCGTTGCATGGTTCTATTTCAGCTGGGGAATCGCCTACTTCAGGGAAGATTTCTACACCCGGTGTCAGGTAGAGGAGGTGGCGTACGACAGCGAAGGGTTTCACGATTTCGTGACTTGGTATATTGAGAAAGCGAACCAGTCGTACATTGATCTTGCGGGTGAAGGAGGTGCGGAAACAGGAGAAGATAGCGGAACGGGCTGGGGGAGTGGAATGAAAGAGCAGGGCGGAATAGGAGGGCGTGGTAAAATAGACAAGAAAGCGGTTCAGACGGAGCTGGAGTCGGTTTACCAAAAACTGCACGAGCCGCTGCGGCTGGCTTTCCCCAACGGCAAACGAAGGGCGAAGCCGATGATGTTCGAGCCGTTCCATACCAAAACGGGCGTTTCCGGGTATTTTGGGCCGTTCTTTAACGAGGTGCA
>JGI24710J26742_10004522_pt1 | contig 11389 bp, 9 predicted proteins | sample BioPla2DNA2_FD_26742 | JGI IMG/M metagenome (IMG submission 26742) | reverse complement strand
AGGTCATGGGAGACATTCAAAACGGGGGCAGAGAGATGGAAGATAAAAAACACCCGCTTGTAAAGATGAATAATATCGATAAGATCTTCTACGGCTCGTACGCAAACAGAAATGTCGACTTCGAGCTCCTGAGCGGAGAGGTCCACAGCATCCTCGGCGAAAACGGTGCGGGAAAGACGACTCTGATGAACTGTCTCGCTGGCATCTACCTGCCTGACGCAGGGACCATTGAGATCGAGGGCCGTCAGGTGGTACTCACCAACCCGCGCCTGGCGATAGAGAACGGCATAGGTATGGTCCACCAGCATTTTATGCTGGTACCGGTCTTCACTGTATGGGAGAACATGGTGCTCGGTCTGAAAGACGAACCTCTGAACCTGAACAAGAACAGGATCATAGAAAAGATCCGAAAACTCTCAGATGAATACGGACTTAAAGTGGATCCGGAAGCCAAGGTGTGGCAGCTTTCCATCGGCGAACAGCAGCGGGTCGAAATACTTAAGATGCTTTACAGGGGAACAAAGGTCCTCATACTGGACGAACCCACCTCGGTCCTAACTCCCCAGGAGACGAGAGAGCTTTTCCGTACAGTCAAAAACATGGTCCGCAACGGCCATGGGATCGTCCTCATCTCACATAAGATCGAAGAGATAATGGAGGTATCGGACAGGCTCACGATCCTCAGAAAAGGTACAAAGGTCGCGACAGTCCCCGCAAAAGGGATCTCAAAAGAGGAGATCGCAGAAATGATGGTGGGTCACCAGCTTGAAGGGATAGTCATCCCCGAGGACAGGCCCGAGCCCGGAGAGACCGTACTTGAATGCAGGGGAGTATGCGTGAAAAATGACCGCAACGTACAGGCCCTGACGGATCTGACTCTTTCACTGAGAGCCGGCGAGGTCCTCGGAGTCGCCGGCGTTGACGGCAACGGTCAGGAAGAGCTCTGCGAGGTGCTCGCCGGACTAAGGAGTCCCGAAAACGGTGTGATAGTCATAAGAGGCAGAGACATCACGGGGGCCTGCGCAAGGGAATTCATAAACTCGGGCGTGAGCTACATCCCTGCCGACAGGAAGGGAGTGGGGCTCATCCCCAACATGAACCTCGAGGAGAACATGCCCCTCAAACATTACTGGGAGCCTCCCATCGAGACCAAAAAATATTTTATGGACTGGAAGTACATCTCCAAATTTGCATCTGAAAGGATCAAAAAATATGACGTGCTTGCCCCGTCTATGCGCGCGCCGGTAAGGGTCCTGTCGGGCGGAAATCTCCAGAAACTTATGCTTTCCAGGGAGATCTCAGACGAGACAAGGGTGATAATCGCGATGCAGCCGACCTGGGGACTTGATGTGGGAGCAGCCGAGTTCGTGCATCAGAGGCTGATGGAGGCAAGGGACAAAGGAGTCGCGATACTGCTCATCTCCAAAGACCTTCAGGAACTAATGTCCATATCCGACAGGCTGGCCGTCATATACAACGGTTCGATAGTCGGGATAATAGACGACCCGCGCAGTACCGACGCGGAGACCCTCGGACTGATGATGGCGGGCGTGAGGCAGGGATCTCAAAAGGATCAGCAGGGATCTCCCATTTAGATGTATAATTCCACGTGCAGCCTAAAAATAAGGCTGTAAACTGAACGGATTTTCTGCTTTTGTGCGACTGCTGCTTGTGGATCCGCTATTTTTCAGCTGAGTCTTTTATTTTTTCATTTAAATGATAGAATCTAACCTGGCGCCTTTTCGTGGCGCTATTGGTGTTTTGTACCCCGTTTTTTTCTTAACGTACAAGAGGAGGAAAGCAAGATATGAAACTTCCGTCATTCTGGGGAGGCATACATCCGCCTCAGAAGAAAGATGCTACAGCAGACAAAAAGATAGAACGATATCTGCCCAAAGGCGAGCTGGTATTTCCGATGGCCCAGAACCTGGGCGTCCCGTGCCAGCCTGTGGTAAAAAAGGGCGACCGTGTGCTCATGGGCCAGAAACTGGGGGACAGCGAAGCTTTCGTTTCGGCTCCCGTCCTCTCGAGCGTCTCGGGAACCGTTAAAGATATCGCACTTAGGATGACATCCGCGGGGATATACGAGGACTGCGTCATCGTCGAGAATGACAACTTATACGAGAAGGACCCTTCATGGGCTCCGATAGAAAATTATGCCGAAGCTGATCCGAAGGAATACCTTAAGAGGATCAGAGAGGCCGGGATAGTAGGTTTCGGGGGAGCGACATTCCCTACCGCAGTAAAACTTTCCCCGCCGCCTGACAGGGTGATAAGGTGGCTGATAGTCAACGGTGTCGAATGTGAACCCTACATCAACTGCGACAACCGCCTGATGCTTGAAGAACCCGAAAAGATCGCGGAAGGCCTGAGCCTCCTGCTGAGGCTCTTCCCGGAGGCACAGGGAGTTATAGGGATCGAAAACAACAAACCGTACGCGATAAAGACGATGCAGTCTGTGATCGCAGAGCGCGGCGACAGCGGGATCTCCGTCGTTCCCCTTGAGGTGAAGTACCCCCAGGGAGCGGAAAAGATGCTGATCGAGGCCGTCACTAAACAGGAATATATCGTAACGGCCCTTCCTGCAGATGTCGGATGCATCATCCTGAATGTAAGGACCGTACATCAGATAAGGGAGGCCATTGCGGCCGGAGAACCTGCCCTGACAAGGATAATAACCGTCACCGGCGAAGCAGTGGCAGAGCCCAAAAACCTCCTTGTCCCCCTCGGCACCTCGATGCGCGAAATGATCGAATTCTGTGGCGGTTTTAAGGAACAGCCCGTCAAGATCATCTCAGGAGGCCCGATGATGGGAGTCTCCCTCCGTTCGATCGACATCCCCGTGGTCAAGAGCACATCCGGGATACTTGCCCTTACAGCCTCGGTGGCACACCTGGCCCCCGAATCGGCATGCATCAGGTGCGGACGCTGCATAGAAGGATGTCCGATGGGGCTGATGCCCAGCGTACTGAATCCGCTGGTACTTATGAGAGACTACAAAGGTTTTGAAGAGACCGGAGGCATGAACTGCATCGAATGCGGATCATGCTCCTATGTCTGCCCGGCAAACAGGCATCTTACCCAGTCGTTCAGAGACGGAAAATCAACGGTCATGGCAATGCGCAGAAAGGCGGCGGTCAAATAATGGAAAGGCTGCTTGCGGTATCAAGCTCACCTCATATACACGCCCCGCAGGATACAAGGACCATAATGGCATGGGTCCTTGCAGCTCTCGCTCCGGCAGGACTGGCGGGGATATATTTCTTCGGATTCAGGGCCGCGGCTGTCATGGCTGTCTGCATAGCAAGCTGCAAGATCTCCGAGTATGTCTGGCAAAAGCTGGCAAAGCAGGCCATAACCGTCGGAGACCTCTCTGCCGCGGTGACGGGGCTGCTCCTCGCATACAACCTTCCGCCCACGATCCCTTTCTGGATGGCGGCAGTCGGAAGCGTCTTCGCGATAATCGTCGTTAAACAGTTCTTCGGAGGGATCGGATGCAACATCGTCAATCCCGCTCTCGCGGGAAGGGCTTTCATGATATCAAGCTGGCCCGTGCCGATGACATTGTGGACCCTCGACGGCGTCTCGGGAGCCACGCCCCTTGCCATGATCAAAGCGGGTTCCATGGATAACCTCCCCGGACTGTATGACCTGTTTATCGGGCATGTTGGGGGCTGCATCGGCGAAACTTCGGCGGCTGCCCTTCTTCTGGGATTCGCAATACTGCTCTACAAGGGCATTATAAGCTGGCATATCCCGACAGTGTATATTGCGACCGTAGCGGTCCTGACCGCCATAATGGGAAGACCCGCGGGACCTCTCTACGAGATAATGGCGGGAGGGCTCTTCCTCGGAGCCATCTTTATGGCAACGGACTACACCACCTCACCGATGACAAAAAAGGGACAGGTGATATTCGCATTGGGATGCGGGATCCTCACATCTTTGATCAGGACCTTCGGAGGCTACCCCGAGGGAGTCTCCTATTCGATACTCATAATGAACCTTACGGTACCGCTTATAGACAAATTTACAAAGCCCCGCATTTTCGGGGAGGTGAAGAAGCATGGCTAAAATATTGAAGCTCGGCGCCGTACTCTTTGTGATAACAGCCGTAACAGGCCTTGTCCTGGGTGGAGTGTATACAATGACACTGGAGCCTATAAATATCGCGAAAGAAAAAGAAAAAGCGGAGGCGCTTGCCCAGACTCTCCCGGAAGCCTCTGAATTTGAGGGCATTGAGATCCAGCAGGGCCAGGGTGTGATAAAGGAAGTAAACAGGGGCCTGGCAAACGGTGAGACTGTCGGATACAACATAACAGTCACTCCCGAGGGGTACAGCGGCCTGATAGAGATGGTCGTGGGGATCAGCAAAGAGGGCAAGCTGGCCAACATCAAGATCCTGAGCCACACGGAGACTCCCGGACTCGGCGCGAAGGCTGCGGAGCCGGCTTTCTCCGGGCAGTTCAGGGATAAAAAAACAGATGAACTGACTGTCACGAAAACATCCCCGGGCAAAGACAGCGAGATCCAGGCTATCTCAGGCGCAACTATCACATCAAGGGCGGTAACAAGCGGAGTAAACACCGCGCTTAAATATTGGAAAGCAAATTACAAGGATGGCGGCGCCGCAGCGCAGACCGACCCTGCAACAGCAGAGCCGGAAGCTGTAAGTCCCGCATCTAAAAAAACAACGGGTGGCGGAAACTGATGATGAATCCTCTCAGACTTCTTAAAAACGGCATACTTACAGAGAACCCGACGTTCGTTCTCGTTCTGGGTCTTTGCCCTACACTGGCCGTGACCTCCAGCGCCTCGAACGGTTTCGGCATGGGGCTGGCGGCGACCGCGGTCCTGATGGGTTCGAACGTGATAATATCCATGATAAGGAAGTTCATCCCCGACGAGATACGCATTCCGGCCTTTATCGTAGTCATTGCCGGATTCGTAACGATAATCCAGCTTCTGATTTCAGCGTATGCGCCTGCTCTCGACAAGTCGCTCGGGATATTCATACCTCTGATAGTGGTCAACTGCATAATACTTGCGCGAGCTGAGGCCTTCGCATTCAAAAACGGGGTAATAGAGTCTCTCTTCGACGGTATCGGTATGGGGCTCGGATTCACATTCGCCCTTACATTTATAGGAGGCATAAGAGAACTTCTGGGAAACGGCACAGTATTCAACTTCAGCCTGACCCCCTCGTTCTACCAGCCCGCGCTTCTGGTCATACTCGCTCCCGGCGGCTTTATCACGCTGGGCATACTGATAGCGCTTTTCAGGAACCTACAACTCAGGAAAGAGGAAGCATCCACAGGCTTTAAAGCCGATTTCGACGGCTGGGAAAAACTTGACGCCTGCGACGGCTGCGCCCTTAAGAAATATTGCGGGGGCGGCGGACTGAGCGTTCCCTGTGCAAAACAAGATAAGGAGGGTGACGCGTAATGTCCATGCTTGCGCTCTTCTTTGGAGCCATCTTTGTAAACAACATCCTTCTCGCCAGATTCCTCGGCTGCTGCCCCTTCTTGGGGGTATCCAGCAAACTTGAGACAGCGAAGGGCATGGGGATCGCCGTCATCTTCGTGACCGTGCTCGCTGCCACGATGACATGGCTCGCCTATACTTTCATCCTGGTGCCGCTTGGGCTCCAGTACCTTTACACTCTCTCGTTCATACTGATCATTGCGGCATTGGTCCAGTTTGTCGAGATAGTGCTGAAAAAAGTACAGCCCGGGCTTTATAAGTCACTGGGCATCTTCCTGCCTCTTATAACCACCAACTGCGCGGTGCTTGGCGTGGCAGTCATCAATATGAACGAGAAATATACCTTCATTGAATCTGTCGTACATGCGTTGGGCGCCTCTGCCGGGTTCCTTCTCGCGATCGTCCTGATGGCGGGAATAAGGGAGAGGATAGAGATGAGCCAGAACATGCCCAGGTGTCTGAAGGGACTTCCCATCGCGCTTGTGACCGCCGGGCTTATGTCGATAGCCTTCATGGGCTTCAGCGGGCTTATCAAATAGGGGGAAAACGATATGACTGGAATGATATATCCGGCAATAATAATGGGAGGCCTCGGGCTGATATTCGGAGCCCTTCTCGCTTTCGCCTCAAAAAAATTCTACGTTGAGACAGACCCCCGCCAGGCCGATATACGCGCGATACTCCCTGGAGCGAACTGCGGCGGATGCGGCTATCCCGGCTGTGACGGATTTGCCGAGGCACTGGTGAACGGCACGGCAAAGATCACGGGATGCGCTGCGGGAGGTTCCGCACTTGCAGAGCGCATTGCGGCGATCCTTGGAGTCGATGCTGTGACCGAGGAACCTAAAATTGCCTTCCTGAAATGCGGCGGGGCGAGTGACAAAACAGTGAAGAACTGCGTCTATTACGGAGAGTATGACTGCAGGGCAGCATCCGTCATACCCGGCAAAGGACCTTCATCGTGCGCCTATGGGTGTATGGGACTTGGGACATGTGTCAGCGTATGCGCGTTTAACGCGATGACGATCAAAAACGGCCTTGCCGTGGTCGATCCCGAAAAATGCGTCGGATGCGGAGCATGTGTGAAGAACTGTCCCAGAAATGTCCTGGTCCTGGCACCCAGAAAATCAAAGGTAAACGTATCGTGCAACTCCCCGCTTAAGGGGCCCGACGTCAAGAAAGTCTGCTCTGTTGGATGCATAGGATGCACACTGTGCGTCAAGAGCTGTCCCGTCCAGGCAATAGAGATGAAGGGCGCCCTAGCGGAAATCGATCCCGCCAAGTGCATCAACTGCGGCGTCTGCGCTACAAAATGTCCCACGAAAATTATCACCGACAGAAGGACTGCCCAGGAGAGAGCCTCAGCAGAAACAGCCTCTGTATAGAAATTTCAGAAAGAAATATTGAGAGGGCCCGGCCAATTTCGGACCCCCTCTTTTTTTACTAAGGTCACCTTAGAATTATTTTTTGTACTCTTCAGCAAGCTTTTCAAATGCGGGCAGGGATGCCTCTATCTGATCCGTCCTGACACAGTATGAGATGCGGACATACCCCGGACATCCGAAACCGTCCCCGGGAACAAGAAGGAGCTCATGTTTCTTTGCCCTGTCGCAAAACGCTTCGGCATCAGGTTCAAGCGCTTTTACAAACAGATAGAATGCCCCGTCCGGTTTGGCGCATTCGTAACCCATGCCTGTAAGACCGCTGTAAAGTATATCCCTGTTCTTTTTATATATTGAAATATCCGCAGTTCGGCCAATGCATCTTGCTATGAGATGCTGAAAGAGGCTCGGCGCGCACACATATCCCAGTGCCCTTCCCGCTCCGCAGACAGCTGCGTAAACATCTTCCCCGTCTTCCATCCTGTTGGAGACGAGTACATAACCTATCCTCTCCCCCGGCAGAGAGAGCGACTTGCTGTATGAATAGCAGACAAAGGTGTTGTCGTAATGGCTGAGGAGGAAGGGAACCTCAACATCCCCGTACACCAGCTCCCTGTATGGTTCGTCCGATATCAGGTATATGGGATGTCCGTACAGTTTTGATCTCTCTTCCATTATCAGGCACATTTTTCTGATCGTCTCGAGCGAATAGACGACCCCGGAGGGATTATTAGGGGAATTGATGATGACTGCCTTGGTCTTCTCGTTTATCGCTTGCGCGAACTTTTCCATGTCGATCTGAAAGTTGGCAGTATCGGCCGGTATTACCGAAAGCGCTCCTCCTGCAGACTCGACATATATTTTGTATTCCGGAAAATATGGGGCAAAGGTCAAAAATTCGTCGCCCGGCAGTGCCAGTGCCTTGCAGCATATCGAAAGTGACGCTGCAGCTCCCGCGGTCAGATAAAAATGATCAGCCGTGATCTCTGTCCCATATTTGCTGTTTATGTGGTCTGCCAGAATCTTTCTTACACCGAAGTCTCCCTGTGCGGATGTGTATCCGTGGATCTTGACAGGGTCTTCGTTGTTTACAAGATCAGTTATCGTCTCTCTGATGAAGGCGGGAGCGGGAACATTGGGATTCCCTATGCTGAAGTCGAATACTTTGTCCGCTCCGATCTCACCTGCCCTTTTCCTCCCGTATTCAAATATTTCACGGATCTGCGAACGTTTCTTGCCCAGTTTAAGCATCTTTTCTGAAATCATTTAAAAATCACTTTCCTCTCGTCTCAAAAGACAAATATTTTTTAAATATATTAAGCATCTCGGAAGCATTTTCCGGCAAGGATCGTTGTCGGCAGGTCTGATAAAATTATATTCTATACTGCCGTAAAAACAAAATATTTATGTCTCACCAATATTTTTCATCTTTCGGCATCATCGACCAATTCAAACATATCTGCAAAATAGTTGATTTATGTAAAGGAATTCCATGGCAAAAAAATAATTGTTATGATATTCTTACAATGCAGCTGAGAGGTAAAGAGACTGGGCATAAACCATCAAATCTCTGATGTCGGAGATCAAATCAAGGGGAGGATCTTTCAATATGAAAAAACACGGTATTATTGCATTTTTACTTGTTCTTTGCTTTGCTGCGGCAGCATTCGCAGCTTTGGGACCCATCAAGATAAGCGACCAGAAACCGACCTTTGTCTATGTAGGACCTGTGGGCGACGGCGGATACAACTTCATGCACGACCAAGGCCGCAAAATGATGGAAAAGCTTAACCCCGGTATCAAAAGCTCGATAGTGGAATCCGTGCCCGAAGGCCCCGATGCAGAAAGAGTCATGGAGACGGCTGTACGCAACGGATCTAAGGTCATTTTTGCAAACTCGTTCGGCTATATGGACCACGTCATCAACGTAGCCAAGAAATATCCCGACGTCTATTTCATGCACTGCTCGGGCTACAAAGTGGCCCCGAACGTGAGCACATACTTCGGCCGCATGTATCAGCCCCGTTACCTTTCAGGACTGGTTGCCGGCAAAGCAACGAAATCCAACCTTATCGGTTATGTCGCAGCCTATCCGATCCCCGAAGTAATCCGCGGCATAAATGCATTCACCCTTGGAGTCCGCAAGGCCAACCCCAATGCAAAGGTAAAAGTCGTCTGGATATTCTCATGGCATGATCCGGCAAAGGAAAAAGAGGCAACAAAGGCTCTCTTCGATGCAAAATGCGACACAATAGCGATGCACGCCGACACCGGCGGTGCGCCTCAGGCTGCTGAAGAGCTCGGCATGTGGGTCATCGGATACAACAACCCGATGGATAAGTATGCTCCCACACGCCACCTCGTGACGCCTATCTGGAACTGGGGCAAGTACTACGACTACGCAGTCAAGAACATTGAGAAGGGCACCTGGAAATCCGAGCAGATCTGGTGGAGCATGAAGGACGGAATGGTCGACCTTTCTGCGTACGGAAAGGCTGTTTCCGAAGATACAAAGAAACTTGTCGCTGCCGAAAAGAAGAAGATCCTTGACGGCAAGTGGGATGTCTTCCACGGACCGATCAAAGGCCAGGACGGCAAGATAGTTGTCCAGCAGGGCAAAAAGCTCACCGACGGCGAGATGCTCAGCATGAGCTGGTTCGTTGAGGGCGTTGAGGGGACTATCCCCAAATAAAGATAGGGAAGATCTGACCGGGGAGGAAGGGCTTCGTGTGAAGCTCTTCCTCCTTTTCTGTTGTAATGGCATATATCAAGTGTTTTTTGGCATCAATTTCATGATATACTCTATCTAACCGATAAAAAGCACACAATTATTACAGTTTTTATGAGTATATTGTATTGATAAGTTTTTAATTTCAATGGATACGACAGCCTGTTCCGGTAACTCGATCCATTGTTGTTTTTGTGGTCATAGTTTTATCTGCAATAATATTTTGATCGATCCGGCGACCGCATCAGGGTGAGTTTATGGGAGAAAGACCGCGAACAAAAAGAGAGCCTTATTTGGGCAGTGTCCGCTTTTTCAGGCATGTCATATACCTGTGTCTTTTTTTTATCGTAGCAGGCCCTTATTTTTGCATGGCCGCGCTCTACTGTCAGAACAGGGAACTCCATGCCGAGATCAGGGAACTCACGCTCAAAGTTCTGGACACAGAGGACTCGGAAAAGGCTCCTTCCCGTTCTGAAAGCAGAAAGATATCCTCGAGCCTGGGTTATCAGGATAAATATCCCGACCTTTACTGCAGTCCCCAGACTGCTTTCGTAAAAAAGGAGAAGACTGTATACCTGACATTTGACGATGGCCCCTCCAGATTCACCGAGAGTTATTTAAACATTCTTGCAAAACATAATGTGAAAGCGACTTTTTTTGTGGTAGGCAGAAACGATCCCAAAAGCCGGGAGATAATGAAGCGGATAGTGGACGACGGGCATACCCTCGCCCCTCATACATATAGTCATGTATACAGCACCGTATATGCATCCGTGGAGGCTTTTCTTGATGATTTCAGCAAGATACACGGCTTAATCTATGAAACTACCGGAGTCAAACCGACGATCTTCAGATTTCCCGGAGGGACGGTCAACGTACACAACAGGAGGATATTCAGGGAGTTGTCGGCTGAAATGCTCCGGCGCGGATATACTTTCTTCGATTGGGACGTTTCGGCCGCAGATGCTACAAAAAATGCGACCATGGCGTCTGTCCTTGACAGCATAATAAACGGAGTACACGAGAACGGAAGGAACATCGTGCTGATGCACGACACCTCGGAAGTGACCCTGAAGGCCCTGGAAAAGGCGATCATTTATCTCAAAAACAAAGGCTACGCCTTCGACAGGCTGACAAATGAGGTTGCCCCCGTAACGTTCTATTATAATTATCTGAAAGAGGGAGGAGCATAAAAATGGGATATATGGATAATTTTAAAACTTCTTTGAACCAGGTCTTCCGCCTCTCACCAAATGAAGAGGCCGATGTAGAGGAGATGCTTGATGATAACGTTGAACCTCTGGGGGATGCGGATGTGAAAGACGATATTTATGCTGCAAAAGATGATCACAGAAAGAAATATCTATCGAGGGGACAGAGCGGCAGATATGAGGAAAAGGCACCTGCGTTCACCAGCGACGGTAATTCCGTCATCTCGGCAGACACCCGGATCGTCGGAAAGATAATCTCAAACGGCAACGTGCTTGTCGGCGGAGACGTCGAAGGCGACATCGTGGCAAAGGGTGATGTCCGGGTAAAGGGAAAGGTCAGAGGAAACATCTCGGCGAACAGGATCGAACTGAGTGAATGCTCGGTGCTCGGAAATATCCGTGCCGAAGCCTCCCTGGCAGTCGATGCCGCTTCAGAGGTCATCGGCGACATAGAATCCGGGGACACCACAATAGACGGCAAGATAAAAGGCAACGTAACGTCAACAGGTGATGTAGTGTGCAAGAAAAATTCTTTTATCCTTGGAAATGTCTCCTCCGACAGCATTTCCATTGAGAAGGGCTCT
>JGI24710J26742_10004503_pt1 | contig 11415 bp, 13 predicted proteins | sample BioPla2DNA2_FD_26742 | JGI IMG/M metagenome (IMG submission 26742) | reverse complement strand
CACTTTTCATTATCTATGGGTAATATCTTACTACAAAGGCTCAATAAAGTTTATCTGTAATTTATGCCATGGCTTAATCTTCCTTCATGATTTCACCGTGCCATGTTATTTTCATTTAGCAGTTCCACGAAGCAAAGGATTTATTGGTTTCTCTTTACCGTTACCCATATTTTGAATACATCGGATATAAGTACCCTGGAAACTCCCAATTCATAGCTTTTGTCTTCAATCATCAAAATGTCATCATCTATAAGCCCTACCACAAGGTCAGTATCAATACCTCTTACCTCCTTCCATAAAAGATCTTTATACTTATCTTTTATATACTTTATCAGCTCCATTTTATCAAAATTGTTTTCTTCGCCATCCACATACATCAGGTGAACCTCTATATCTGAAACGAGAAACTTCTTTTTATTTACATTATCAAAGGATTCTTTAAGTTTTTTATATTTAATATCACTATCTTCTATAACGGTTTTAAGATACATTATTTCTTCATGATACTGGTCAATCCTATAGCTTACAAGGGCACTCATCATCGTACATCCTATAAGAATTCCCCCTATGAGTCCTGTAATGAAACAGATAAAGAATCTGTGAGCAATTTTTTTCATTTTATCATTGACTCCCCACATTTTTGAATAAGTCTTATAAAGCCATAACCCACATTCGCCCCAATTACAGCCACTACCACATATACTGCCTGCTTTACAATCGATCTTATTTCTCCCCGGAACAATCCTTTCTCAAGTATTTCAAAAGTTGAAAAGGTGCCGCCCAAAGCAACAGCCACCGCCCATATTTTTACTGAGCTTGCTATTTCAAACATGCATTTTAGAGGAGGATGATCGTTTATTAATGCTCCTATTCCGGCAAACAGACTTGCTCCCATTATTACACCAAAGGCTATTAGAAAATTATATATTATATTGCTTGTAAAAGTGGACAAAATGACCACCCTTTTTCTGATTATATATCCTTCAATTAAACTATGATTGTTTCTCATTCTTTATACTATAAAAATTTTGTTCAATACCCATACAGTTTTTCATGTTTGGTTGTTCTATTTTTGTATGATGAAGCTTATGTTTTAATAAGGTACATTCGTCAAGGAATAAAGGGAGTATAATGGATATCAAAATTATTATAATCGCTGTAAATTTCATAGTTGGAACGGTATGCATCATGTATGGAGTCAACTTAATGAGCACAGGACTGGAAAAAGCAAACACCCACAGAATGAAATGGTGCCTTGAAGCCCTGACCCACAATTTACCCCTTGCTCTTATAACGGGAACACTTCTTACGGCATTAGTTCAAAGCAGTACAGCAATAACTGTTATAACCGTCAGTCTTGTAAATTCCGGGCTTTTGAATCTTACTCAAGCAGTAGGCATAATTTATGGTGCAAATATTGGAACAACAATAACTGCCCAGCTTATGTCTTTTAAACTTCCCCACGCAGGATATATCATTATTGGCTTTGGGCTTCTTATTGCTTTCATATCAAAAAAATCCTCGCTTAAAAACATAGGATGGGCGGTAACCGGCCTTGGGCTTATGTTTACAGGACTAAACATACTGAATTCAGGAGTACCCTACATAAAGGAAAGCCAGGTAGCCATCGAACTTTTTAAAACTTATGGACAAAACCCGTTAATTGGTCTTGTCCTTGGGATGGTAACTACCATGCTGGTTCACAGCAGCAGTGCTACCGTAGGCCTCACCATCGTCCTTTTTAACGCCGATCTTATAAGCTTTGAGTCCGCCTTGGGTCTTACCTTTGGCGACAACATTGGAACGTGCATCACTGCACAAACCGCCAGTATCGGCACCAATATCTCAGCAAGAAGAACCGCATGGGCACATACTCTCTATAATATTATTGGGGCAACCATTGCTTTCATTCTCCTTGTACCTTTTTCCCATCTGGTTAAGGAAATTACCTTTTATTTGGGACAGGACAAAACCAGACTGGTTGCCAATGCCCATACAATTTTTAATATTCTAAGTGCCCTTGTTTTCCTTCCCGTAACAAAATACTATGTTAAATTTATTCAATGGGTAATAACGGAGAAATAACAAATTGTTATGACTAGGATTCACAAGTTAATTCAACTAGTACTATATATATTATAAATTCAAATATCTCTTAAAAGTTTATAACTTGTTAACTTTTTGTTTATTAAAAATTTAGTATTTTATATTACAATAAAATCATGTATAATATAGTAGTTAAATTAATGGTCGAATTAGCAGAAATGAACTTATCTTCGAATCAGGAATAATTTGGTTTCAAACAAAAATGTTAAAGCGAGGTTGTACTGTATGAAGAATATATCAAATATTGTTAGGCAGCGTTTTAATTTTGCAGAAATGCTTTATTGGATTTTGTTTATTTTTTGCATTCTGTTTAAATGTTTGTATTTTCAGTTTACCACAAAATTGAATACCGGACCGTTTCTTTCATCGGTGAATATAACCATGATACTTTCATCTTTTGCAATATTATTGATACTTACATCCCTTATTGCCATAATTTTTAATAAATATAGATTTATTGCTCTTTTCGTGTTTAATATATTGTTAACTGCTTTGTTAATGGCTGATACGAACTTTTTCAGATATTATTACAATTTGCTCACCATACCTGTATTTTTTCAGATGGATATCAAGCTTCTCAGTTCCGTTGATCAGAGTATAATGAGCCTGTTCTTAATTAAAGATGTAGTATATCTAATGGATTTTCCTTTTATGCTGATGGGTCTTGTATTACTACATAAAAACGCCCAAAAGCTGTATTTTAAGAAAAGAATAATAAGAGCTGTAAGTTTATTGGTAGTCGGAATGATTACTTTTCTTTCGGTTTTCAGATGTACGGACATAAACACCCTTGCTTACAACAGCAACTACTCAGCTAAAAACCTTGGGGTATTCTATTCCCACTATTATAATACAAAGCTTTTTATTGAAGAAAATATATTGGAAGATGATATATTAACAAACGAGGATAAAGCTGCCATAACAGAGCTCTATAAAAACAAGAACTCAAAACCCACAGGCAATAAATTAAACGGCGTTGCCAAGGGAAAAAACCTTATTGTCGTGCAAATGGAAGCTATACAGCATTTTGTTATAAATCGTAAAATTGAAGGCAAGGAAATAACCCCCAACCTTAATAAGCTTATAAAAGATTGTCTTTATTTTGACAATATTTATTATCAGGTTTCGGGAGGCAATACCTCGGATGCCGAATTCTTAATCAATACATCAATGTACCCCGCAAAAGAAGGTTCGGTATATCACAGATTTCCTGAAAACACCTATTACTCACTGGCAAGTATTATGAAAGAAAAAGGATATGACACCTATTCTCTTCACGGCTTTGAAAAATACTTCTGGAACAGAAATGAGATGTATAAAGCTTTAAAGTTTGATACCTTTTACAGTCAGGAAGACTTTGTATTGGATGACTTTGCCGGATGGGATGGGCAAACTCTTAGTGATTCATCCTTCTTCAGACAATCCCTTGACAAAATAGATGTCTCCAAGCCATTTTACAGCTTTTTTATTACTCTATCGAGCCATCATCCTTTTAACTATTTCGAAGACTGTGACTTCTTTGTGGGCGAATTTGAGGGGACGTTCATAGGTAATTATTTGAAGGCGGCAAACTATCTGGACAAATGCATCGGAGAATTTATAGACAACCTTAAACAAAGGGGTTTATATGACAATAGCCTTCTGGTTCTCTACGGTGATCACTCCGCAGTTCCAAAAATCGAATCTGACGGGCTTATGCAGCTGCTGGGTATTGAATACAATAATCCGGATTGGACAAAGCTTCAAAAGGTTCCTGTCATAATTCATTATCCCCAACAGAAAGAATCCGAGGTAATTAGCACTATAGGCGGGCAAATCGATATTCTTCCGACTATTGCAAACTTAATGGATTTTGATGTGCCCTACGCTTTGGGAAAAGACCTTATAAATAATGATGAGAATTACGCCATTCTCAGAAACGGATCAGTGGTAACAAAAGACTTTATATATCTCAGTGATTTGAAAGAAGTTTATGATTACACTAGCGGCAAGCCAATGAATATGAATTTGTATACTGAAGAAATCAAGTCATACATTAATGAGCTCAATATTTCCGATACCATCATAAACAAAAATGCTTTTAAATATTGGTCATTTAACTTCGTGAAATCCCACTAAAAAAAACCCACTGTGTAACAACTTAGCAACACAGTGGGGTTTATAATTATATTCCCATACAACCTTTATTTTTGTTACCGCTTTCCATAAAAGTTCTTTGTGGCATTCCGGTTCAGATAACTCAGGAAAATACTATCATATTGTGACTTTTCAAACTCTATTCCCTCTTTTTCCACCTTAAGGGAATACACCCCNGGTGACAAACGGTTAATTGTATAAAAGCCGTTTACATCCGTATAAGTATATCTGTCTCTAATACTTACTTTTGCATTTACAATCGGATTCCCGTTACGATCTACAACTTTTCCCTTTACGTATATATCCGGTGTAATCGTAAAGGATTGAGATATTACTTCTTTTCTTACGCTGCCATTCGCCGCAACAAGCTTGATTCTTGCATTTGAAGATGATAAATCCGGAACTATCCAGTTGTATCCGTTGACCCCTACCAAATCCCTTGCAATAGGCTTCCATTCGGCCTGATTGTCCAATGAATAATAAAGACTTACTGTAGTTCCCGGCACAGGCTGGCCTTCTGAATCCGTATAGGAAATATTATACCTGATTTTCATGGTATCCCATGACTTTACCGATGTAACCTGATTTGTGAAACTTACCTCAAGGGTTCCGGAGGAATTTGTGCCGGTGCCGTCTACATACAATTTCTTGTATACAACATTTCCCAGTCCATCACCCATTTCCAGCAGAATACTTACCTTTTGCCCGGAAGTTCCTTCATCACAGTGAAAGATTACTTTCCTAATAGTTGTCAATTTTTTCATCTTCAAAATATCCCTTCGTTGACGCCCAGTAGAAGAAAGGAGAAGCTCCCTTTGAAGTATCCACGAAATATTCATCCACATACAGCTCATAAACTCCCTCTTGACTATCCGGTGTTATTCTCACATTTTTGATTTCCGGTTTGCGGTGAATTCGCGAAGTAATATCCTGTTCAAAATCATTTCCTATCTCCCGCAATACTTTGTATTTTGATTTATCGCTCTCATCGTCAAATATATCACTTATCGAAGCGGGAATTGTTATTTGCCTTTGAACCTCAGTGGACTCCGTATCATCTCCCCAAACTACAACTTTATATTCCAAAGTTTTTGCTCGGGTATTTGTCCTGTAAACAGCTGCCATGAAACCTGTTTGTGACTCCCTGCAGCCATATCTCCAACCGCTATGTCAATATCGGTTCCCGTATAAGGTACTATTTCGTCCGGCAAAATAATTTTGGCCTCCACATTTTTTATCGTTTCACCCGTGTTATTGGTTATATATGCCGTAATGGTAAAGGGGGTAGGAACATAACCCGTTTCGGTCGCATTAAGGCTGGTATTGCCGCTTACGAGAACAACAAGCGGCTTATCACCGGCAATGGTAACCTTGCTAAGACCATAATACGTTATGTATTCCGTTGTCTCACCCGGTGCCAGTTCTTTGAACTCCCAATAAGTCGCAATGGCACTGTCTCCGTTATTGCCGGTATAATTGAAATCCCACATGGAATCAAATAATGTGTGCCAATTACTAAGTACAAATCTGTCCAGCCGGTTTTGCTGGTATTTTAATATGCTGTATATGTGGAAACATCAACAGCATCAATCTCAGGAGCACTGTTAACAACTCTAGGAGTCGGTTTATGGGTTTTTGACGGTTCCTTTCCTGTTTGTTTATCATCCGCCTTTTTCTGTGTCGGTGAAGGCGTAGGTGAAGGTGTTGCCGTTTCAGACGGTAAAGGGCTCTCACCATATGATCCGGGAATATTCGGAGTATATATAGGTGGTACCATCAAACTCACAAGTGCATTATCCAAAAGAACAACAGCCTCGGCTCTGGTTACAGGGTTTTTGGGTCTAAACGTATTATCAGGATATCCTTTAATTATGTATAAAAAAACCAGTCTTTTTACATATCCCAAAGCCCACCGTGAAATACTATCCGAATCGGTAAATTCTATATTATCGGCATTTGTACTTGGATCACGGTTTGTTAATTTACATAAGATTACAGCAGCTTCCTCTCTTGTGATCAACGCATTCGGGCGAAAGGTACTGTCAGGATAACCGCTGATGTAGCTGGCTTTCTCGGCGGTAGCCACATCTGCAAAAAACCAATCGTCTTCATTTACATCCGCGAAGGAACATCCAAATTCTGCACCGCCGCTTTTGTCAAAGAATTTGTTTGCCATTGTTACAAATTCGGCTCTGGTAACGCTTTGAGACGGTCTAAAGCTTCCGTCCTCATAACCTGCAATATTTCCCAGTTGGGCATTCAAATTGATCAGGTTCTGTGCCCAATGAACTTCAATGTCATTAAAGCCGTTAGAACCGTTTGGCGGTTCCGCCCCCACAATCAAAATCTGAGTAAACAGAAAAAAGCATTGTGATAAACGATAGCAGTCTCTGTTTTGCAATCATTATTATATTCTTCCCCCTAATTTAATTATGATATGTTTATTTTATAATTAATAAACATGTTTTCTATTTTATCAACCGACATCAACAATTATTATCCCGGTTGTCGAAAAGGAAACTACATGCTCATGGCATTTCCTAAAAAATAATTTTTCTTATTTTTTAAACCCTGCCATCTTTGATAACAATAACTATTTTATATAAGTTAATTTTTGCCATCAATACATTATATGCCAATAATAAGTGTCTTAAATAGTTGTTAATATACTAATTTCCCTCAAAGCTTCTTTATAGCTTTTTTCGTTACCGAAAGCTGCAGGAGAGCTATGTGGCAGGTATTTATAAAAACTTGCAACGGTTATTTCTTAATAAATTGGTCTTAATATAAATTTCATTATTCTTTTTGGAATTATATCGCAAGATATTATATGCAAAAACTTTTTTACGGAAATCCCATTAACATTGAGTACATAAAATGCTAATGAACTTTATTAGGATATAAAACATAAATTCATCGTTAACTCAATGTGATTTTTTTGTTGACAATTGCCCAAAAATATAATAATATACGTATATATCAATTCAGGATCGATGGGGAGATGCTATGTATGAAAGAAAACAGATACCTTAAAGATATGATGAATGCAGCAATTTTTACAGCATTAATGGCCGTACTCGGGTGGATTAGTATTTCATTTCCATTCCTGCCTGCCCCTGTTACAGGCCAAACCTTTGGTGTGATGCTTGCAGGAGCTATTCTTACCAAAAGACAGGCGGCTCTTAGCATGGCAACCTTTATTCTGCTGGGTGCAATAGGTATTCCGGTGTTTAACAAGGGCGGAGCAGGTTTGGCATATTTATTCGGTCCGACTGGTGGATTCATTTTCGGTTTTCTCATAGGTGCAATAACAATATCCCTTCTTAAGGGAAACAGCTGCAGCATTTTGAGAACAGGATTTGCCTGTGTGGTGGGAGGCATAATCGTAGTTTACGCAATAGGTATTCCTTGGCTTTGTTATGAAAGAACAGGCAAATTCCTTTCATTACCTCTGCTATTGCCCAATTTAGCCTTTATTCCCGGGGATATATTAAAAGTGTGTATTGCAAGCATAGTAAGCGTAAAGGTTCGAAAGCACCTTAAATATCTTCTCACTGAATAGCTTTAACAATAATCCCTCTAAATAAAATACAGAACAAAGCCAGTTACAATAAATACATCTGCCATGTTGAAAACAGGAAATCTTTTAATGTTAAAACTTATGAAATCAATCACATATTTATGCCTAATCCTATCAATAAAATTGCCTAAAGCCCCGCCCGATACAAAAGCCAATGAGAAGATATCCTTTCTAGACCCCTCATATAATAGTAATACAGTAGTATATGAAAGGAGAAAAATAACCATAATCAGGGTAATGGCTTTTAGGAGAAACTGTTTTTTTCGCAGCAATCCCAGAGCAGCCCCGGGATTTTTAACTATAATAAACCTGAAAATTCCTGCCCTGATTGGAAAAACAACTCCCTTTAATTTCGAAACAGCATATTTTTTGCTTATCTGATCAATAACAACAAGGACAACAATAAACAAATAGCAAAAAACCAGCTTTAAACACCACAGCATTTTTTATACTTTTTACCGCTGCCGCATATACAGGGTTCGTTCCTCCCTACCTTGTTGCTGACTGCTATATGTGATTTGTTATAATCCTTCTTGATCTCATCCCTTTTATCCTGTGTTAAAATATCATCCCATTGAGGAAGATTATACAGCCAGTATGCTTTTGCATCCAGCATGTTATAATAAAGTTTTTCAAAATCCACATCAAACTTTATGTCTGAGTCCTCTTTCAACTCTTCAAGCACAAAGCTTTCCTTAAGGCTTGTGTTTATGCCGTCTATAAAACCAACAAACGTAACGGCATCTGAATCAAACTTTTGTGCAAGCTCGGCAAGTTCTCCACTTACAGCCTCATCATGATGTTCCAGTATGTACTCATATATTTTTGTCTCTTTCATCAAATATTCTTCCCAGAACTTATCATGTTCTTCCTTTGTTCTTTCCTTATTAGCAAGCTCATTCCATTGTGCAAAAATACTCATAAGTATTGAATCTCTCCTTTTATACTGTTATTATGTTTGTTTTTTTATATATTATAGCACAATTCCTTTTATAACACCCCGGTTGAAAGAAAATTTTTCGATTAAAGAAAAATTTTCTTTCAACCGGGGTGTTTCAATGAGGTAGAACAAAGATAAAGGAAGAAACTAATGCTCTAAGGCTCCTGTCCCCATACCAGTACATCTTTTATATAGGCGGTCATGTTTTCCCAATCAACATAGGAATCCACCGGGTTATATGAATAGTCATCACTCTGGTCAAATTTACCCCAATCATTTTTATAAAACAATGCCGTTATATACAGTATCTCATCAGGAGAAAGACTTCCCGATCTAAAAGTTATTTCCAGATATTTATTCGCTTTATCCGAACCGGATAAATTATAAAACTTGCAGTGAACATCCTTTTCGTTTCCGCAGCTATAAAAATATACTGCACTGTTCATGTCGTTTATAGAAACATCTTCCTTAAAATAGTACCTTACTTTTACATCCTTCAAATCAATTACGCTGTTTGTGGTGTTGAACATTCTAAAGCTATAGTCGATTCCCTGGACAATTTCTTTCTCAGCCTTGCTATAATACTGTATCTTCAGGCTTCCTTTTGTCGGCATTCCAGTTGGAGTTGCTGTTGATTTTGTTGTCGACTCCAAGGATCCCACTGGTGTGTTCGTCGGTAGTACAGAAGTTCCGGGTCTTCCCGTCCAAACATCTGTAATAGTTGGATTAGGTGTAAATGTCTTAATTGGTGTCGATCCCTGAACTGCATCAGTTCTTTGAGGTAACGATGGTGTCGGTACTGGCGACGTTCTAGGATTTGAAACATCCGCCAGCTCTTGAGATTCACTTTTATTTAGTTTTTCAATTATTTCAGCCACACTCATATCATAGATATCTTCAAAGGTTATATCTGCCTCCAATTTTTCTGCTTTTAAATATAAACCATACTTTCCCATGGAAATATTTCTTTCCAAAGCATGCTTTCTTTCTTCCGATCCTACCACTATGATATGTCCTTCTATGCTGTTATTATCTATCTTATTTTTTATATTGTTCAGTAGTCTATACAGTCTGGTCTCCTCTTTCTCATTACTGGAACTTTCCTTACTTTTTTCCCCGCTTAGTGCCCCGGAAATAAGTACTATTCTCTCATCAACCGAGTCAATAAATCCCATTTCAATAGATTTTCTTATTAATTCCGAAACGGCATCCTCAACCTTTTTATCTTTGATATCCAATTCCCGGGTTAATTGTTTCCCTTCTTCATTGAGAGGTCTCATCTCCAAAATCCGGTAGTTTTCTTTGATTTCAAACTCCACACTGGGATTTATGTCTACACTAATATATCCATATATACTTCCGCTGTTTCTTAAAGTAACAAATTGGAAGTATAGAAACGTCATAATAAAAACTGCTGCAGCACTTACAATAGCTATGGCATTTAGAAATAATTTTCTGTTAGGATTAAAAACATCTCTGTTTTCAAACCTCACCTGTTGACCAATATTCATGCCTTGGCGTCTTTTAATTATAATAAATTCGCTTTCGGATGTTAAAACCACAGCCCTATTTTTCTGAATATCATATACAATTCCTGTTCTATTCATGCTATCTTCCCCCCTCCATAGTATATTCCAGATATCTCTTAGAAAGGCTAAGGTTACTCTTTAAAATCAAGCAAAGAGCAATAATATACTTCCTATTATTTCCTATGGTTCTTCCATGTACCTTGGCTCTTTTCTTCAACTCATTTCTTGGTATATTTTTATTTCTGAGCAGTGTCCTATATAGTTGTTCGTCTTCTGCCAACATTTTGGCTATCTTAATGCATAATCTTCTTGAATCTTTGTGTTTTGGTACATTTAATACGAGATCAACAAAGGTTATTCCAAATTCACTCAACTTCTTTTTGAAGTTGTCGATTTCCTCCTGTGCCTCAACGTCTTCAAATCCAGTAAATGAATCCGATATTAATCTTTCATAGTAATAAACACTATTATCTTCAAAATATGAAAACGGATACTCCTTATTATCCTTGTTTCTCCTAAAATAGTCAATCAGTCGCCTTTTTATAACTTGTTCAGAAAAAAGGAAAAAATTATAGCCTTTGGTAAGGTCAAACCTGTCAATCGCTTCATTAAAAGCAGACATAGCAATACCAAACTCGTCATTATTGCGAGTATCAATATACTTTCCCAATGCATTTGATGTAACTTTTAGTATAAAAGGCTTATATTCCGATATAAACTCCTCTCTGAGCTGTTGATTGCCTTCCTTTATCTGTTTCAGGGTAGAAATAAAAGTATCATAGATTGATTCAGCCATGTGTTTTCCTTTTTTTTTATCTATGTTTTTCCGGGTATCCAACTAGATCATTCTCCCTTCATACATAATTTCGAATAGGTTTATTTTTTTTATGTGCATAAGTCTTTGTATATTCTAACATCAAAAAAGCTGCAATACTTTTTTATATCGAACAATAATTGTTCATACTTCACCAATATATACTTTTCTACATGAATTAACCCTTTTCCTTCGTAATCACCGTAAATACCAATCGGGTAGGAGGTAAATAATTATTTTATTTACCGACCTCCCACACCACCGTACGTACGGTTCACGTATACGGCGGTTTCATAGTTTACANTCTAAC
>JGI24710J26742_10004497_pt1 | contig 11422 bp, 12 predicted proteins | sample BioPla2DNA2_FD_26742 | JGI IMG/M metagenome (IMG submission 26742) | reverse complement strand
GCAAAACTCTTGTTGTGCGAATGCAGTTTACGGATAGCCGATGGCGAATTTGCCAGGCAGTTAGGTCATATGACTACGGCTCAGGCGGGTCAGTTGGCTCGAGAAAGCGGAGCTGAGATCTTAGTGGCAACTCATTTCTGGCCAGAATACCATCCAGAAGCTTTGCAGCAGGAGATCCAGCCGGAATACCAGGGTCGGATAATCATGGCCGCATCCGATTTAACCGTGCAGATTTAACCAGGGGGAAATCATGCGAATCGTTAAGGTAGAGCAAATAAAGGAAACCGTAAAGCAAGCTGTAAGAGCGGCTAATACTCAGCTTCCCGAAGACATCTTGGACGGTCTGCAAAAGGCTTGCGCCAAGGAAACCGTTCCTCGCGCGCGCCGCTTGTTGGAAATTCTTCTGGAAAATGCCCACCTGGCACAGATTGAAAATATGCCTTTGTGTCAGGATACCGGTCTGGTTACCATTCAGATACAGTTGGGACAAGAAGTATCGTTGACCGGTGGTGATCTATATGAAGCTATTGATCAAGGGGTGCGGGAAGGTTACCTGGAAGGGTATTTCCGCGCCTCTATGGTCAAAGACCCCTTGGAAAGGGTAAATACGGGAGACAACACTCCGGCAGTAGTCCACCTGGAGATGACCCCGGGTGACCAGGTGGTTATTACCGTATTTCCCAAAGGAGCTGGCAGTGAAAATATGGGGCGTACTGCTATGTTGAAACCGGCCGATGGCTGGCCGGGAGTGCGCCGGTTTATTATAGAGACTGTAAAAATAGCCAATGCCAATCCCTGCCCACCTATTATAGTAGGAGTTGGTTTGGGCGGAAACATGGAGAAAGCCTGTCTTTTAGCCAAAAAGGCGCTTTTGAGACCCATCAACAGATCTCATGCTGATAGCCGCATCGCTGATCTGGAAGCCCAGCTTCTTCAGGATATCAATCAGCTGGGCATTGGCCCGCAGGGACTGGGGGGAGATACAACTGCCCTGGCGGTCAATATGGAAGTATTTCCGACTCACATCGCCAGCCTGCCGGTAGCAGTGAGTCTCAACTGTCACTCGACCCGTCGGGCTGTGGTGACTATTTGACACGGAGAGGAGGCCTGCTGGTGACTCATATTCTCAGAGCACCCTTGAATGGCAATACTCTACAAGAGTTGAACGCAGGGGACGAAGTCCTGGTGCAAGGGACTGTGTACGCAGCCCGGGATGCTGCCCATCAAAAAATGATCGCTGCTCTGGAAGCGAATGGGGAGCTTCCTTTTGACATAGATGGTCAGATAATCTATTATGTCGGACCCTGTCCGGCTTCGCCGGGCAGAATAATCGGATCAGCTGGCCCTACCACCAGCAGTCGCATGGATGCTTATACTCCAGCTTTACTGCAAAGAGGCCTCAAGGCGATGATCGGCAAAGGGGACCGCAGTCTGCAGGTTATAGAGGCCATGAAAAAGCACGGAGCTGTGTATCTGGCTACCGTGGGTGGCGCGGGTGTCTATTTGGCCCAGAAGATCAAGGCGGTGGAGACGGTAGCTTACCCGGAGCTGGGGCCGGAGGCTTTGCTTAAAATGGAATTTGAGGATTTCCCTTGCATAGTCGCTATTGATGTCCGGGGCAAGTCTGTCTATCTTACCCCCGATATATGAATACTAATGACAAGTATAACGATATTTTTTGGAGGTACATTATGAGCAGACCAAATGAACGAAAGAACGATGAAATGCGGCCGGTAAAAATGACTACCGGGTTTGTAAAGCACCCCCAGGGATCAGTTTTGATCGAGGCGGGAGACACCCGGGTACTGTGTTCGGCTATGGTGGAAGAAAAGGTACCTCCTTTTCTAAAAGGCAGCGGCAGCGGATGGGTAACTGCTGAATACTCCCTTTTGCCCTCTTCCACGGAAACTCGTACCGCCCGGGAAGCTGCCCGCGGCAAGATCAGCGGACGAACCTCAGAGATCCAGAGGTTGATCGGTCGATCCCTTCGGGCGGTAGTAGATATGCAGGCCTTGGGAGAACGTACTATATGGATCGACTGCGATGTCATCCAAGCTGACGGTGGTACCCGTACAGCTGCTATCACCGGTAGCTTTGTAGCCCTGTATTTGGCTCTACAGAAACTTCATGCCGCCGGTTTGATAGAGACNCTGCCCATCAAAGATTATGTGGCAGCGATAAGTGTCGGCATAGTTCAGGGACAACCAATGCTGGATNTGGAATATGTGGAAGATTCCATAGCCGACGTGGANATGAATGTGGTTATGACCGGNAGNGGAGCCTTTGTAGAAGTTCAGGGAACCGCTGAAGGAGAACCTTTTGAGCGCCAGGAGCTTGATACCCTGTTAGCTTTNGCCCAACAAGGCATCCAGCAATTAATCAGGCAGCANAAACAGGTTCTGGGGGAATCCTAATGAGAAAGCTCTTGCTGGCTACCCGCAATCAGCANAAAAAGCGTGAACTGCAGGAACTGCTGTCCGACCTGGAGATAGATATTCTTACTCTGGATGATATAGAGCCTTTGCCAGAGGTGAAAGAAGACGGTACCACTTTCGAAGAAAATGCGGTAAAAAAGGCCTGCGAAACTGCTCAAAATAGTGGTTGGCTGAGTTTGGCCGATGATTCTGGTTTGGAAGTGGATGCCCTGCAGGGAAAGCCCGGGGTACATTCGGCGCGGTTTGCCGGTGAAGGTGCCAGTGATGAAGCTAACAATGCCAAGCTGTTGGAACTGCTTAAAGATGTTCCTGATAGTGAGCGCACAGCTCGTTTTGTCTGTGTGATGGCCCTCTGCGATCCCAGTGGTTCCCTACATACGGTTCGGGGTNAGTGTGAGGGCCGTATTATTCGTATACCCTCAGGTGCTGGGGGATTTGGCTACGATCCCCTGTTCGTCCCTCGCGGATATGACCAAACCTATGCTCAGCTGTCAGCCTGGGCGAAAAACAATATTAGTCATCGCGGGGCAGCCTTACAGAAGATACTGCCGGTGTTGAAAAATTATCTAACTGATACACAAACCAGGGGGTAGGGGGGAAGAGAACTGAAAATTGCGGTTACCGGAGATACTCATGGGCAGGTAGATAAGATCCTGAAGGCCATAAAAAAACAACAGGTGGATGTGATAATATTTACCGGGGATTATGTTCGAGATGCGCGGTTTTTAGAAGAAAAACTCCAACTACCCGTGTTCAGCGTTGCTGGTAACTGTGATGCTCGTGGTGAAGAGCAACAAGAAAGGCAGATCGAATTAGCCCAGAAGAAATTCTTTGTGACGCATGGTCATCGATTATATGTAAAGAGAGGGCTGCAGTCCCTCTATTACCGAGCCCAGGAAGTGGAGGCCCAGGTGGCAATTTTCGGCCATACCCATACTCCCTTCTGTCAGGAGGTTGAGGGGATATGGCTGATCAATCCAGGCAGTCCCACTTATCCACGGGGGTTAAACCCGAAAGAAACCTATGTCATCATCAATGTGGAAAACAATCGCATTTTTCCCATGGTATTATCTTTAAATTAGATCAGAATTGAGTTATATTTACATTGTTTTTAGAAAGGAGGAGCTATGGTGAGCACTGCGTTGAAACGTACTCCCCTCTATGAGGTACATAAACACCACCAGGGCAAAATGATTGATTTCGGCGGATGGGAACTGCCTGTACAGTATACCGGAATTATTCAAGAGCACCAGTTAGTACGCACCCAGGCGGGAATATTCGATGTATCCCATATGGGGGAAATACTGATTACCGGAGAAAAAGCTGAAGCTTTTATCCAATATCTGATGACCAATGATGTGACCAGAATAAAGGATAACCAGGTGCAGTACACTTTGATGTGCTATCCCGATGGAGGAGTAGTTGATGATCTCATAGTGTACCGCTATTCGAATCAGCATTATTTATTGGTGGTCAATGCCAGTAATGTGGATAAAGATTATGAGTGGATAACCAGTCATATTGTGGAAGGGGTCAAGGTTACCAACGTGTCTGATCAATATGCCCAGATCGCGGTTCAGGGTCCTAAAGCCCAAGAAATACTGCAGAAGATCAGCACCACTGACTTATCATGTATCCGCTTCTTCTGGTTTGAACCCCAAGCGGAACTGGCCGGTATCCAATGTATGATATCACGTACTGGTTATACCGGTGAAGATGGATTCGAAATATACCTGCCGACTGATCAGGCTGCAGAAATGTGGCGCAGCATTGTGGCAGCCGGTGGTGACGATATAGCTCCTGCCGGCCTTGGTGCCCGGGATACGCTTAGGTTCGAGGCCAAGTTACCGCTCTACGGGCAGGAATTGGGCCCAGATATCTCTCCCCTGGAAGCTGGTTTGAATACTTTTGTAAAGCTGGACAGCGGTGATTTTATAGGCCGCGAGGCTTTGCTCCAACAAAAGGAAAGCGGAACTGACCGGGTTCTAGTAGAGTTTGAAATGGTAGGTAAAGGAATACCTCGCTCCCATTATGAAGTATATAAAAATGGGGAACAGATTGGTTTCGTGACTTCCGGGGCTCATTCTCCTACCTTTGGTAAGCCCATTGGTTTAGCCTTGTTGCCCAGGCAATGGAGTGAACCCGGTGAAGAGTTTGACATTATGATCCGTTCCAAACCAGTACCGGCTAGAGTAACACGGGGAGCTTTTTACAAGCGGCCCACCAAATAAACTAGGAGGAATGATTATGAAAGTGCCACAGGAATTAAAGTACACTAATGAACATGAATGGATAAAGGTAGAAGGAAATAGGGCTATTCTTGGTATCACTGACTATGCTCAACACAATCTGGGCGACATCGTGTTTGTGGAAATACCCGAATTGGATGCCCAGGTGTCCAGTGGTGATGAAGTTGCGGTGATCGAGTCAGTAAAAACTGTTTCTTCAGTATATACCCCGGTCAGTGGGACTATAGTTGAGATCAATGAAGCTCTGGAAGAAAATCCGGAATTGCTGAATCAGGAGCCCTATGAACAATTCATAGGGATAATCGAGATGGATGATCCCAGTTCTTTGGATAATCTTATGACTGCCGAAGAATACGAGCAGTTTTGCCAGGAACAGGGTTAGGAGGACGTTGACCAATGAGGTTTACTCCCAATTCCGATACAGTTGTCCAAGCAATGCTTGACAGTATTGGTTTGCAGAACTTGGAGCAGCTNTTTGATGATATCCCAGCTCAGGTGCAGATGCAAAGACCCTTGGATTTACCTGGGGAAATGAGTGAAATGGAACTGCACTCACTGCTGACAGGTCTGGCGGGGAAAAACAAGCCTGCTGCTGAACACCCTTGCTTTTTGGGCGCCGGAGCCTATGACAGCTATATACCCGCGGCTCTGGATCAATTGTTATTGCGATCGGAATTTTACACCTCCTATACTCCCTATCAGCCGGAGATCAGCCAGGGCATTTTACAGGGGATATTTGAATATCAGACCATGATCTGTCAGTTGACCGAATTGGATGTCTCCAATGCTTCATTATACGACGGGGCTTCCGCTCTGGCAGAAGCCTGTACCTTAGCTGCTGTCCATACTCGCAAGAAAATGGTAATAGTGCCGGAGACGGTGCATCCCGAATATCGGCAGGTTTTAGAAACCTATGCTATGTCCGGGTATTATGAACCCGTGTTTGTGCCCTGTCCCCATGGAATTATGGACTTGGAGCAGGTGGCAGATCTGGTGAAGGATCAGGCTGCTGCTTTGGTAGTACAGCATCCTAACTTTTTTGGACATTTGGAGCCCATGGGATCAGTCGCTGACTTGATCCACCAGGCAGGCGGACTACTGATAATGGTAGTAGATCCGGTTTCTTTGGCAGTTTTAAAACCTCCGGGCGCCTGGGGAGCGGACATAGCAGTGGGTGAAGGCCAGCCCCTGGGTAATACTCTCAGTTTTGGAGGGCCCTATTTAGGTTTCATGGCGGTCACCCGACAGCTGATGCGCAAGATCCCGGGAAGAATCGTAGGGCAAACCACTGATGTAGAAGGCAGACCTGGTTTTGTCCTTACCCTGCAGGCCCGGGAGCAGCATATCCGCAGGGATAAGGCTAGTTCCAACATATGTTCCAATCAGGCTTTAAATGCTATGGCTGCAGCTATTTATTTGACTTTGTTAGGCCCACGCGGACTGAAGGATACAGCATTACGTTGCCATGAACTGGCTGTCTATGCACAAAGACAGCTGGAAGAGGCTGGCTTTCCGCTACTGTATAAACAACCCTTTTTCCGAGAATTTGTGGTGGAAACACCTGATGCTGCCGCAATCAATAGCCGCTTGTTGGAACAGGGTATCATAGGTGGCCTGGCAGTGGATCAAGGCATGCTCTTAGCCTTTACGGAAAAACGCACCCGGCAGGATATTGACCGTCTGGTAGCTGCTTTTAAGGGGGAATAACAGGTGAGCAGATTGATTTTCGAAAAAAGTCGTCCGGCTAGCAATAAGATGAACATTCCCCCGGCAGAGGTGGGTCAGGTAGACATGACCGAGACTATAGGTGAGGAATACCTGCGCCAAGGGGAACTACCCCTTCCTGATGTTAATGAAGTTGAAACGGTGCGGCACTTTACTGCTCTATCCAAACGGGCCTATGGAGTTGATGATGGACTCTATCCCTTGGGTTCGTGCACCATGAAGTATAACCCTAAAATTGACGAATGGGCTGCCCGTTTACCAGGCTTGGCAGGGCTGCATCCTTATCAGCCCCTGGAAACGGTACAGGGTGCCTTGCAGATAATGTATGAGACCAGTCAGTGGTTGTGTGAAATAACTGGCATGGATGAGTTTAGCCTGCAACCGGCAGCTGGTGCCCATGGGGAATTGACCGGAGTAATGATGATCAAAGCTTATCACACCCAGCGTGGGGATACGGGACGTACTACTATGCTAGTACCCGATTCAGCCCATGGAACCAATCCAGCTACAGCGCATGTGGTGGGCTATAAAGTTGAAGAAGTGAAATCAGATGCCCGTGGGCTGGTCGATCTGGAAGACTTGAAAAGCAAACTGGGGCCCCATGTGGCTGGGTTAATGCTGACTAATCCCAACACCCTGGGGTTGTTTGAAGAAGACATTTTAGAAATGTCGCAACTGGTTCATAACAGTGGAGGCTTGCTCTATTATGATGGAGCTAATCTCAATGCCATCGTGGGAGTAGCCCGACCCGGAGATATGGGCTTTGATGTGGTGCATGTCAATCTGCACAAGACCTTTGGAACTCCCCATGGAGGAGGCGGGCCCGGCTCAGGACCAGTAGGAGTAAAAAAACACCTGGCTCNATACTTGCCAGTCCCACGCGTGGNAAAANATGCTGATCAGTATGTTTTCAACTATGATTATCCCCAATCCATAGGCAANGTCAAAGAGTTTTATGGTAACTTTGGGGTAGTAGTGAAAGCCTATACCTATATGCGCGCCCTGGGCGGAGCTGGGCTGAAAGAGGCCAGTCAACATGCGGTTTTGAATGCGAACTATGTAAAAACAAATCTGCAGGGTACTTACCATATTCCTTTCGATAGGCTGTGCAAGCATGAGTTCATTGTTACTGCCAAAGAACAGATGGACAGCAGTAAAGTATCTACCCTGGATATTGCCAAAAGCCTCTTAGATTATGGGTATCACCCCCCCACCATCTATTTTCCGCTTATAGTACGGGAAGCTATGATGATTGAACCACCTGAGAGCGAGAGCCGGGAGCGATTGGACGATTTNATTGCCGCTATGCAAGATATAGCTGACCAAGCCGTGAAGAATCCGGATCTGGTCAAGAATGCGCCTCATNATACTGTGGTAAGAAGACTGGATGAAGTTAAGGCAGCCCGTAATCCGGTAGTACGCTGGGAGGAAGCCATTGATGTATGATCTGATTGTTATCGGTGCCGGGCCGGGAGGTTATGTGGCAGCTATTCGTGCCGCCCAGNTGGGGATGTCGGTTTTATTAATAGAAAAGGATCAGATCGGAGGAACCTGCCTGAATCGTGGCTGTATCCCTACCAAAGCCTATTATGAGAATGCCCGGGTCTTGCAGAATATACAGCAGGGGCAGGATTTTGGCGTGCAAGTAACAGGGTTTTCTTTTGACATGAACGCTGCTTTTCAGCGCAAGCAGCAGATAGTCAAACAAATGGTGTTCGGAATAGAGCGGCTGTTGAAAGCCAATACAGTAGAAATATTAAGAGGCACAGCCGTTCTCAAGGATGCTCATACTGTTCAGGTTCTGGGGGAGGAGTATTCCGCTGTCCGCATCATGATCGCCACTGGTTCTCAACCGACCATACTTCCCATAGCTGGTAGTGATGATCCCCGTCTGATAACCAGTGATCAGGCCTTAGATCTGACCGAAGTCCCTCCGCGTTTGGCTGTGATAGGCGGGGGGGTCATTGGTTTGGAATTCGCCTGCATTTTTAATAAATTCGGCAGTCAGGTCACAGTTTTCGAATCCCAGGCTAGCATCCTCCACCAACTGGATCGCGAAATAGTCAAACGGATGCAGGTGTTTTTGAAAAGGCAAAGGATCAATGTCCATACTTCTGTGCAGATAGAACGACTGGAAGGCACTGACCAGGGATTGACAGTTCATGCTCTGTCCTCCAAAGGAGAGATCAGTGTCCAGGCCGATTTAGTTTTGCAGGCGGGAGGCCGGCGAGCGTGTACCGATGGTCTGAACTTGGCCAGTCTGGGAATTACCACTGACCAGAGCGGCTTTATAGTAGTGGATGAGCAATTTCAGACCAATGTGGAAGGTGTATACGCCATTGGTGACGTTATCGGTGGCCCTATGCTGGCCCATGTTGCTTCTGAAGAAGGCATTGCAGCGGTGGAAGGGATGGCAGGACAGTCCAGTTCCGTTCAATATCGGGCGGTGCCCAGTACCATTTTCACCTTCCCGGAGATCGCGGTAGTTGGCCTTACCGAAGAGGAAGCCAAAAATAGTGGCATAGTGCCTCTGGTAGGAAAATTTTCTTTTGCTGCTAATGGAAAGGCTGTGACCATGGGTGAGACTGACGGTCTGGTCAAAGTCATATCCGATCAGGATAAACGAATCATCGGTATGCATGTTATCGGCCCCCATGCCAGTGACTTAATACTGGAAGGAACTCTGGCAGTAAGTCAACAACTGACCTTGCCAGCCATGCGCTCGATCGTGCATGCTCACCCGACCCTGGGTGAAGCTATCAAGGAAGCGGCACTGGAAGCGGAAGGATTGGCTATCCATTTGGATCCGCCCCGCAAAGGCTGATGGGGAGTGAGCTGATGCACCAAATACTGAATCCCTCCACAGATCCTTATTTTAATATAGCTCTGGAAGAATACTTGATCACCCAGACCGATGATAGCAGCGAATGGTTCATGCTGTGGCAGAATAAGCCAGCTGTGATCGTTGGTCGTTATCAAAACACCAACGAAGAGGTCAATGNAACGATCATCCAGGAAAANCAAATTGAAGTGGTNCGGCGCATGTCTGGTGGCGGCGCAGTTTATCATGATTTGGGCAACTTGAACTTTACCCTGGTAGTGACTTCCTCCTCTGACCGTAGCTACAGCCGATTTGCCCAGCCGGTACTCAAAGCCTTGCATAAACTAGGTGTAGAAGCCCAGTTGACTGGACGCAACGACCTTACTGTTGGTGGACGCAAGTTTTCTGGCAATGCCCAGTATATCGGCAAAAAACGTTTACTACATCACGGCACTCTACTGTTTAATACTGATCTGGACATTATGCAAAGAGTTCTCAACGTGGATATTTCCAAAATGGCGTCCAAGGGGGTCAAATCAGTTCGCAGTCGGGTAACCAATCTGGCCGAACACTTGCCCGCCTCGGTCAGTATAGATGCCTTTAGGAGCAACTTAAGCCACACTGTCGGTGAGTTCTGGCCACTGGAACCAGCCCGGAGACTCACCCAGTGGGAAGAAGATAGGGTCAGACAACTGGCTGACCGCAAGTATCGCCGCTGGGAATGGAATTATGGACAGTCACCTGAGTATGATCTGCGCCGCCAGGCCCGCTATCCCTGGGGACAGATCGATATCAGATTGGAAATGAAGCAAGGCCGGATCACCGGATGTAAGATCTACGGGGATTTTTTTGCGGGTCAGGATATAAGCGCGTTGGAACAGGCTCTACAGGGAATCGTTTATGATCGGAATGAGGTCTTGCAGCGGTTGGAGTCTCTGGAATTACATGAATATGTACCAGAAATGGAAGTTCAGCAATGGCTGGAATTGATCATGGGGAATGAGAATTGATCATGCTTAAGCACTTGGTGGGGCAAAGTTACTGCCTGGAAACTCCTGCGGCCAGTTTAGGTCTTTATCTAGGTGNNGATAAACATTGTATTCTGATCGACAGTGGGGCAGTCGCTGATGGACAGCAGGTAGTGAGTATCCTCCAGAAGCAAGGCTGGGAAGTTTCTGCCTTGATCAATACCCATGCNCATGTTGATCATAGTGGAGCTAATCGAATCATAGCNGATACATTTGGGGCGNCAGTTTATGCATCAGCTGCTGAAAAGGTTTTTCTAGAAAACCCCTGGTTGGCAGCTTATACTCTATTCTCGGCCCATCCTCCTAGATCCCTGGCTAACCGCTTTATTGTTCCCCCCGCGTCACCGGAAGTCCACTTGCTAGAGTACGGTATGCAGGTGATCAGTGGCGTGTCATTGGACATTGTCGACTTGGGAGGTCATACTCCCGGACAGATCGGGGTCATGACTCCCGACGGAGTTCTATTCGCAGGAGACAGCCTGTTATCCAGCCCATCCTATCAGACTTTTCCCTGCCTGGTAATAGCTGATGTAGCCAAACAGTTAGCTTCTTTAGACCTTCTGGAGAAAGCGCCCTTTAATAAACTGTGCCTATCCCATGGGGGCAGCATCGACCAGCCCGACTCTATAATCGAACTGAACCGCACCTGGTTGCAGGGTTTGATCAATGATGTACTCCAGGCCTTGCAGGGCAATGTTCTGAGTCGTGAAGAAATTGTGGGCCATATCATTACTGGGCGAACCCTTCCCGTAAACACTACCCAATACTACCTGGTCTGGTCCACCGTATCCGCCGTGATCAGCTACCTCCTCGATAACCGCCTCATAAAAACCAACTATCACACCACCGGCATCGTTTACTCGGTTAGATAATCAACGCAGATGCCAGCGCCAGTCAGGGGACGGTCTTTAGACTTGCGCTCAATTGTCATCCTGAGGGAGGAACGACCGAAGGATCTTTCTCTCTAGCAGGGGGAGAAGACTCTGTCGCCCCGTGTGGGAAACGGGCAAACAGGGGCGTTTGCCCCTACCGTCTACAGCGAAAGCCCTAGTTTCTGACAGGCATGATCAAGGTTTTGCCGGTCGTGCAGCACCGGGGAGAAAAGGTCTCCAGTATCTTTGAGCCGGGGAAAAATTGTTTTTATGGTAAACTGAGCTGGTGTTA
>JGI24710J26742_10004491_pt1 | contig 11432 bp, 8 predicted proteins | sample BioPla2DNA2_FD_26742 | JGI IMG/M metagenome (IMG submission 26742) | reverse complement strand
TAATCGGAGCAATTATACTTGGTTATACGGGCTTTATTATATATAAGAAGGCAAGGGATATAAAGGCAGGCAAGTCCTGCTGCTCGGGATGCACAGGCTGCCCATCAAGAGAAAAATGTGGTTTGTAAAAACTGTATAAAATGGCTGCTTCATAGTATAGGATGGCGAAACCGCATACATATAGCAGGGTTATACAGCCTTATAATAACATGTGCCCTGTTTGTGAAATCAAAAGCGGATACTTTAATATCCGATTTGGGCTTACAAACAGGGTATATGATTTATATGACGTATTTTTTAAAATAAAAAGGAAATAGTAACTCCTTGTAGAATATTAGTAGTATAGGCAAGATTAAAGGTGGACAGCTGTTCATTTACTTCACACAGATTATTACAGTAAGGAGGATGAAAGCTTGAATACCAGACAAATGCTTGAACTGAGGGAGCATGAGATATTAAGTCCGTATGCTGCCTTCTCCGACAGATCCCAAGGCAGGGATTATGATGAGGAACAATGTGATATCCGGACTATTTATCAAAGAGACAGAGACAGGATACTGCATTCAAAGGCTTTTAGGAGACTAAAGCATAAAACCCAAGTTTTCCTTGCGCCGGAGGGTGATCATTATAGAACAAGACTTACACATACGCTTGAGGTGTCTCAGATAGCAAGAACTGTTGCTAAGGCTCTGAGATTAAATGAAGACCTTACCGAAGCGATTGCTCTGGGTCATGATTTGGGTCATACCCCATTCGGTCATGCAGGAGAGAGAGCCCTTAACGATATATGTCCGGGAGGTTTTAAGCATTATATTCAGAGTGTCCGTGTGGTTGAGCTGTTGGAGAATCATGGCAAGGGACTTAATCTGTCAAAGGAAGTCCGTGACGGTATCCGAAATCACCAGATGTCTACTACACCTTCCACCTTAGAGGGCAAGGTTGTAAGATTATGTGATAAAATTGCATATATTCATCACGATACGGATGATGCTATCCGTGGAGGGATAATAAAGGAAGAGGATATACCGGGTGAGTACAGGGAAATTCTTGGAGACAGTCTGGCAAAAAGGCTAAACACCTTAATTCATGATATAATAGACAGCAGTGAAGGAAAAAATGATATAATTATGTCTCCTGAGGTGGAGAGTGCCATGCTTAAGCTTCGCGAGTATATGTTTGAAAGCGTATATACGAATCCGAAGGCAAAAAGCCAGGAAGAGCAAGCAATCCGTTTAGTAAAACATTTATATGAATACTATATGGAGAATTTGGATCAATTGCCAAATGAGTATCATATTGTTATAGAAAAGCTAAATGAACCTCCTTATCAGGTGGTATGTGATTATATTGCAGGTATGACTGACCGTTTTGCTGTAGCTAAGTATAAGGAGCTGATGATTCCATCAGCTTGGAGTGTTTATTAGTACTGTATATGCCGTTTTCGGTGTTGGAATGAGGGATAAGTATGTATTATCCGGATGATACGGTTGAAGAGATCCGAATAAGAAGTGATATTGTAAGTGTTATAGGCTCTTACATAAAATTAAAAAAATCAGGCAGTAATTATGTGGGTTTGTGTCCGTTTCATAATGAAAAGACCCCATCCTTTACCGTCAGCCAATCTAAGCAGATGTATCACTGCTTTGGCTGCGGCGTGGGTGGTAATGTCTATACCTTTATTATGGAATATGAGAATTATACCTTTGTTGAAGCGCTAAAATATCTTGCAGAAAGGGCAGGTATTAAATTGCCGGAGCAGGAATATTCTGCCGGAGAAAAACAGCGGATTGACTTAAGGAACAGACTGATGGAGATCAACAAGGAAGCTGCCAAGTATTATTATTATCAGCTAAAATCAGACAGGGGACAAGCTGCCAGAGAGTATTTGTTGAGCAGAGGACTAAGTGAGGATACTATAAAATCATTTGGTCTTGGCTTTGCAAACCGCTTTAGTGATGACTTATATCAGTATTTAAAGAAGCTAGGGTATGAAGATGAGCTGTTAAAGCAAACCGGCTTAGTATCGTTTGATGAAGTAAGAGGCGGACACGATAAATTCTGGAACAGAATAATGTTTCCCATAATGGATGCAGGTAACAGAGTTGTCGGCTTTGGCGGAAGGGTAATGGACAATGGGATTCCAAAATATCTTAATTCGCCGGAAACCGCCATATTCGATAAGAGTAAGCTTCTGTATGGATTAAATATAGCCCGCAGAACAAGAGAGCCTTATATTCTGATATGTGAGGGTTATATGGATGTGATGGCACTGTATCAAGCCGGATTCACTAACGCTGTTGCTGCACTTGGAACCGCATTTACAGAGTCACATGCATATCTGCTTAAGAGATACACGAAGGAAGTGCTTCTTACCTTTGATAACGACGAAGCAGGTACGGCAGCAGCACTTCGTGCGATTCCAATACTAAGAGATTCGGGTATAACCGTTAAGGTGGTAAACATTGAGCCTTATAAGGATCCGGATGACTTTATCAAATCATTGGGAACCCAAGAATATAGGAAGCGTATAGATGAAGCAAAAAACAGTTTTTTCTTTGAGATTGACACACTGCAGAAGAATTACAACATGGATGACCCAGAGGATAAAACAAAATTTTTCAACGAGGCAGCAAAGAAATTATTATCTTTCAGTGATCCGCTGGAGAGAAAATTCTACTTGGATGCAGTGGCAAAAGCTTATTATATTGATGCAGGTCTTCTTCAGAGGCTGGTAAGCAGACTTGGGTCCGCAAGCTATAAGAATGAGATATATGCAAGGAAGCTTGCTGAAACGCAGTCACCGGGCAGAGTAAATAAAGATGACGGAATAATAAAAAGCCAAAGGCTGTTAATCACATGGCTTACCGAAGATCCGTCGTTATATGATAAACTCAAGACTCTTCTTAAACCGGAGGATTTTACCGATGGTATATATAAAGACGTGGCAAAATTGGTTTATGAGGAATATGATAAAGCCGGTGAAGTTATTCCCGCCAAAATAATCAGCTGCTTCGACAGCACAGAGGAACAGTCCGAGGCTGCGGCGCTTTTTAATGCGGAGCTTTTGGGGGATATGAAGGAGGCCGAAAGGCAGAAGGCCTTGTTTGATACGGTTTACCGTCTAAAAGAAGAAAGCTTGAATATACAGAGCTTAAAAGCAATTGAAGATAATAATACGGAGCTGTTGCAGAAGATAATAAAACAGAAAGCCAAGCTTAAAAACACTATAACATCGGTGCTAAAGTAATTAGAATAAACCGAACATAAAAAAGTAAAATGAAAGAAACGGATAAAACCGTCTGTATTATAGCCTGCAGCAATATCTGCATATTTGGATTAAGGATGGTTAGAATATAAAAGAGTTGGAAAAGGAAGGATTATCTATGGATGAAAACATGGTGAAGTTTACTGAAAGATTGAAGGAATTATTAGCCTATGCAGAAATGAAGAAAAATGTCTTGGAATATCAAGAGGTAAATGATTTTTTTGCAGATATGGAACTGGATCCTCAAAGGATTGAGAAGATATATGATTATCTCGAGAAGCATAACGTTGATGTTCTTAGATTAACCGATGCTGCGGATGAAGATATTATACCCGATGAAGATGAAGAGGATGCAGAAACCATTGATTTGACAATTCCTGAAGGTGTTAATATAGAGGATCCTGTCCGTATGTATCTTAAGGAAATCGGTAAGGTTGCCTTACTTACGGCAGAGGAAGAAAGCGAGTTGGCAAAGAGAATGGAGGAAGGAGATGCGTCTGCCAAGAAGCGGCTTGCAGAAGCAAACCTTCGTCTGGTTGTCAGTATCGCTAAAAGATATGTCGGTCGCGGAATGCTGTTTTTGGACTTGATTCAGGAGGGTAATCTGGGTCTTATTAAAGCTGTTGAGAAGTTCGACTACCGTAAAGGCTTCAAATTCAGCACATACGCAACCTGGTGGATTAGGCAGGCCATTACAAGAGCCATAGCTGATCAGGCGAGGACAATCCGTATACCTGTCCATATGGTTGAGACAATAAATAAGCTGACAAGGGTACAAAGACAGTTATTGCAGGAGTTGGGACGAGAACCCACCCCGGAGGAAATCTCTGATGTTATGGGTATTCCGGTGGAAAGAGTAAGGGAAATACAGAAGATATCCCAGGAACCGGTATCTTTAGAAACCCCTATAGGTGAGGAGGAGGACAGTCATCTTGGAGATTTTATTCAGGATGATAATGTACCTGTACCGGCAGAAGCGGCTGCATTTTCTCTATTAAAAGAACAGCTTGTTGAGGTGTTGGGTACGCTCACCGAAAGAGAACAGAAGGTCTTAAGGCTGAGATTCGGACTGGATGACGGAAGAGCCAGAACACTGGAGGAGGTCGGCAAGGAGTTTAATGTAACCAGAGAAAGAATTCGTCAAATTGAAGCCAAAGCTCTCAGAAAGTTAAGACATCCCAGCAGAAGCCGTAAGCTAAAGGACTATCTGGAGTAAACAGATCATAGTAATATGATTAATTGTGAAAAAGATTTATGGGGATGAAAAAATGCAGCTTTCTAAAAGGCTTCAAGCAGTGGCGGATATGGTTACTTTTGGCAGCCGTGTTGCAGATATAGGATGTGACCATGCTTATACAGCTATTTATTTATTGACTAATGGGATATCGCCCTATGTTGTAGCTATGGATGTCAATCAAGGACCTTTAGACAGAGCAAGAAAGAATATTGAAAGATACGGTGTAGTAGATAAAGTATCGATTCGCAAATCCGATGGCTTAAAGATGCTTAATAGCGGAGAGGTTGATACCATACTGATTGCAGGCATGGGTGCAAGACTGATGGTTCAGATTCTGACAAGCCGGTTGGATATAGTGGCTTCAGTCAATGAACTTGTTCTTCAGCCGCAATCTGAAATACATCTGGTCAGAAAGACCGTTAAAGAGCTGGGGTATCTAATCATAAAAGAAAATATGGTTAAGGAAGACGGCAAATATTATGTTATACTTAAGATAGCATGTAACAAACAAAATCTTAACTCAGATGAATATCAGCTTATTAAGCCTGAGCATATATATTTTGGCAGATTGCTTCTGGAGGAGAAGAATCCGGTTCTATTAGATTATCTTCATGCAGAAATGCATAAACATCAGAAATTATATCATGAATTAAGTGCTCAGCCTACAAATCAGTCTGTTATGAGACAGAATGAAATTGCTGAAATGCTTAGGCTGATTGATCAGGCTATAAGCTGTTACGAGGAGGAAATAGGTTGAAGAAACAAAAAGTAAAGGTAAAGATTAATAATATGATTAAAGAATATCCGGTTAATACCAAGCTTCTTGATATTGCAAGAGAACATCAGAAGGACTATGAATATGATATTATTCTTGCATTTATTAACGGTAAGCTGAGAGAACTCTTTAAGACAGTCGAAAATGATTGTACTGTTCAGTTTGTAACAACAGCGGAAAATGCCGGACATAAGACATATACCAGAGGTCTGATTCTTGTGCTTCTTAAAGCCTTTTATGCTGTATTCGGTGACAGTGTTAAAAAGGTATCCGTTGAGTACTCCTTAGGAAACGGCCTGTATTTTGATTATGAAGGAACAGCCGAGTTAACAAAGGAAAGACTGGAAGCTGTGAAGGCCAAGATGAGAGAGCTTGTTGACAGGGATATAACAATCAGGAAATACAGTATCGGAACCGATGAGGCTATTGAATTGTTTGCCCGTCATAAGATGTATGATAAGCAAAAGCTTTTTCAATACCGCAGGGTATCTAAAACTAATATATATAATCTGGATGGTTTCGAGGATTATTATTACGGTTATATGCCGCCAAGTACCGGCATACTGAAATATTTTGATTTATCTCTTTATGAAGACGGGTTTGTTCTTATTATGCCGAGAATGAAGAATCCTACAAATGTAGAACCGTTTATACCCATGAAGAAGCTCTATATTACATTAAAAGAATCTAACCAATGGGCTAAGATGATGGAGGTTGAGAATGTAGGAGCACTAAATGATCTTATTTCCCAAGGGAAGTTTAATGATTTGATTCTGGTCCAGGAAGCTCTCATGGAAAAGAAGATAAGTGCTATTGCAGAAGCAGTCAAACAGGCAAAGGACAAAAGGCTGATTATGATTGCCGGTCCGTCATCCTCAGGAAAGACCACATTTTCCCATAGGCTCACCATTCAGCTTAGGGCTCATGGACTTAAACCCTATCCTATTGCCATAGATAATTATTTTGTAAACAGGGAAAACACTCCAAGAGATGAGGATGGGAATTATAATTTTGAATGCCTGGAGGCTATCGATCTGGAGTTGTTTAATAAAGACATGACAGATTTATTAAACGGCAAGGCTGTGGATTTGCCATATTATAATTTTATCACCGGAAGGAGAGATTATAGGAATAATCCGGTAAAAATTGATAAGGATGGTATCCTTGTTATAGAAGGTATTCATGGGCTTAATGATGCTCTGTCATATTCCCTGCCCAGAGAAAGCAAGTATAAGATATATATCAGTGCACTTACACAGCTTAATATAGATGAACATAACCGTATACCAACTACAGACGGGAGACTCCTTCGAAGAATGGTTAGAGATGCGAGAACAAGAGGTACATCTGCACAGAAGACTATAGCCATGTGGCCTTCTGTGAGAAGAGGTGAAGAAGATAATATCTTCCCATTCCAAGAGGACGCGGATATAATGTTCAACTCAGCATTAATATACGAGCTGGCGGTATTGAAGCTCTATGCCGAGCCAATATTGTTTGGAGTGGACAGAAACAGTGAAGAATATACAGAAGCAAAAAGACTGCTGAAATTCTTGGATTATTTTATAGGAGCACCAAGTGATGCGGTACCTAATAATTCGATACTGAAAGAATTCGTAGGTGGCAGTTGCTTTAAAGTTTGAGCAGCACTATAAGCCGGGTTCTGTCTTGGATGGTCATCTGTCTTGACCGTATGTTACCATACGGCTCCAGTATCCGCTTTCGCGAATACTGCGCAGCCTACCCGAAAGCACGGCGGGCAACCGTATTGCTTTCTGTTTGGCTTTGCTTCGGGTGGGGTTTACATCTGCCCCTTCCGTTACCGGAAGAGCGGTGGTCTCTTAAACCACCTTTCCATCCTTACCACAGCAAGGAGAACCCTGCCATGGCGGTTTATTTCTGTTGCACTAGCCTCGGAGTCGCCTCCACCGGACGTTATCCGGCACCCTGCCCTGTGAAGCCCGGACTTTCCTCACCTATAAAGGTGCGACCATCTGTGCTGCTCGCATAAGATATTCTAACACGTGAAGTGATAAAAGTAAATGAGCAACCATTGGCAATTTACTGCTGTTGCAATAGAATTTACAATAATAAAATACCACCGGTATTACATCAGGCAAAATCGCCTGTGTGTATATACCGGTGGTATTATTATCGTAATATGATAAACGGAAGAAGAAAAAATATAGATATATTATAACATTAAATTAGATTTTTAACAGTACTTTTTGAAAATTTAAAACATTGTTAATATTTTTGTATGATGTCAGATAATTAGCTCTCTCAGCCTTTTTGATATTCTGATTCGCTGATACATTGAAGCATATGTAATTTCATCCATCCCTTCTATGTAATTCAAAGAATAATTCTTATTCAATCCCTTGTCTTTTAATAGGTTTGCCGCCTTATTGTAGGCAATTGCAGCCTCTTCTTCGGTTGTATATATTCCTATTATATAATCTCCGTTAATATGTATCTTCGACTGATAGTACGGCAGACCTTTTTTGAAGATCTTAGTTACGCCGTTATACCGGTTGATTATTTCAATATTGGAATAACGAAAATCTGTATTGTCCCGGTTTATAAACACGTAATCTCTACCGCAGACAGCATAATTCTTAATACCGTAGCGCGACAGAATATTAACCTGCATTCCATATTCAGATGTAAACAGATGTCCGCCCCTTTTTAAAATCTTATGTCTTGCATAATAGAATAAATCCTCCGCATCAAATTTAAGAACATTATCCATGTCTATATAATATAAGAAATAATGCTTCTTTATATAAATGGGATTCTTAATATAGATTTTATTGTCTCTGACATTGATAAGAACAACCCATTTATGGAAGGATAACGGGCACGGGGAAGGATAGTTATCTATTCTGTATCCGCTTGGATTATCAAGAATTCTCCTTGCCAGCTTATATGCCCTATGAGCTTTCAGCTCAGTAGAGTAGCTTCCAAGGCTAATATGCTTGTTAAGGTAAGTTATTGAAGCCCTATAATATGGTTCGCCGTTCTTTTTACGGGCATAATATACACCCGGAAGCATAATATCCCTCCTGTTAAAGTTCATGCATATATATATAGACTATATCAAATTATTACATGTGTAGCAATAACAGCAACGTAAAAAATTAACAAGTTATTACATTCCAACGATGTAGTAACACTCAAAATAGTGCGTAAAAAACATACTATTATTGTAGAATTTGTATAAATTTTTAAGAGTCGCATAAAATAGTTAATAATATCTTAATAATTTGTTAAAAATTACATGTTCAAAACATACAAAGAAATAACAATAATATGACTGTCATATAGTAAATATGACCATACTAGGTAATATATGGAAGCAATAAATAGTTGTATCTTACGAATTTTAATGATTCTTATTGACACTCAAAAATATGGGACATATAATGCAGATTAGCACTAACAAGAAAGCCAATATATGGCAATTGCTTAATTGAACAGTTGGAAAAAGAAGAAAGGTATGGTTTTTTATATGACAATCATAAATTCATTTCTTCAGAAGAAAAAGCTGTGTGAATTTAGCCATGGTTTTTACATGGTAATTGCAGCATATGTGCTGTCATTCCTTTTGCTTGTTATCGGATCGGATACTTTATATAATATCAGATCCAAAGCAGGAAGGGTGAATGCACAGTCTGACGAAGAAAACCGGGTATTTGAAATACCTGATGATAATGAAGGGCAAGCAGCAGTTCATGGTTCTGCTGATTATATGAGCAGCCGCAGCCGTGTGGAATCCCGAATTGACAAAAGGTCAAAATATCAGCTTATAAATCAGCAGTCACAACCGGTAGCTGCATCTGACGATACTAATTGGCTGCTGGGCTTTGCAATGAACGATGAGGAATATAGCCGTTTTATGTACCTTATGGGAAAAAACGAGGTATTTGCAGAGACTGATGATAAATCAATTTCAAGCTTTTCATCTTCGCTTACCTCCGATAAAATCTCATTGACAAATGAGGAAATAAAGATGCTTGAGCAGATAGTCGAAGCAGAAGCGACCGGAGAGGACATGATAGGCAAAATATTAGTTGCCAATGTTATCTTAAATCGAATGGCATCCGAGGAGTTTCCTGATAATGTTAAGGATGTAATATTCCAAAAGGTAGGGGGGAAATATCAGTTTTCACCTATAGCCGATAAAAGATACTGGAAGGTTGAAGTGACTAAGGAGACTAAGGAGGCAGTGCAAAGAGCCATAAATGGTGAGGATTATTCAAAGGGAGCACTGTACTTTATGGCAAGAAGGCTTGCAAAAAAAAGCAGCATAAAATGGTTTGATAATAATCTTGAATGGCTGTTCAAACACGGAGAGCATGAATTTTTCAGATAAACAAATTATTTTGCTGGAATCTGATAAAAAGATATGATATAATCCGCCCTAACAGGCGGATTATTTTAGTTCGCCCGGCATGGGCGAACTCTAACGGGAGCTTGCGACCTGTTACATCTGTTCTATTCAATGAAGCTCTGCAAAGATTTTATAAAAAAGGGGACTGGAATTTATGAACCTAATGTATCACAGTACAAGAAACGGCAGTATAAAAGTTACGGCATCCCAAGCCATTCTTCAGGGATTGGCTCCTGATGGAGGATTATTTGTACCTGAGGTAATACCTCAGCTTACCATACCCATTAAGGAGCTTGCTCACATGGATTATCATAAGCTGGCTTATGAAGTCCTAAGACTTTATCTGACGGATTATACCGAAGAGGAGATTAAAGAGTGTATTGATAAGGCTTATGACGATAAGTTTGATACCCCCGATATAGCTCCTGTAGTAAAGGTGGGAGATCTGCACTATCTCGAACTTTTTCATGGAGCCACCATGGCATTTAAGGATATGGCACTTTCCATACTGCCTCATCTTCTGACCACAGCGGCCGGAAAGAATAATATATCTGATGAGATTGTTATCCTTACAGCAACCTCCGGGGATACAGGCAAGGCTGCATTGGAAGGCTTCGCAGATGTGGAAGGGACTAAGATAATAGTCTTTTATCCGAAGGATGGAGTAAGCCCTGTACAGGAAAAGCAGATGGTTACACAAAAAGGTGACAACACTTATGTAATTGGGATTCGTGGGAATTTCGACGATGCACAGACAGGAGTCAAGAGAATATTCTCAGACAAGGAGCTGCAAGACCGGATGAGAAAGGCAGGATACAGATTCTCATCGGCTAATTCCATTAATATCGGTCGTCTTATTCCGCAGATTGTATATTATATTCACTCTTATGTTGAATTATGCAGAAGAAATGAGATTTTACCGGGGGATAAAATTAACTTTGTAGTTCCAACAGGTAATTTTGGTAATATTCTTGCGGCATATTATGCGAAGCAGATGGGGCTTCCAATTGAGAAGCTCATATGTGCTTCTAATGACAATAAGGTACTGTATGATTTCTTTAAAACAGGTGTATATGACCGCAACCGTGAATTTATCTTAACAATATCACCATCCATGGATATTCTTATATCCAGCAACCTGGAACGGTTGATATATCATATTGCAGGGGAAGACCCGGATAAGACCCTGGAGCTGATGAGCAAACTGCAGACGACGGGCAGATATGAGATAACCCCTGATATGAGAAACAGGTTAGATTGCTTTGCAGGGGGATATGCCACAGTTGATGAGACCGCAGCAGCTATCCATAAGGTATATTCTGAAACAGGTTATGTAATAGATACCCATACTGCTGTAGCGGTAAGTGTTTATGATAAGTATACAGATGCGGAAACGGATCCTGCATCGGAAAATGTAAGGACTGTAATCGTATCAACAGCCAGCCCTTATAAATTTGCCATAAGGTATATTCTGAAACAGGCTATGTAATCGATACCCATACTGCTGTGGCGGTAAGTGTTTATGATAAGTATACAGATGCGGAAACGGATCCTGCATCGGACAATGTAAGGACTGTAATCGTATCAACAGCCAGCCCTTATAAATTCGCGGAGAGCGTGCTGAAATCATTAGGTGTAAACCCTGTACCGGAGGATGATTATGAGCAGACCATGCTCCTTAAGGAGGTTTCAGGCATACGGATACCCAATGCCATGAAGGAGCTTCATCTTAGCCCGGTAAGGCATGATAAAGTCTGCGAAA
>JGI24710J26742_10004480_pt1 | contig 11447 bp, 6 predicted proteins | sample BioPla2DNA2_FD_26742 | JGI IMG/M metagenome (IMG submission 26742) | reverse complement strand
GGTTAAGGAAGATCATATATACCATCCTGTAGAGGAGACCTCCCCGTCTGATGGGGGGATACGTCTCATGAAGAAAGTTGTCATAAATGGGTTTGGGCGGATCGGGCGGCAGGTTCTCTACAACTACCTCACCGACACGCCGGGGAATATCGAGATCGTCGCGGTGAACGATCCGAATCCGACAGAAGAACTCGCTTACCTGTTGAAGTATGACTCGGTCCACGGCCGGGCGCCCTTCCCGGTCGAAGCGGGCCCTGATCGTATCAGGTTCGGATCAAGAGAGGTGCAGGTGGTGCACGATAGGGATCCCACACGCCTCCCGTGGAACACGATCGGTGCAGACATCGTGCTTGAGTGCACNGGTCACTTCACCGAACGGGCAGGTTCAGCAAAACACCTTGAAGCCGGCGCAAAGCGGGTCGTCATCAGCGCGCCCTCGCCCGACGCAGACCACACAGTCGTGCTCGGTGTCAACGAGGGATCCTACGATCCAGCAAAACACACCGTCATATCAAACGCCTCCTGCACAACCAACGCGCTTGCGCCGGCGGCAAAGGTGCTCAACGATTCGTTCGGCGTCGAGCNCCTGATGGCGACGGCGATNCACGCCTACACCGCCACNCAGGCACTGGTCGACCGCCCCGCNAAGANNNCCCGCCGGGGTCGCGCTGCGGCCGTCTCGCTCATCCCGACGACGACCGGCGCCGCCGTCGCCACAACCCGTGTTCTNCCGGAGCTCACCGGAAAGATGGACGCGATCGCGATCCGAGCTCCCATACCGGACGGATCGGTCATCGATATCGTTGCGGAGCTGAAACAGGAGACGACGAGGGATGCCGTGAACGCCGCGATGAANCAGGCAGCGGANGGGAAGATGAAGGGTTATCTCGCCTACACCGAAGACCCGCTCGCCTCGATCGATATCATCGGTGACCCCCACTCAGGAGTCATCGACGGTCCATCAACGAACGTCGTCGGTGGGAAGATGGCNCGGGTCCTGGTCTGGTACGACAACGAGTTTGCGTATGCGAAGCGGATGGTCGACATCGCCTCCTACATGGCCTCCCGGGAGTGAGAGGAGCTTATGGTAAAGCTGGTCTTCTTCGACCTCGACGAACGCGAACAGGATGTGGTCAGGGACGCCTTCGCTCACGAGAGCGGCTACGAGATCGATATGCACTCCGAACCCCTCACAAGTGATAACGCATCCTTTGCCCGCGACGCCGATGGTATCGGTATATTTGTTGCATCGCACGCCACCCGTGAGGCCCTCGACCAGATGCCGAACTTACAAGTGGTCGCTGCCATGTCAACCGGGTTTGACAACATCGANGTNGATGCCTGCCGGGAAAGGAACATAGCCGTCTGCAACGTGCCGAGTTACGGCGCAAACACCGTGGCGGAGTACGCGTTTGGGCTCATACTCGCCCTCGCCCGGAAGTTCAGGCCCATGTTTGCGCGAACCGCCCGGGGAGACTTCTCCCGGGCCGGGCTCGTTGGCATGGACATCGCCGGGAAGACGCTCGGCCTGGTCGGGACCGGGCGTATAGGGTCGCACCTTGCCCGCATCGCCCATGGGGCGGGGATGAACGTGGTCGCCTACGACCCGCACCCAAAACCGGACCTCACCCGGGACTACAATGTCCGCTACATCGGTCTCGATGACATCTTCCGGCAGGCCGATGTCATCAGCCTGCATGTCCCCTACATGGAATCCACGCGTCACCTCGTCAACGCAGAGCGGTTACGGCTTGCCAAAGATACAGCGCTCCTCATCAACACATCCCGGGGCGGGGTCGTGGATACGCGGGCGGTCGCGGTAGCCCTCAACGAAGGCCGCATCGGGGGAGTNGCTCTCGATACNTTTGAGGGCGAGGAGGTCTGGATCGAAGAAGAGTTTGCAGGGATGGATGTGCCCCCGGCGANCGAGCTTGAGGAAGCGCTCGAGAGCTTCTCCATCCTGCACTCGGATCGCGCGATCCTCTCACCGCACAANGCCTTCAACACCCGTGAAGCGCTCGAGCGGATCCTCGNTACAAGCATCGAGAACATCACAGCCTTCTTTGCAGGGCATCCGCAGAACGTTGTTGCCGAAACGTACCGTGTGCCGGCAGCGCCGCCGGCCGGAGGNGGAAGAACATGAANCAAGATGCGAGATATATCCGCTGGCTCATCGACATCCGAAACGAAGATGTCGGCCTCGTCGGAGGGAAGAACGCATCCCTCGGCGAGATGTATAGCGAGCTGACTCAGAAGGGCGTGAAGATCCCGGACGGATTTGCTGTGACCGCCGAGGGGTACTGGCACACCCTCGACTCCGCGGGGATCCTCAACGATCTCAAAGAGATCCTTGCGGGGCTCGATAGGAANGATGTCGCTGACCTTGCACAGCGGGGGAGGAGAGCCCGCGATCTCATCCTCTCGGCCGGGGTCCCGGACGATCTCTGGAACGAGATCAAGGCTGCCTACGACATGCTCTGCGATGAGTACGGCCCTGATGTCGACGTCGCAGTCCGGAGCTCTGCGACCGCTGAAGATCTCCCGACCGCCTCGTTTGCCGGCCAGCAGGAGACCTACCTGAACATCCGCGGCTACCAGGCGCTCCGGGACGCCTACATCCGGTGCCTCGCCTCCCTCTTCACCGATCGGGCGATAGCCTACCGGGTCGATAACCACTTCGACCACTTCAAGGTCGGCCTCTCGGTCGGTGTCATGAAGATGGTCCGCTCAGATCTCGCCGCAAGCGGGGTCATATTCACGCTCGATACCGATACAGGCTTCCGGGACGTCGTCCTCATCACCGGATCCTACGGTCTCGGCGAGATGATCGTCCAGGGTGCCGTCAACCCCGACGAGTTCTATGTCTTCAAACCGACGTTCCGGAAGGGCTACCGGGCGATCGTCAGGAAGAACCTCGGCGAGAAGCGGGTGAAGCTGATCTACGGCCAGGGTGGTGCGAAGGAGGTCACCCGGCAGGTCGATGTCCCGGAATCCGACCGGAAGAGGTTCTGTATCGATGAGGGCGATATCCTGACGCTTGCAGGGTATGCACTCACGATAGAAGATCACTATTCAACGAAAGCCAAAAAATCGGTGCCGATGGACATCGAATGGGCAAAGGACGGAGAGACCGGAGAGATCTTCATAGTCCAGGCCCGGCCTGAGACGGTGCAGTCACAGAAAGCGGGAGACGTCCTTGAGACCTACCACATCGATGAGCATGGGGTGGTGCTCGCCACCGGGAAGAGCATAGGCGACAAGATCGCCGTCGGGAAAGCCCGGGTCATCACGGATGTCAGTCGTCTTCCGGAGTTCAAANCAGGCGAGATCCTGATCTCGGATACCACAACACCNGACTGGGAGCCTGTGATGAAGACGGCCGCTGCCATCGTGACGAACCGGGGCGGGCGGACCTCACACGCNGCGATCGTCAGCCGGGAGCACGGTATCCCCGCAGTCGTCGGCACGGGCGATGCGACCGGGACGGTTCCGACGGATCANGAGGTGACGGTCAGCTGCGCCGAAGGGGAGGAGGGATTCGTCTACGATCGGCCCCTCGAGTTCCACGTCGAGAGGATCACGCTCACAGACCTCCGGCGACCAAAGACCGAGGTGATGATGAATCTCGGGAACCCTGAAGCAGCCTTCGGGCTCGCGATGGTTCCAAACGACGGTATCGGGCTCGCCCGGATGGAGTTCATCATTGGGAGTTACATCAAGGTCCACCCGATGGCCCTCATCCACCCTGAACAGGTCACGGACGAGTCTGTCAGGCAGTCGATCACCGACCTCACCTACGGCTACCCGGATGGGACAGAGTACTTCGTGGAGAGGCTTGCAGAGGGGGCGGGGACCATCGCCGCAGCATTCTACCCAAACCCTGTCGTCGTCCGGATGAGTGACTTCAAGACGAACGAGTATGCAAGCCTGCTCGGCGGGACATACTTCGAGCCAGAGGAGGCAAACCCCATGCTCGGGTTCCGCGGAGCCTCCCGTTACTACGACGACCGCTACCGGGAAGGATTTGCGCTCGAGTGCCGGGCGATGAAGCGGGTCAGAGAGGAGATGGGGCTTACGAACCTGATCATCATGATCCCCTTCTGCCGCCGGGTGGAGGAGGCGAAACAGGTCATCGAGGAGCTCGGGAAGAACGGTCTCCGGCGGGGAGAGAACGGTCTTCAGGTCTACCAGATGTGTGAGATACCAAACAACGTCATGCAGATCGACGCGTTCAGCGAGTACTTTGATGGGTTCTCGATAGGCTCAAACGATCTAACCCAGCTGACGCTCGGCATCGACCGTGACTCTGCAGTCATCGGCGGGGCCTTTGATGAGCGCGATCCGGGCGTCAAGCAGATGGTCGCCATGGCCATCGAGGGATGCCAGCGCAACAGGCGCCACAGCGGACTCTGCGGTGAGGCGCCGAGCACCTACCCGGAGTTCGCCGATTTCCTGGTGGAACAGGGGATTAACTCGATATCGGTCGAACCCGATGCGATACTCAAGATCACTCTCCGTGTAGCCGAGGTCGAGGATCGGCTTTCGGCATCAAAGAAAGTGGCCCCGATGCCCAGGTGAGGGGTATCCCTCCCTCACCGGGTAAACTGTATGTCAGTATGATCGATGAGGCGGTAGGCGTAGATCTTCACCTGATCCATGATGACAAACTCCCAGATGAGTGAGTATATCCAGACGAAGGTCGCAAGTTGCCAGCTGATGGGCGTTACGCCGAGCCCGTAGATGACGATCAGGGTCGCGATGGCCTTTGTGCCGATCGTCGACCAGAGCAGGGCCGGCCCGGGCCTGACAGACCAGAACGGACCCCGGGTGCGGGCGACGAATATGGTGAGGTGGCCGGCGACCATGAGCTTGAGGAAGATGAACGACTGCATGACCCCGAAATCGAGATTAAACGGTCCCAGGGCGATGGCGAGCAGGAGAAAGGAGGCTGTGACCCCCACAAATCCGATGAGCGTCGCGAGTGTGAGGGTCTTTCGCATCTCCCACTGTTCGGGGGACCGGGAGTAGAGGACGTTGTCCCAGGCGATGGTCATGATCGGGATGTCGTTTAAGAGGGCGAGGAGAACGATCATCAGGGCGGTCACCGGAAAGAACCCAAAGATCAGGATCGCGAGGGCGATGAAGAAGAGGACGTTGATGGTCTCGGCAATCCGGTATATGACATAGTGGTCCATACGCTGAAAGATCTTCCGACTCTCTTTTATCGCNTCGATGATCACCGAGAGNCCAGGTTTTGTGAGGACGATCGCNGCCGCAGACTTCGCCGCATCTGTGGCCCCGGCGACCGCTATACCGACGTCGGCCTTCTTCAGGGCGGGAGCATCGTTCACGCCGTCGCCGGTCATACCGACGGTGTGCCCCCGGGACTGGAGGAGAGAGACGATCCGGTACTTGTGNTCGGGGAAGACCTCGGCAAACCCGTCGGCCTTCTCGACGGTATCCGCAGCCTCGGTATCNGATTGTTTGAGGAAGGCATCGGCGGTGACGATATCGGTCTTCAGGTTCACCTCCCGGGCGACCTCCCGGGCGATCGCCACATGATCGCCGGTGACCATCTTGACATCAAGCCCCATATCTTCCGCNGTCTTGATGGTTGCCGCAGAGTCGGGGCGGGGNGGGTCNTGGAAAGCGAGGACGCCGATGTAGGTCCAGGCCCCGGCGGCATCGCTCCGTGCGACGCCGAGCATCCGGTAGCCTTTCTCTGCGAAGGTCTCGGAGAGGTGGTCGATCNTCTCTTCGAGGTTCTTCGCCCCGCCGGCAAGGGCGAGGATCACCTGCGGCGCCCCTTTTGCCACATGAAACTCNTGNCCGTCNCCTCCCCGGACCGTNGCCTCGGTGCGCTTTATCACCGCATCGAAGGGCTTGAAGTTGGTGACGGTGTAGGAGGAGATCTTTTCTTTGAGATCTTGCGCTTCCTTTGAGTCGATGATGGCGACATCGATGGGATCCTGGTCCTCCTCCCGGGATGCGAGGGTGGCGGCGAGGAGCACATCGTCCTCCCCGAATCCCTCAAAGGGGGAGATCTCGGCGAGGGTGAGTTTGTTCTCGGTGATCGTCCCGGTCTTATCCGAGCAGAGGATGTCCACACCGGCCATCTCCTCGATAGCAACGAGTTTGCTGACGATGGCCTCTTTGCTCGCAAGTGCCATCGCCCCCGCGGCCATGGTGATCGAGAGGACGGCCGGCAGTGCAGCGGGAATGGCCGCCACGATCAAGACGAGCGCAAACTGGAGGGTGTCAAGGATACTCTCCTGCCTGAAGAGCGAGACGATGAAGATCACGGTGACAAGCGCGATCGCAAGCACGATCAGGTAATCACCAAGCCTGACGACGGCTTTCTGAAAGTGGCTGGCCGTCATCGCCTCCTCGGTGAGCCGGGCGGTCTTGCCAAAGAAGGTCGCAACGCCTGTGGCCACCACAAGTGCAGTCATCTCGCCCTGTTTGACGCCGGAGCCGGAGTAGGCTATATCCGATATATGCTTCTCGACCGGCATCGACTCGCCGGTGAGAGCAGACTCATCGGCTGAGAGGAGATCCCCCTCGACGAGCTTGACGTCCGCGGGTATGATATCCCCATTCCTGATCCGGACAATATCCCCGGGAACAAGATCGCGGGCGGCGATCTTCTGCCACTTACCGTCACGGAGAGCCCGTGCTTCGAGCGCGAGCTTCTTCTTCAGCGTGGCGATGGCGTTCCCCGCCTGGTGCTCTTGCCAGAAACCGACGACTGCGCTGATGAGCAGGAGGGCGAGTATGACTGCAAAGTCCTCCCAATGCCTGATGACAGCGGATATGATGACTGCTGCCTCGATCATCCACGGTATGGGGCCCCAGAAATAGCGAAAAAACTTCAGGATCTCGCTCTCCTCTTTCTCGGGGATCTCGTTGGGGCCGAACTTCTGGATGCGACTTTCAGCCTCGGACTGTGTCAGACCGCCCTGTTGAGAAGATAGGGCCTGGTAGAGGTCTTCAATGGCCATGTCCTTGGCCTCATCGATGCTGATTGTCTGGCGATCCATGATCTTCCCGCCCGCTCCCCTCACCAGGGGATCGTATATAATTGCCGCTGTCGACCCTGGGGGTCGGCATGGATCGGCTGACTGGGGACGATTGGAAAGGCTACAATCCCGGGAGATCGTCATGCAGCGGACAGCGATTGGTCATCCGCCGCGAGGCAGATCTCTCCCTACCCATGGATCAACCGCGTGGGTGCAGTGGCAAAAGGCGGGGATTCGAGTCGTGTGTGCCCGGATGGCTCTGTGCTACCCACAACCTGTTCCTGGCTCCCCGGCGTCGGCAGATTCATATGGACCAAGGGTGGATGCAGGGCCATGGCGGCGAGGGATCCTGTCTGCGGGATGCCGGTGGATCCGGCAACGGCGGCTTACCTGGCGGAAGTCCACGGTGGGACCTACTACTTCTCAAGCGAACTCTGCAGGGATGAGTTTCTTGAGGGGGAAAAGATAGCGTATTTCTCCATGGAGATCGGTCTTGAGAGCGATATTCCGACATATGGCGGTGGCCTTGGGGTGCTCGCCGGGGATGTCATCCGTTCGAGCGCCGATCTCCTCATACCGATGGTCGCGGTGACGCTTGTCAACCGGAAGGGCTACGTGCGGCAGAGCCTGACACCCGAAGGCGACCAGATCGATCACCCGGATGAGTGGGATCCGGGGGCGCACATGCGCGAGCTCTCCCGACGGGTGACGGTGCGGATCGGGGATGCGAACGTCGCGGTCCGGGCATGGCTCTACGACTATTGGAGCCCGGTCGGCGGCCTCGTGCCGGTGCTCTTCCTCGACACCGACCTCCGGGAGAACTCAGAGGAGGATCGGGCGATAACCGACCACCTCTACGGCGGCGACCAGGAGTACCGGCTGAAGCAGGCGATCGTGCTCGGGATCGGTGGAGCCCGGATGCTCACCGCTCTGGGCATCAAGGTCGGCAAGTACCACATCAATGAGAGCCACTCAAGCCTCCTCACCCTCGAGCTCCTCAGGCGGCCGGGGATGAGTGCGGAGAAGGTGCAGACGCGCTGTATCTTCACCACCCATACCCCGGTNGCGGTGGCCTTCGAGACGTTCCCACGGGATATGGTGGTCCGCCTGCTGGAGAGTGAGATCCCGCCGGAGCTGCTCGATACGTACATCGCCAAAGATGGTCTTGCGCTCGCGACCCTTGCGTTCCGTCTGAGCAAGTACATCAACGGTGTGACGACGGCCCACATGAACTTCTCGCGCCAGCTCTTCCCGGGATTCCACATTCGGGCAGTGACAAATGGCGTGCATCCCCATACGTGGACAGCGAAACCGTTCCGTGACCTCTACGACCACTACATCGCTGGATGGGCCCAGGAGCCGGAACTTCTCGTCCGGGTTGATGAGATCCCGCACGAGGATATCAGGCGCGCCCACCAGCAGGCAAAACAGACCCTGATCGGTTACGTGAAAGAGAAGAACGGCGTCGACCTGGACCCTGATGCTCTCACGATCGGGTTTGCCCGGCGGATGGCGACCTACAAGCGGGCAACCCTGCTCTTCTCGGATCTCGATAAATTGCGGGAAATTGGCGGGCAGGAGCCGATTCAGCTCATCTTTTCCGGAAAAGCTCATCCGGCGAACGTGACCGGGAAACAGGAGATCCGTGCGATCTATAGCGCCATGCGTGAACTTGAGGGGGAGATAACGAGCGTTTACCTCGAGAACTACACGATGGATATCGCAGCTCTGATGACTGCAGGGGTGGATGTCTGGCTGAACACCCCCCTGCCGCCCTACGAGGCGAGCGGTACGAGCGGTATGAAGGCCGCCCTCAACGGCGCGATCAACTTCAGTATCCTCGATGGGTGGTGGATCGAAGGCTGGATCGANGGGGTAACAGGGTGGGCCATCGGCCCTGGGCCCGGTGCGCAGGTGAGCGAGGCCGAACGGCTGAGGCGAGCCCTTCAGGATCTCTACAATAAACTCGAGTACCTGATCATACCCACCTACTACCGCCGCAGGGATGAGTGGGCGACGATAATGCGAAGCTCGATCGCAAAGATCGCATATTACTTCAACACCCACCGGATGATGCGGCGTTACGCATCGGAGGCATACCTGTAGGAGGGGCAGCCAGGCCCGATCCTGGCTGAAGCCTCTTCTCGGTCAAAATACGAGCATGATGGGGGCGGGACTGCACCAGGATTCACAAAACACGGTGAAGTAACCTACTACTGGATCGTTGGCGGTCTCATGCGACAATGATCTCCAGAATTTTTCCTGCGATGATGTAGGCGAATATGGCGACCCCCGTGGCGATGATGTAGTCGAGGTAGCGCATGTAGTGCGGCCGCGAGAAGGCTCCATCGATGGTGATGGTGATTATGGAGAACCCGATGAATGAGAGGACGAAGAAGATCTCAAGATCGAGGGTGTGAGATAGGATCAGGAAGAAGATGGCGGCGATGAGCCAGGCTGCAAGCGCGGCTGCTGCGAGGTACTTCTTCGCGCCTGTCAGTCGCTCACCGGCATCCCGACTGGAGCGCAGGGCCGCGTGACGGCCCACCAGATCCGCTATCGCTTTTCCAGTCGGGGGACGAGATCGCTTGAGTGCGTATCGCCGATGGAGAGGTGGTGGGACGGGGCCNCCCTGCTCCCGGGGCATGGTCTGGCGGTTGTCTATAAGGAAGCCCCCTGGATCTCGACCTCCCGGTAGTCGACCGCAACGATCTCTTCGCCAGCCATGCCCAGGGCGTAGAGGACGTATGTTCCGGGGTTGAGGGCTGCGATGAGTTCGGCCCCGATCTCTGCCTCTGATCCGCCTGTATACCCGGAGAGCCCGTAGCCCTCAGCGATGGTGACGCCGGGACCTACATCGAGATCGACCGGGATATCGCTAGGGGCCAGGATGTAGGTGACCGGACCGCCATCGTCAGCGGCTGCCCTGAGAAGAGAGTCCAGGTCAACCATGGATGTCGGGATAGACTGGTCTGCGAGCGCCTCGGTATCGATCCTCATCGTGAGGTCGTAGGAGGTATCGCGTGCAAGCAGAATGTACGCTACCCTATCCACCTTCTCTTCATCGAACGATATAATTGCGCCGGCACCCTGATCATCCCAGGCGACAGCGGGGTTGCCGTCGAGGATGAGGATCGGCAGGGCGGCAAGGATATGGAGCGTCTCTCTGGCACAGTCGTAGTCGATCGCTGTGAGGAGATACCTGCCGGCTTCTGGCCGCGTGTAGGGCCAAATCTCCATCATACGCTCGCCACCAGCGCTGAAATCGGTGAGGTTGACTTCGTTTCTTGCAAGCGTGATGTTCAGATCATGCATGCTGTAGCTGTGCACATCGATGCCGCCGTAGGCTGATATGCCCGTTGAATTGCTGTAGAGGATGGCGGTATCGGTGAAGAGATAACCCTGCTCTTTTGCAGCCTCAAAGAACGTGGTGAGGTTGATCTCGTCGCCGAGGTCTTCCGGGAGCTTGACCAGGAAGACGTTGCCATGTCGGCCCGGGATGTTCACCGTGAAGTTCGGGATCACTCGCTCGGTGTAGATGCAGTAGCCCCCCGGGAGGGTGCCCCCGTCGAGGATATTATCCTCCGTGACGGTCACATCTACACCGCGGTAGGTGCCGCTTGCAGGATCAAAAGTGCGGGCGATCACCCCGAAGGCCGGGCGCGGGATGGTGGCGAGGTTGTCGCCCTGGAGGGTCACGAGGGAGGTCTCAGCATCCAGCGGATCAAGGGCGTCGACGGTAGCGATGCGAAGACCCCTGTACTCCACCGCATCGTCGATCGTCATCGTGATGTAGGCCTCTGCATCCACGGCAGCCGCCACAGAGAACAGGAGGGAGACGACCACACCCAGTAGCAAAAAGTATTTTATCAGGCTCTTCATGGGCCCCTCGTTGTTATACCTCAATATATACCTTTTCACCCGATACGCATGCACGCATAGTTTGGCCTGACGAATGATGAAAATGGGAGTGCAGCCCGAATGTACAAGAGCAGAGTTCCCACTCATCTGGAGGATTTTCCAGCAAAAGATCTTCAGGTTCTCAATAGGTGGTTGAGGGCGCGAATAATGCTCCTCAACATCCCCACAACACGCAAGGCAGTAGAAAGTATTATATTGTCATCAATCATGTGGGGGCCTAGGCCCGGGGGTTCGAAGCCCCATCTCCCTTACAAGCATGAGCGGTCGAAAAAGGGGGGTCGTCCGCTTCTTTCCGGCGAGCAGTGAAGCGGTCGGACGGGGACCAGTGAGTGTGAGAGTCTATGCAGACCGGGTGGGCACCTCGTTCAGCAAAGAGTGCGAAATCGCGCAGCCATATCGGGGAGGTACTACCTATTGGGGAGGTACTACCCTTCCCCATCGAAGATGCCGCAGCAACCCATGAGCCCGAACGGCAGTCACCAGAAGGGGTGGGAACGCTTGTTGCGA
>JGI24710J26742_10004479_pt1 | contig 11448 bp, 11 predicted proteins | sample BioPla2DNA2_FD_26742 | JGI IMG/M metagenome (IMG submission 26742) | reverse complement strand
ACATACTGGCCGATTCCGAAACTGATCAGGCTTGCCAGACTCATTCTCATACTCATTCCAAAAACCTGTTGGTATGGTTGCTGTAAATCCCAGGTTGGGTGGGGCTTTACCGAAACGAAGATCGCCGTGACAACAAGCATGAGCGCAAGCATGATCGTGCTGAAGCGGACGAAATGTGTAACCTGCTTCCGTCCGCGCACTTCTCCGACGATGTCGGTGATCAGAAAGAGCACCGGCATGAAAAAAATTCCGACGGAAACCCGGACACCGAAAAGGCTGATNATTTTGCTNCCGACCGTATTTACCAGCACCATTCCCGTGATATACAGGGAAAACAAGAAAAGATCCTTCTTTGTCCACGTTTCCATTGCGTTCCTCACTTGCGCTGAGTCTATACAAAGTTATGGTAATGGTCAAATACACATCCCCATGAAGGGGTATCTTGTGATAGAATACCTGCACATAAGGAAACAACCATGGAAAGCAAACTCATCGTCATCGCCATCGGGGGAAACTCGCTGATCGAGGACCCAAAGCACGTTACGGTTCAAAGCCAATATGAAGCGGCCCGTAAAACCGCCGGCCACATCGCCCGTCTGATCCAAGCCGGTCACCGGGTNCTCATCGCACACGGCAACGGTCCCCAAGTCGGATACGTCCTGCTTCGAAGCGATATCGCCAAAGATGTTCTGCACCAGGTGCCGCTTGACAGCTGNGTGGCGGACACGCAGGGAGCGATCGGCTATCAGCTTCAAATGGCTCTGCACAATGAGCTTGCCGAGATCGGAGTGACCCGTCCGGTCGTGACGGTGGTAACGCAGGTCGAGGTCGATGCGAATGATCCGTCTTTTTACAATCCCACCAAACCGATCGGTTCTTTCCTGACCCGGAAGGAGGCTGAAGAGCGGAAAACCAAGGATGGATGGAACGTAGTCGAAGATGCCGGACGCGGCTATCGCCGGGTGGTTCCTTCGCCCAAGCCCAAACGGATCGTCGAGCTGGATTCGATCCGTTCCCTTTTGGAAAACGGCTCGATCGTCATAGCGGCGGGGGGTGGGGGGATTCCGGTGATCAGGGATGAAGACGGAATGCTCCGAGGGAAGGAAGCGGTCATCGACAAGGATCTTGCAGCAGCCCTGCTGGCCAAGGAACTGAACGCCGATCTGTTTGTCATCTCCACGGCGGTGGAAAAAGTGTTTCTCAACTGGGGCAAGCCCACGCAAAAGAGCTTGGACCTGATAACCTCCACCGAGGCGAAACAGTATATCAAAGAAGGACACTTCGCCCCCGGATCGATGCTTCCGAAAGTCGAGGCAATCGTTGATTTCGTCGAAGTTACGAACAATACGGGCTTGATCACCGACCCGGCAAACATCCACGGAGCGCTCTATCGGGACAAAGGGACGAAGATTGTCAAAGGCTAAAAGATTTTTTCCCGATCTGAAATCCCTCATCGTCTCAACGGTCGTCATCCTTCTTCTTCTGATTTTTGCCGTCGTTGTTACCGACCACAACAACGTCCGGCGCCTTCATCGCTATCTGTGGGAAGCGGAAGCGGCTAAAGAAGCGTGCTATTCACTGATCGAACAGCGCCTCGGCTATGCCAAGGCGCTCGTTCGCATCATTGATAATCAAGTGGATACCGGCAGGGTGGAAGAAGTGATCGGTCAATGGGATGGAGCTGCTTCCGTAGATGAAGCAAGCGTTCTTTACAAAACCCTCGACGATGAGCTTGCCCTTCTTCAACGAAAGGCGGTCGAACATGAATCATACCGCGCCTGGTCACCGTACTTTGACCGGATGTATCTGATAGAGATGGAGTTGACAAAGACTTCGGCCCACTATCAGGAACGCGCTGAATTTTTTAATGCGCAGAAGGGCGGATTTCCAGCACGCTTGGCCGCAAGACGTCTCGATCTCGAAGATCTTCTACTGTTTGATTTCGGTTCTTCCCTGAAAGGCCGCCCGTGAAAGATAGATCGGCAGCAGAAGCGCGATGAGAAGCGTCGCGTCCTGATGGAATGGAGCGTTTAAAAGCTCCAACGCAAGCAGGACGATCATCGACCCGAGACCGAAGAGGAGAACCTTGCCCTGTTTTTTGGGACGGAACGCGACGCAGAAGAGAAGAGGGTTGATGAACAGGATGTTCAAGTTCCAATAGGTCACGTTCATGTTGGTTCCAACCATCAACACGAAGAGCAGGGTACCCACCAGAGCAAGGGCGATAAAGAGTATTCCATAGAGCAGCGAGGTGAAGCGGGGAAGGTACAAGCCGAGAATGATCAGAATCATCGAGGTGATCAGGCCGACGAAAAAGAGGGCGTCGATCGTAAGGAAATCGTGTTTTGGAGGAGAAAGCGAGCCTTCATTCAAGACCGTATTGTTGATGCCGAAATGCTGACCGTCAGCCAATGTAAAATCGAGAACCGCCTGATGGAGTGTCTCGGGGAGATACATCTCATCCCACAGCGTCGTCGGTTTGTCGATCCGCCAGCTTTGCAGGAGGTTCAGTCCGAGCCCGAGAAGGGGATCATGAGCCATGTAAGGAAGAGCGGTACTTCTCAGTGATGTGCCCTCCCGGCTTTTAGCCCATGCTTTGAATTGTCCACCGGTTGCCTTGTCCAGGATGTCACGGACGCGGGTCGCACAGTTGTCATCGTAGAAATGATACAGATACGTTCGCCCGGTGGGGCCGATTTCATGGTACAGAAAATCGATCAATGCGAATTGAGCGCTTGGATCGAGGTTCAGGTCGACGATCCGAACATCTCTTCCTTCGGCGATCGAATCCTCGATCCGCCAGAGAGCATCACTGACGCTCACTCGATAGTACATCTTTCCAAAGGCAAAGTCCCGATAGAACCCTTCTTTCGTGTCATCGAAGATTCCCCAGTCATACATGATCTTTCGACCGTTGGTTTGGGTCACGATCAAGGCGGTGTGGCCGAACCACGCATAGAGATCCTCCCCGGGTCCTACCGTCAAGAGCTGGATGCGGGTCTTGGCGACCCAATCCTCTTGGTTTTGGGCAAGCGACGGACCGAAGTTTGCGTAGTAAAGCGACTCGATGCTGTCATAGGGCTGCTCAATCTCCAACGGGACTACTGAGAGAGAAAAAAGAGCGAAAGAAAGCAGGAGGAGTGTTGTTACGCCAATCAATCGTTTCATGATTCGCAGTATACCAGATGAATGCCCATCTTCCAACTGGTTGATTTTTTCTTTCCCGCTCTTTACCCTGATGACATGGAGCGCAATGTTTCCTCCCGGGCAATCGTGGTGCACAGCCAAAAACAAAGTCAGATGAACCGAAGATTGACGTTGTTGAGCGTTGATTTCGGATTGATCGAAGCAATAAGCTACGGATCGGCCAAATCGATGCGGGCGCCAAAAGCAAATGTCTTTGCCAACGCTACCGTCTATCTGTACTATAATCCGGTTCGCGATCACTATACGCTCAAAGATGTGGCGATCATTGAGAGCAACGAACATCTGCGCTCGGAGATCACGCTGACCTATCGGGGACTTTTTATGGCGGAATTGATCATGAAAACCCATGGAGGGGAAAGCGAGCTCGAATATGAACTGTTAAGCCAGGGCTTGAGATTCTTACAGAGCGGTATTGCCGATCGGGTGCTGATCCAATTCGTTCTGCGCCTTGCCCGGATTCTCGGGGTGCATGCCGATTATGAAGCGTGTCCGGTATGCTCCAGGAAATACCGGGATGATGAAACGCTTCGGTTCACCACCGACCTGCTCAGTCCCTGCTGTTCGGAGTGCGGAAGCGCCGATCTTTCGTTGCCTCCGGGTGCTCGCCGCTATGTGAAGCTGACTTCTACCCTCGAATATGGGGAAAGCCTGAACGTTCCGCTCAGCGAGACGGCTACCGCCAGAATCAAAGGCTATGCCCTTTCATACGCCAAGCTGCTGGCCCAGGGACCGCTGAAGACGCTGCAGAGCGGTCTTTTGTAACACGTGATGAGGAAATGACGATGGATGATAGAGTGTGGGTGAAGGAACCTGTTGAAAGTGAGGCGATAAAGCGCCTTCTGGAAGAATATCAATTCAGCACCCTTCAGGCGACGATTTTAAGTCGCCGTGGAATCACCGAAGCGGATGATGTGAAGTATTTCCTGGAACAGGAGCTTTCCTATTTGCACAACCCCTTTCTCTTCGACGAGATGGAGGATGTGGTAGATCGGATTCTTGACGCAGTGCAGGAAGAGGAGAAGGTGAGAATCTTCGGTGATCGGGATGTCGACGGAATTACCGCAACCGCCCTGCTTGTTGAAGAGCTGAGAAGATTGAACGTTGATGTTTCCTATTCACTGCCAACAGGGGATGAGCCCTATGGACTGCTTCAAAGCGGCGTCGAACAGGCGGCGGCCGATGGCGTTACCCTTCTGATCACGGTGGACTGCGGAATCAGCAATATCGAGGAGATCGTTCTGGCGAACTCTCTCGGCATCGATGTCATCGTCCTCGATCACCACATCGAGGGGGAGGAGCTTCCCCCGGCTCTTGCGATCATCAATCCGAAGATGAGCGGATCGGAGTATCCCTTCGTCCATCTGGCCGGAGTCGGTGTCGCCGCCAAAACGATCTGGGCGCTGAGGTTCGCCCGGACGGATCTGTATCGCCAAGAACTCATTCTACTCCACGCCCAGCCGGGAAACGACACAGTGATCATCCAAGCGATGAAGGTGAACAACCTGCTGGTCACCGATCGAATCATCGAGGAGATCAATCCCGGGATACTGAAAACCGAACGGAGCAAAGCCCTCGCGTTTCTCTCCTGCAACGTGCCGATCCTAGTCCTGGATGCCGCCGTTGAACACGCTCAATTGAGCAAAGCGTTTGGTAAAAGCGTCGATATCCACCTGCTTGATCTGCGAAACGAGCTGGAAAAAGTGCTTCCGGCGGTAAGAAACCGGGGCCTCTTCGCTCTGACCCAGCTGAGTCGGGCGGCTCGCTACGTCAAGGGGGGAAGGGATGAGCTTACTACGCTCTACTCCCTTTTCATCGCCTATGTGCTGAAGAAGCACCCCGCATTGGACAATGAGTATGAACGGCTCTTGGATCTGGTTGCCATCGGGACGGTCGCCGACCTGATGGAGCTTAAAAATGAAAACCTCCTGATGGTAAGACGGGGTCTCAAAGTCCTGTCCACCGCTCCTCGACCAAGCCTGGTTCCCTTTCTTGCTTCCCTGGGGCTTTTGAACAGACGGATTTCATCGACGGAGATCTCCTGGCGGATCGCCCCGCCGATCAACTCCACCGGCCGGCTGGGAACTCCGGCGGTCGCCTTGGAGATGCTGCTCAGCACCGANCCGAACGAGATTGAACGGCTGACGAGCGAGGTGCTTGCGATGAATACGGAGCGCAAACGCCTCAGNGATGAGATCTGGAACGTCGTCCGGGGAAAAGCTCAGGAGAGCTTTGAGCGGACCGGCTCCAAGATGGTCATCCTTCAGGATGAACAGATCGAGATGGGCGTCGCCAGTTCCCTCGCTTCGCGCTTGGTGAAAGCGTATAATGCTCCCGCTCTGGTGCTTTCCTCGAGCCGTAGCGGACGGATAAAGGGTTCGATGCGCGCCAATGACTCGACGATCCATACCCGAAACTTTCTGGAGCATTTCGATCGGCAAGGTTCCTATTTNCTCTACTATGGCGGNCATGCAAACGCCTCGGGATTCACGATGGAATCGGACCGGCTTGAAGAATTGATGAAGGCGCTCCACGAATANGTGGATACGATCGATTGTCCCGAGGAACGAGTGAAAGAGTATTTCATCGATGCAACGATCAGCGAAGAGGAGATGCACCCCGAGTTGATCCGGTTGGTAGAATTCTTCGANCCGTACGGAGAAGGGAATCGACCCCTNGTATTTGAAATCCAGGGAGCGGTCGTNGAAGAGATCGGCTATCTGAACAACAGCCAAGGCGGGGACCGCCACGTCAAGTTGACGATAGGATACGGTCACTACCGCTGGCCGGCGGTCTATTGGTTCGCCGCTCCGCTTGTAGGAAAGGTGTTCGACCGGGGCAGTGTGCTGGACATCCTCTTTCGACTTGCCCGAAACTACTGGATGGGAAATGAGACGCTGCAGCTGAACATCGTGGATGTGAAGCCGACTAAAGCNATGTGATGATCCCTGTCGTTTTTCCCACCGAGATAAATGCCTTCGCGGCTCGTTCGATATCCTCGGTCGTATGGGATGCCGACAGTTGAACGCGGATGCGTGCTTTTCCCTTGGGAACTACCGGATAGGAAAAGCCGATCACATAGATTCCTTCATTCAGCAGCTTCTCGGCAAATTCAACGGCTTTCGCCTCTTCATACACCATGACGGCAACAATGGCCGTAGTCGCGTCGATCAGATCGAACCCCGCCGTTTTCAACAAGTTCCTGAAGTGATCGGCGTTTGCCAGAGTTCGCTTGCGCAAGGAGTGATCTTCCTGGAGAATGGAGAGCACCTTCAGCGTTCCTCCGCAGATCGCCGGAGCCANGGTGTTGGAGAAGAGATAGGGGCGGGCCCGCTGGCGATACAGGTCGATGAGCGGCTTTCGTCCGCTGATGCATCCGCCGCTTGCCCCTCCGCACGCTTTGCCGAACGTCGTGGTGATAATATCGACCTTTCCTTCAACACCGCATAATTCAACGCTTCCCCGGCCTGTTTCGCCGAGATATCCGGTTGCATGGCTGTCATCGACTGCGACAAGAGCGTCGTAAGTCTCCGCCAGGGCGCAGATCTCCTTCAGCTTTGCAACATCGCCATCCATTGAAAAGACCCCGTCGGTAATGATCAACCGGCGGCGAGCGGAAGCGCTCGCTTTGAGCGCCTGTTCAAGGGCGTTCATATCGCTGTGCTTGTAGCGGAAGCGCCCGGCTTTTGAAAGCCGGATTCCGTCGATGATCGAGGCGTGGTTCAATTCATCGCTGATGACGGCATCCTCTTCCCCCAGAAGCGGTTCAAACAGCGCGGCGTTCGCATCGTAGCATGATGAAAAGAGGATCGTGTCCTCGGTTCGAAGAAACGATGAAATCGCTTGTTCAAGCTGCTTGTGGAGCGTTTGGGTTCCGCAGATGAATCGGACCGACGAAAGGCCGAAGCCGAAGGTCTCCATCGCGTCCGCTGCCGCTCGGATGACTCGTTTGTCATCGCTGAGGCCAAGGTAGTTGTTTGCACAGAAGTTCAGAACCGTTTTGCCGCCGACAAGGATCTTCCTGCCTTGGGAGCTCTCGATGATCCGCTCCTCCTTATAGAGCCCTTCTTCCTTCAATGAAGTGAGGAATTCGGTCAGTTCCCGTTCCAATCGGCTGTTCATAGTCCCTCCCGTTCCCTTATTTTCTCAATCATGTCTTCCGTCATCGAGGCGAGGGTGTAGCGGGGTTTGAAATCCCATTCGACCCGAGCCGCATAGTCTTCCATATAATCCGGCCAGGAATCGGCGATCGCCTGGCGAACCGGATCGATCGCATAGCTGATCGTGAAGGTTGGAATGTGGGTACGGATATACGCCGCCTGCTCCTCGGGACAGAAGCTCATCGCGGCGATATTGAACGCATTCCGGTGGCGAAGCCTCGCCGGATCCGCCTCCATGATCTTGATTGCAGCTTCCACGGCATCCGGCATGTAGATCATATCAAGGTAGGTATCCCCGCGGAGGAAGCAGGTATAGTGCTGATTCCGGATCGCTTCGTAGTAAATCTCCACCGCATAATCGGTGGTTCCGCCTCCNGGGGGCGTCAAGCTGCTGATGATCCCCGGAAAGCGGATTCCCCGGGTATCGACATCCCAGCGGTGGTGGTAATAGTCGCAAAGCAGTTCGCCGGTCACCTTGGTGACGCCGTAGATCGAAGTAGGGCGTTGAATCGTATCCTGAGGGGTGAATTTTTTAGGGGTCGTCGGCCCGAACGCGCCGATCGAAGAGGGAACAAAGACGGCGCACGACCTCTGTCGGGCGACCTCCAGCACGGCGATCAGGCCGTTGATATTGAGATTCCACGCTTCCATGGGGTCCTGTTCGGCACGGGCGGAGAGCAGGGCTGCCAAATGGTAGATCGCATCGATCCGGTGGGTGCGGACGACTTCGTCGATCCGTTTTCCGTCGCGGGCATCAAGAAGATAAAACGGACCATCTTCGATCAGAGGGCGATTCACGTCGCTCCTGATATCAGCCAATACGACGTTGTCGGTTCCATAGCGACGGCGACATTCGAGAGCGATTTCACTGCCGAGCTGACCGAGTGCACCGATGATCAATATGCGCTTCATTTCTCCTCCCTTCCGCTTGTTTCTTGACAGGAACGGAGCGTGCTTTTACAATCTGTAAGCAGGTTCAGTATATTGAACAGGGTTTAGTATGTCAAACTTTATAAGGAGTTCCCGATGCAAACCCCTCCGATGATCGGTAAAAACATTCAGCGAATTCGAACGGCTCGCAAGCTTACCCTCAATGTCTTGAGTGAGCGAAGCGGCGTTTCCAAAGCGATGCTCAGTCAAATCGAAAGCGACAAGGTGAATCCCACCGTTGCCACGGTATGGAAGATCGCCAAAGGGCTGAATGTCGAATTGAACGACCTTTTGGAAGGAGTTGATGAACCGACAAGGGTGTTTTCGCTCAATCCCGCTTCCGATGACGGATCGAAACTCGAGAAGCGGAAGGACGGGATCACGATCAAAATCCTCAGCCCCCTGTCTTCCGTGGAAGAACTGGAGATGTACCTCCTTACCTTCGAGCCGAACTCGACCCTTGCAAGCGAGCCTCATGTCGCCGGTAGCCAGGAGTATCTGACGGTCTTCAAAGGCTCGGTCGATGTCCGGGCAGGGGAGAACTCCGCTCACCTCAAACCGGGAGACTTCCTGATGTACCACGCCGACATNGAACATTCGATTTCCAATCAAAGCGGCAAGGAAGCGGTGGTTCACATGGTGGTGAGGTTCAGTTCCGATATCCGGTGATTCNTTTGCTCCTTGACACGATGAGCGGATTTATTGCAATCTTCATCCATAAGACGAACCCAGTAATCGGGAAAGGTGGTGATACGAAAACATGGCATACGTCCGAGTAGACGAAAACGAGCCGCTCGAAAAATCAATCAAGCGATTTAAGCGCATGGTCGAGAAAGAGGGGATCATTCGCGAATACAAACGTCGTGAATACTTTGAAAAGCCCTCCACCCTCCTGAACAGGAAAAAGAAAGCACTTGCTCGCAAGCAGATGAAAAAAGCCCGGAAGCAATACAGCTCCAAAGGCTACTGATACCAAGTTGGTGTTACCGCCGGCAGCNTTAAAAGTTGCCGGTTTTCTCATTTTATACCGCAATTAGTTAGGNAAATAACAAAAATACCGTATANTTTTACGGTNAATCAATAAATATTTCTCTAAAGGCTTNGAACAAATTCCNAAAATGCGCTAGAATGGCATCCAATCCGGATCGTGCCGGAAATNTCCTGTAAGGAGTGTTTCTTATGCTGATACTTGTCGCGGACGCCTTCGATGCTTCCCTGCCCGGCAGGCTCTCCGTTTTTGGAGAAGTCACCACCGACCACAATCGTCTTCCCGAAGCGAATGTCGTTCTGGTCCGCTCGAAAACGAAATGTACCAAAGAGTACATCGACGGAGCCCCGAACCTGAAGGTGATCATCCGCGGCGGAGTGGGTGTGGACAACATCGACACCGAATATGCGCTCAGCAAAGGCATCGTGGTACGAAATACTCCAACCTCCTCCTCGATCGCCGTGGCCGAATTGACGATGGCGTTGATGATCAGTGTTCCCTGCAACCTGATCGAATACCACCAGGGGATGAAAGGGGGTAATTGGCTGAAGAATCTCAAACGCACCGAGCTGTACGGGAAAACCCTCTGCCTCCTCGGTATGGGGAATATCGCCTGCAAAGTTGCCGAGCGGGCTCAGGCATTCGGAATGAACGTCGTTGCATATGATAAGTATGTAACTACCCATCAGTTTGCAAAGATGCTTCCGAGTGCCGAAATCGCTGTTGAGAACGCCGATTATATCTCTCTGCACCTCCCGCTGACCAATGAGACGACGAACCTTGTCAACGAAGAGCTGCTCAGCCACTGCAAGAAAAAGCCGGTGGTCATCAACACCGGACGGGCGCTCTGCGTGGATGCCGACTATATGGCCAAAGCCTTGAAAGGCGGTTCGGTATCCTGGTACTGCACCGATGTCTACCCAACCGATCCCCCGGCGGGCGATTATCCGCTTCTTGATTGCGAGCGGGTTACCTTCACCCCTCATGTCGGGGCGAACAGCGTGGAGAATCTGGGACGAATCGGTCAGGAAACATTCAATATCATCAAAGAACTGCTGGAAGGAGGAATCATCTGATGGAGCGCAAGAAAAACTTTTTTGCCGGCCCGAGTGTATTGCCGCTTGAGGTGCTGAAGCAGGTACAGGAGGAGTTGGTCGACTACAAGGGCAACGGACTGTCGATGATTGAAACCAGCCACCGCGGCGGGATGTTTGAAGAGATGTACGATGAAACGCTCGCGCTCTTCAAACGCCTCATCGGGGCGGGTGATGAGTTCGATTTCTACTTTCTCGGAGGGGGAGCCACCCTGCAATTCTCCATGGTACCGATAAACTTTCTGCCTCAGGGTGGAAAGGCGGGGTATATCAACAGCGGATCGTGGTCGGAAAAAGCGCTGATCGACGCAAAGAAACTTGGAAATATCGACGTCGTCTGGGACGGTAAAGAGAGTGGCTATACGACTCTTCCGAACATGGAGACTCTTAAGGTCGATCCGAGCTTGAGCTATCTCTATCTTTGTTCCAACGAGACGATCGGTGGAATTGAATATAAAGAGTTTCCCAAAACCGATTCGGTTCCCTTGATTGCCGACATGTCCAGCGACATCTTCAGCCGTCCTCTCGACGTCAATCAATTTGGAATGATTTTCGGCGGAGTTCAAAAGAACCTTGGTCCGGCTGGAGCCGCCTTCGTGCTCTATAAGAAAGAACTCCTGGAAAAGCAGAATCCCAATCTTCCGTCCTATCTTGATTACGCTCTCCATGGAAAGAACAAGGGGCTGGCGAATACCCCGCCGGTATTCGCCATCTGGGTGGTGAACCTTGTACTTAAATGGATCGAGAACCACGGTGGAATCGAGGGAATGGCCAAGCGGGCTGAAACAAAGAGCAGCCTCATCTATGATGTGATCGACTCCTCTTCCTTCTATCGCAGTCCCGTCGACCCGAGCTATCGCTCGACGATGAACGTGGTGTTCCGTCTTCCCGGCGAGGAATTGGAGGAGCTGTTCATCAAGGAATCGAAGAAAGAGGGGATGCTCGGCCTGAAAGGACATCGTTCGGTGGGCGGATTGCGGGCAAGCCTGTACAACTCGCTCGAGCCTGCCGCCGTTGAAGCGCTCGCCCAATTTATGCGTGAGTTCGAGACGCGCCATGGATAAGCTTATGA
>JGI24710J26742_10004474_pt1 | contig 11458 bp, 12 predicted proteins | sample BioPla2DNA2_FD_26742 | JGI IMG/M metagenome (IMG submission 26742) | reverse complement strand
AGAAGTTAAGCCCGCAAGCGCCGATGGTACTGTGCGAACGGGAGAGCAGGTCGCCGCCGACTTTAACAATGCCCCCATGCGAGAGTGTGGGGGTTTTTTTGTGCCCAAAAACGGCGGGATTAGTTATTATAGCGTATGGATTGGGTACCTGCTCAACCAAATTTTCTGGCCTGTATTTTTTTGGCTTGCCTGGTGACGAAACCACGGGGCAAGAATCTTATTAAAAAGATTATCAACCTGTTTTTAAATCCGTGGATGGCTACGGTTTTTCCCGACATCAATGACCTGTAACCAAATTCGGCCACCTCTTTTGGCCCGGGCCTTTTGTCGTTTTCCTTGAGCTGGATCCTGCCTCCTGAAGCCAAAGTGTTGAATCGGGTTTTTGTGGAACCGGGACATAAAGCCGTGACCGTCACTCCACTGCCCCTTACCTCCTCGGCCAAAGCCTCGCTGAAACTGAGTACAAAAGCTTTTGATGCGAAGTAAATCGACATGCCCGGTCCCGGCTGGAACGCGGCGTTTGATGCTAGATTCATGATCTTTCCGCTACCTCTTTCTATCATTGATGGTAAAAAAAGTCGGCATAGATGGGCTAAAGCTATCACGTTAAGATTGATCATCCTCTCCTGCTTTTCCCAATCACACAGATAATAACTGGAGAAATCGCCAAATCCGGCGTTGTTTATAAGATACTCTATTTCAAAGTCTCGTGATATAATCTCTTCAAAAACCTCATTTGTGGCACCGACAACGGAAAGATCTTTTTCTATTATATAGACATCAACGCCCCAATTTTTTATCAGCTCTTCGCGGATAACCGATAGTAGATTTTTCTCGAGGGCGACCAGAACCAGATCGTTGCCGTTTTTGGCGAAGATCCTGGCCAGTTCCAGCCCTATTCCTGATGATGATCCCGTGATTAAAGCTCTTTTTTTCATCTGTCTGATATTATAATTTAGGCAGTAAGTTGGATCGCAGCAATTAAAACGGCTACTCTTTCGGTAACTTCGCGAGAAATGTATGTGGTATGGTGACAAGTATGTTGTGTTCCAGACTGTCAATCCTTACAACAACTCTCTTTTTGGTTCCCGTTTTTATCAACTCCCCTCTTAATCCCGCCAACGAACCGGCAATAACCTCAATATTGTCCCCTTTTTCGAATTTTTCGGAGGTAACATCTATCTCCGCATCGGAATCAACCAAAAGCCGTAGGTTGTTGATCTGTGACTCGGGAATGGAAACGGGCCGACCTTCAAAAGCGATGAACCTGACAATTCCCGGTGTGCGGAAAACTATCGGGAACTCTATAGGCTTCACCTTGACAAATATATAGGAGTTGATCAGCGGTTTTTCCACCCACTTTATCCTGTCACTCCATTTGCGCTTGCTTTTTTGTAACGGCAGGAAAGTTTCAATACCGGCATCTACCAGTCGTTGATAAACTTTTTTTTCGGCCCGCGGATTGGTGTACACCGCGTACCACCTGCTTTCCGTTGCTTTTACAGGTATCTCTTTTTCCCTTTTTTCTCTGTTCATGACCCTCTTCTCCACCCATCAATTTAACCGTAAAGATAATTAAAGTAGTCCACTTGATCGATACCTGTCCCCAAAGTAAATAATAATGGGCATTACAGACGTTTTTACAACTAGATAATAAAATCAAAATGATATGTTGTAATCCCAATAAAAAAAGTTAATTTTAGGCGTTCTATTTAAAACGTCATATTATGGTTGAAAAGACTAGATATTCCGACGAAGAGCTTGAAGAATTCAAGGAGATAATTCTTAAGAAACTCGATAAAGCTCTTAAAGATTATGAGGTACTCAAGTCGAGTATAACTCAGGATCAGAGCAATGATACTATGGATACATCACCCACTTTCAAGGTTCTTGAAGAGGGGGCTACAACCTTGTCGAAAGAGGAGTCTGGCAGATTGGCGCAACGGCAGTTGAAATTTATCCATCATCTGCAGGCGGCTCTTGTCAGGATAGAGAACAAGACGTATGGCGTCTGTCGCGAGACCGGTAAACTGATTTCCAAGGAGAGACTGAGGGCGGTTCCCCATGCTACGCTCAGTATGGACGCCAAGATGAAACGGAATAAATAGGATGACATTTTTCTTTATGATATTGGCTGGCCGGGAAACCGGTCAGCTTTTTTTATAGATTAAATAACAGGAATAACCAAAAAACAACGAAAATGGATAATCATGCTTAACTTTGTACATATATATAACCAAAAAAGAGAACAATGACTAAGCTGAGTGTGAACATCAACAAAATCGCCACCTTGCGTAACGCCAGGGGCGGTAATATACCCAACGTGCTGAACGCTGCCATCAACTGTGAACAGTATGGTGCGGACGGGATTACAGTACATCCCCGACCTGATGGACGTCACATAAGATACAGCGACGTCTTTGATATCCGTCCCGTTATAAAGACTGAATTCAATATTGAGGGTTATCCGTCCAACAGCTTTATAGATCTTGTGATAGCGGTAAAGCCGGATCAGGTCACGCTGGTGCCGGATGCTCATGATGCGATTACTTCGAATGCGGGGTGGGATACCTTGAAGAATAAAAGTTTCCTGTCGGATGTTGTGGCGGAGTTCAAATCTCACGGCATCCGTACTTCGCTGTTCGTGGATACGGAGATTATTAACATAGAAAATGCCTATTATACCGGAACCGACAGGATAGAGCTCTATACTGAGCCTTATGCTGTAGGGTTTCCCAAGGATGCGGCCGGAACGATAGTGCCTTTTATCAAGGCGGCGGAGGCGGCACGGTCGGCTGGATTGGGGGTAAATGCCGGGCACGATCTAAACCTGGAAAACCTGGCCTATTTGCGTAAAAATATTCCGTGGCTGGAGGAGGTCTCCATAGGTCATGCGCTTATAAGTGACGCTATATATCTGGGACTGGAGAATACTGTTCAGATGTATAAACGGCAACTGGCTGATTGATTTAAATCAATTTGTTTATTTGTAAATACTACACCAGTTCGAGTCTGACGATTCTCGCGCCTCGAAGGCCTCTCACCGGTGTAGTATTTACTTCGGTAGTTTAAATTCGAGTCTGACGATCCTCGCGCCTCGAAGGTCTCTCACCGATGCGGTATTTACTTCGGTAGTTTAAATTCGAGTCTGACGATCCTCGCGTCTCGAAGGCCTCTCACCGGTGCGGTATTTAATTCAATTTGTTTATTTGTAAATACTACACCAGTTCGAGTCTGACGATTCTCGCGCCTCGAAGGCCTTTCACCGGTGTAGTATTTACTTCGGTAGTTTAAATTCGAGTCTGACGATCCTCGCGTCTCGAAGGCCTCTCACCGGTGTAGTATTTACTTCGGTAGTTTAAATTCGAGTCTGACGATCCTCGCGCCTCGAAGGCCTCTCATCGGCGCGGTATTTACTTGGGCTGATGAAATAAGTACCATTCACAGACTGGCGAATATCTGGTAAAGATTACTCATTTTATACTATTCGCAGTATTTCTGTCTTCTTCAATTATCTCCAGAAGCCGATCTATCGCCTCCTCTTCGGAAATGTTTTTGAGCACCGGAACGGAGCCTTTATATATGTTTATCTTTCCCTCTCCGGCTCCTACATATCCGTAATCGGATCCGGCCATTTCACCGGGACCGTTGACAACGCATCCCATGATGGCTATTTTCAATCCGGTAAGCTGTTTTGTCGCGTCTTTAACCTTTTTTACGGCCGCTTGAAGGTCGTACCTGGTCCGACCGCAGGTGGGACACGATATATACCTGTTTCCGGTGATTCTCGCCTCGGATGCCCGCAATATGGCGAACGATATCTCTTTGAAAGTTTCGGGGGTTATCGGTTCTTTGTCCGGTTTTTGCCCCCAGTATTTTTCATCTATATGCTTTTCCTTGGCAGATACCTTTTTATCTGTTATGCATATTCCCGCCGCTCTTCTCGCCAAAAAAAATCTGCCTGTCGCTACCGCCGCCTCTATGGCCACTTTTGTTCGGTCTGTTTTACCGGTGGCGTAACAGATTGTCGTTTTTTCCGGAAACATGGCGGCATCCGCTCCCAAAGCCATTTTATCGTCCGTTTTCATTGCACTCTCCATTCCGCCTTTTTCGCGAATTGATCTTTTATCGGTCGCGCCCGGACTTTCTGTTTCGCCCTCTTCGCATTTTATATATTTTTGGATCGTGGAGGGTCTATCTCCGACCATGGCGATGGTTCCGTTGTACTTATTTCCGGTTTCGTCCCAAAAGAGACCCTTCCTGAACGCGATGACCTCTGGTCGATAGGACTCTTCGCCATACTTCGCGGAGAGTCGTTCAACTCCTTTCAAAACTCTTCCGGTGGGGCTGCCCATACAGTTCAATATCTCCCTGGCGACGGGAATTTCCTCTTCTGGCGGCTCGGACAACGAAACCCTGATAGTGTCGCCTATACCCTCCGCCAACAGGGTGCCGATGCCGACGGCTGAACGGATGCGCCCATCTTCTCCTTCTCCCGCTTCGGTGACTCCCAAATGGAGGGGATAGCCGTAACCATTGGCGGTCATGGCGTCCACAAGCATGCGGGTAGCGTCGACCATAACAGCGGTGTCGGAAGATTTCATGGAGAGGACAAGATTATTGAAATTCTCTGCCCGGAAAATCTTTATGAATTCCATTGCGGAGGCGGTCATGCCTGCGGGTGTGTTGCCGTAGCGGCTCATGATACGGTCGGATAGCGACCCGTGATTGATTCCCACACGGATTACGGTATTGTTGCGGCGACAGACTTCTATCAGCGGCAAAAGGCGATGGTGAATTCTTTCCAGCTCTTCGGCGTACTCCTTTTCGGTAAGATCTACATTAATGAATTGTGCCCGCTTGTCGGCATAATTCCCGGGATTTATTCTGACCTTTTCAACGATTGTTGCCGCTTTTTCGGCCGCATCGGGATTAAAATGGATGTCGGCCACCAAGGGCGCTCCATATCCGGCTTTTACAAGTTTTTCCTTGATATTGGCGAGATTCTCGGCTTCACGGACACCTTGCGCGGTCAACCTTACCAATTCACCTCCGGCTTTTATTATTCTCATACACTGGGCAACCGAAGCATTGGTATCAAGTGTGTCGGTGTTGGTCATAGATTGTATCCTTACCGGCCACTCTCCTCCAAGGGGCAGATTGCCCACCATCACGGGAACAGATATATATTTTTTATTGCCCATAATGAATGTGATTGGAGGTTTTGAAGCGCGACTTTTCTATTGGTCGGTTATAGGCCGACCTCCCAGACGGTTCCCTCTTTGGTATCTTTGAGCGTTACGCCGGCCTTCTCCAATTTATCCCGGATCTTATCCGAAACCGCCCACTCTTTTCTCTCCTTTGCATCCTGACGAAGTCCGATAATTATTTCCATAAGCCTGGAGGTCAGTTCTTCTCCTGTTTCCTGGGAAGACTCTTTTTGAAGTCCCATGATTCCGAAGACAAAGTTGTTGAACAATGTCTTTAATTCATTGATATCGGCCTCCGTAACCGTTTCGCATCCATCGGCGACCGAGTTGATACATCTGACACCCTCAAAAAGATGTGACAGTAAAACAGGTGTGTTAAGGTCGTCGTCCATAGCCTCATAACATTTTTTCTTCAGCGTTTTTATGTCGATTGAGGATTTGCTGGACGGCTTGAGCTTGTCGATTGTCTCCACGGCTTTCATCAGCTTTTGCGCCCCTTTTTCAGCGGCTTGCAGCGCTTCGTTGGAAAAATCCATAGTGCTGCGATAGTGCGCCTGAAGTATGAAGAAACGGATGGTCATCGGATTGTAGGGCTGTTCCAGCAGTTCATGTTCACCGCTGAAAAGCTGGTCGAGTGTTATGAAGTTTCCGAGCGACCGGGCCATCTTTTGTCCGTTTATGGTGATCATATTGTTGTGCATCCAGTAGCGAACGGACTCTTTGCCCAGTGCGGCGGTCGACTGGGCTATCTCGCACTCGTGATGGGGAAATTTCAGGTCCATGCCTCCTCCGTGAATGTCGAACACTTCGCCCAAATATTTTATGCTCATTGCCGAACATTCGAGATGCCAGCCCGGAAAACCTTCGCTCCATGGCGAGGGCCATTTCATGAGATGTTCAGGTGACGCTTTTTTCCATAGGGCAAAGTCACATGAGTTCTTTTTTTCGTCTTGTCCCTCCAGCGTCCTTGTGCAGGCGATCAGCTCCTCCAAAACTCTTCCCGAGAGTTTTCCGTAGTCATATTTTTTGTTGTATTTATTCACGTCGAAGTAAACCGATCCGTTCACCTCGTAACCGTAACCCTGGTCAATAATTTTTTTGATAAACTCCTGCTGTTCGATTATATGTCCCGATGCCCTCGGCTCAATAGAGGGAGGCAGCGTATTGAGCTGATCCATGTTCCTATGAAAAGTGGCCATATATTTTTGTACCACCTCCATAGGTTCAAGGTTTTCCAACTTCGCCTTTTTCTGGATCTTATCGTCCCCCTCATCCGCATCGTTCTCAAGGTGTCCCACATCGGTTATATTTCTTACATAACGGACCTTGTAGCCCAAATGGGTAAGATATCTGAAGAGAAGGTCGAATGTTATGGCGGGGCGGGCATGGCCCAGGTGGGCATCGCTGTAAACTGTCGGCCCGCATACATATAATCCCACGAATGGGGGGTTNAGAGGNTCAAAAGGGACCTTCTCGCGAACCAGACTGTTGTATATTTGAAGGTTGTGATCCATATCAGAACGATTATCGCGCAAAAATAACCCAAATATTTGTTCTTTGAAAGGTCTGGTATGTCTTAGATCCCCTTCATGTCAATGAAATGACAATTTATTAAGTACCTTTTTAATTTTTCTGTTAAAAAGGGATTTTTTGCAATAATAAAAATTATGGTATAAAAAAAGCGGAAACAGAGAGACGAAAATGAAGTTTTTTACGTCTTATAGATAAAACGCGAATTTTGTGGTATTAATAGCATGAATTTGATGAGAAAGGGATTGATTGTTTTTATTTTTTGTTTTATCCCGATGTTGGCTTNTGGTCAGGATNCGGGCCAGGAGGCGAAACAAAAACGGGTTGTTGAAGTTCGTGCCGGATGGGGAGNGGAAAGTTCTTTTTCGTGGGCCGACAATGGTGGATTGTGTTTTATGTGTTGCTATGATATAGACATAAGGGGGCCTATTCTNGATCTGGATGATATAAAGCCGATTTCGCATAAATATACCACCGGGCCTTTATGGGTGGGAGCGGCCTTGAACATCACAAAAAGATGGGACCTGGGCGGGAGTTTGATATATGACAGGTTTTGGCAGGATTATGTCGAAGGAAAGATCTCGGGCAGTTATTGCTCAATGCAGGCAATGGTGAGGTTCAATTATGTAAACAGAGACTGGGTAAGATTTTACTCCTCTCTCTCCGTGGGCGGCCATCTGGTTACGCATAAGGAGGAGTTGTCCGTTTTGGAGAGGAAAAGCGAGTTGGTGCCCGACATGCATTTTAACTGTCTGGGGCTGTCCGTAGGGAAGACCGTTTTTGGGTTCGCCGAATTTGGCATCGGCGCCAGGGGGTTGATATCGGGCGGGGTGGGCTACAGGTTTTGACTTATGGCGCGAAAACAGGAGTATTGGTTGCCAGGATTGTCGGGTGAAACGAGATAAATCTATTTATGCATGATATAAGGAGGTACCTTAATAGAGTAGGAATGAAGAAAGGAGTTTGGATATTGGTTGTGGCGACAACGATTCTTTTTTGGTCGTGTGTCGATAAATATGTGGAGGACGGTAAAAGGCATTACGAAACCGGTGTCGTCGCTTTCAACAATTACGAGGGGGCGCTGCATAATGTGGTTGACCTTTTCGGGAAGGCAAACAGCCTCAACAGTTTTATTGAATATGTCGATGAAAACAGTTTGGCGGACGGATCCAACAGTCTGGAGGTGTGGCAAACCGCTGAAACCGAGTTTTTCCCCGATTATAGGATTAGGGAAAACAGCGGAACGTGGTATCTGGCGGCTGACGGCGACACGCTTTTGGCAATCGATACGGGGAATACCGATTTCAACTCCCCCGGTGCCCGTTGGAAACTGTATTTTTGGGCTTTCCCCGACGCTATCCAACTGTTTGAGCGCATCGACGAAAACTTGTTTAATCTGACCCTGGATGATATGAGTTCCTTTGTCAGGGAAGTCTATTATTATGAATATTTCACATATATCGATACCGCCCGACTGACTCTCAACGCCGCTGATGGAGGGGAATTGACCATAAACGGCGAAATGACGGTCTTCCCCTTATCATTTATCAATTCTGACGGGGAGGTGGGCACAAAATTTGTTCTGACGGGAACCGTTGAAGATGCTATATGGAGGGAACAAGAGTACAAAAGGGGGCTCTTTACGGAAGCCGACTACACTTTTACCATAATCGACAACTGTTCGGGGAAAACCGAACCCGTTTCCGTATCGGTAACTCCTGAAGGAGATCGCGACAGGAGAGTAGAGGTTATTTACAAAAATGATACGGTAATTCTATGAGCTCACGAAAACATCCGATGAAATTTACCGCCTGTTTTGGGATAGTGTCCGCACTGTTTTTATTCTCACTGTCGCCATCATATTGCGAAGCACAGGAAGTTCCCGAGAAAATCCTTGAAATAAGGGCGGGGTGGGGGAGTTCTCCTCCTTATGGCATGATAGAGTTGCATATGTACGACACATATTATCCCGACGGGGTAGATCTTACCGAAATGTTGCCCATATCCGATAAATATACAATTAACCCTGTATCCCTGGAAGTCGCGTGGCCTATTTCAGGGAGATGGGATGCGGGGGGGAGAGTTGTTTATAACCAGACATGGCAGAAATTTGTTGAGGGGAGCGTTGCTTCATATTATTTTTCTGCTGAAGCGATGATCAGGTATAATATTGTTAAAAGGGAATATTTTCGCCTTTACGCATCGGCCTTCTGCGGGCCGTTTGTGGCCACAAGAGTTGAACGTACCGATTATCCTTCGCGACAGACGGAAGCGACTTTTATTCCGGCGGAACTCTATCTCGGTTTTTCCGGCGGGAAAAGGATATTTGGCTTTTGTGAGATAGGCTTCGGTACCGGGGGCACATTGCGTGGAGGGGTAGGGTACCGGTTTAATAATGTCGCGCCATGAAAAAGCATATAGTTTATATTGTTATGTCACTTTTATCCGTGACTGGCTGCGTGGAGAGCGAGATCGACACGGAGGCTCTCCATTATAAAACAGGAGCAGCCGCGTTTACCGAAGTTGAAAATGCTCTGGACGCGATTTTTGTCCCATTAGACAAATCTTTGGCTATAGAGGCTTTCGCGGATTATCTGGAAAACAACAGACTGGCCGATGGTTCCAATCTCCTCGATGTTTGGCTCGATGCGGAGGATCTCTATTTTCCTGAGAACAGGGTCAGGAACAGCGGCGATAGGTGGTTTGTTTTGTCGGGTGCCGACACCCTCTATTCCATTGATACAGGCGGAAAGAGTCTGTTTACAACAGGGAGTTTATGGCGTTTTTTTGAAGATGGCATTAAAGACTGTCAAATAGTTGAGAACCTCGGGGAATCGGCTTTCAGTTATACCCTATCAGGGTACCTGGCCCGGATTGATCGGGAATATTATTATAACCGGCAACCTATAGATGCGGAGTTGAGGATATGCTTCAACGGGTCGGGAATCGGCACGGCCACCTTGGAATCGGATTTCAGTCTTTCAGGTTCATTGGAAATATACAACAACACCTACTATTCCTATTGGGGAAGCAACAAGGACGGTTACAGGGAGGTGAGGATGACCGCCAATTTCCCGGGATCAACCCCCCTGATCCATAAATATTACTCCAATACTTTTAGGATTTTTTCGGCGGGCAGATATACCATAAACATAGAAGACATCACCATGGATAAGACCGATCAGGTCAATGTTTCAATAGTTTCTCTCTCTTCCCATACCCGTGAGGTGACGGTAACATTTAGGGGCGATGCCGTTGTCTTCTGACTTTTTAATATGTCGTCTTGAAAGGAAGGAGCGAAAAAAATCAATGGATTTATCGGGTTCTTATAAAATATAAAGTTGTACTGGTAGAAGGCAGGTCTAGCGGACCAGGTTTTGGTTCCAAGCCAATTGTCAGGATACTCTCATCTGATATGGAACAACTATGTTCCACGGCATTAATGAGTAGTTGGTGATAAATTTGGCCATCTGGCGATTTAGTAAAGTTAAAGGGATGTTCTCCCACATCAAATCCAAGATAGTCGTTTAAATCGCTCACTACTTTCAGGACGTTGTTTTTGTTGAATGAATATAAAATGTTGTAGCAGGAGTAATCTTCAACAATTGCCGACGGACCGCCAATTACCTGTTCTGCCCTGATTTGCTTCCATGTTCCGGTAATATCGTCAAGGGCACCAATAACAGGCTCTATAGAACAATTATCTTTCTTCGCGCATCCTACAACAAAAATAGCCACGCAAAAAGAGATCACGAGCAAGAGGCTTGCCAGTGGTTTAAACTTTTTTGTTTTCATGTCCAAGGTCTTTATTGTTGATATCAACCGTTCAATAAAATCTCAAAAAAAGTTTTCCATTGTTATTCCAAAATCAGTTTGTTGGAATAAACCTCCCCGTTGTAACGGAGCAGCACCACATAATAACCAGGATGTAAATCCTGGATATTTACCCTGTTTTCCAGTCCACTAAGTACAACCTGCTTCACGTTTCTGGAGTATGAGTCCACAAAATCGACGCGATAAGAATCGACCATCTTTTCTTCATCCGGCAGCGCCAATTTTATATCTACATATTCGTTCGCGGGATTGGGGCTGAGTTTAAAGTATATATCCTCCACGACCTCACCCGATTTGGATGAAACAACCTCTATAGTAAAGTATGTTCCGTTGAAACCACAGGTATTGTGGCGGTAACCCGCAACTATATTCTCGCCGAGGACATTTGGGACAAACTCAAGGAAACTTCCATTGGTATACCAGTAACTATCTCCCTCAACCTCCCAAGTGTCGGGATAGATCGGAGATCCGGTGGGATCGGGGACAAGACAGAAGTAGACATCGGGAGTGTTCAGTACTACCGTGTACCAATCCGAACCCGTTAAAGTCGCGTTATTTGCGTAAAGCTCGGGAGATGGAACGCCTCCCAACCACATAGTTTTTTGTGGCAACGATATATTATTTCCATTATAGGTAATAGTCGCACTTACCCATCCTGTCGTACCAGAATTCGTGGCGATAAAATTACATGGATTTGATCCTTGCGCGGAGGTTCTCGCTATGCCCGTACTGGAGCTCCATGTGATTGACGCTCCGGAAGGAACGTTTAATATTGAATATGATTCCCCGGAGGAACATAGAATTGAAGGGCCAGAGAGACTGAGGTTTAAAATATAATATTTCAATCCACTACTTCCATAAGGAGAATCATTCCATTGATGTTT
>JGI24710J26742_10004473_pt1 | contig 11458 bp, 10 predicted proteins | sample BioPla2DNA2_FD_26742 | JGI IMG/M metagenome (IMG submission 26742) | reverse complement strand
TAAACTTCCCATGTTGTTGATGTTACGCTTCCAGCAGGACCTACTCCTTTTATGCCAAATAAATTATTTGATTTTTGTCCAGTATATTTGTCAACTGGTGTACTTTGTCCCCATCCTGTTTCAAGTATAGATTGTGCTGTTTGAAGGGCTGCAGACATTCCTGTCTTATTAAATGAATCCTTGGCTAAATTTGAAGCAAAATTTAAATATTGACTCTTCTCTACTATTGGTTTGGAACTGAATATTTCCCCTAGATAAACTTTAAAAGGAATCTCTTCACTGTACACCCTCTTACCATTGTGTGATCCTTCTGCTTGCAGGATCCATTCTCCACTATAATCAGTTGGATTGAATGTAAATTCAGCCGGAAGAGATAAATTAGATGCTAGTACTATTCCCTCACCAGTTTTAGAGTTTTTAAGAGTATAGCTTATTGAATCAATGTTTACATTACTGGATGCTTTAAGGATTGCTGAACTTGTTAATACTTGTTTTGGCCCTATCCCTTCTACTAACAGCTTAGGACTTCCATCAACTTTAACTCTAATTGGAGGGCTATCAATTACATTGCCTCCAGCCTTCACTCTAACAATTATATCCTTCAAGCCAGAATCTTCTGGGCTTGGATGCCATGTATAACTTCCATAAGGTATTGTAGCTAATACCTTTTCTTCTCCAGTGTTTACATCCTTCATTATATATTGAGTTTCACTTACATCAAAGTTTCTATCCGCTAATAGAGTTTTTGTTCCCTTTACTGTTTCACCTTCTTTAATTCCAGTTAGTGACAATTGCCTTTCCATTGCTACTTGTACATTTACAGGTTCACTAGTTGCTACAACCACATCATTATCATATGCAATTACTCTAACAGAATAATAGCCATTATCTTTCATCTGAGGTTTCCAAGTATAAGTGCCAGATGGACTTTGGAAATCAGTAATAGTCTTTGTACCAGTTACCATGTTTGTGAATTCATACTTTACAAAGGAAGGGAAAAAGTTGCTCTGTGAGCCCATATAATGAGCATAGCTAATAAGCTTGCCATCTTCAATACCGCTTAAGCTTATTTTAGGGTCTATGTTTACATTAACTGCAACTGCGTCTCCACCAATTAAGCTACCATTTTGGTCATATATAGCTCCAACTAATACTTTATTACCATTGTCATCTAACTTTGGCATATAAGTATATACATCAGTTACGTCATCTATTCTCGGTGTAGGATCTCCCCTACCTACAATACTATTTACTCCAGCATTTTCGGTTCTTGCTATAATAAATCCTTTTGCTGTATCTGGGTCTAATAGCAAAAATCTTACCTCGTATCCTTTACCTATGTATCGGTCAGATGCTCCTATTTGCAAATTAGTTCTTCCAGTAATTGTATCTCCATCTTCATGGGATAAAATCTTTACATCGTAAAAGCTTGTCTCCTCTGGTAATATTTGAGAATCTATTAACACTGTACGTGTAGCATTATCCCAATCTATTCCAATATCTAGGGCATTACTTATTAGTCTTAAGGGTACATAGGTCCGATCATTTATTATTTTTGGTGCTATATCACTTACTTCATAATCTGAACCATTATCATAAGAAACTAATTGGCTGCCTATTCTTAAAAGGACTGTATTATTGCCCTTTTCTACTAAAACGGTTCTATCCGCATTATTCCAAGTAACATCCGCCCCAAGTTCTTCTGATATAAAGCGAATAGGCACCAAGGTCCTATTGTTTTCTAAGATTGGACTTGACAATGAGGTTATGTCATTTCCATTAACCACCAATCTTATGGGTTCCACCGCTAAAACTTCTCTATTTGGGGTCCCCATCAATAAAAGTGCTCCTGTCATACACAAAAACATCATCTTCTTAAGCTTCTTCATAAGTTTGTCCCCCTACATTCAATTTATATCTTACATTATATCATAGAAGAAAAGCTTATCTTGTTACAATAAGATTACAAAGGAAAGCTTTATTAAATCTAAAAAGGAACTGTCATTAACAGTTCCTTTTCTTCTTTGTATAAGACTGGCAAATTAAAATTCAAACCCTTATATTAACTTACTTATGTCTTCAGCATAATATGAACTTCTTACTAATGGGCCAGATGCTACCTGTATAAAGCCCATATCATAAGCAATTTCTTCATACTCTTTAAATTGTTCAGGTGTAATATATTCAAGAATAGGTAAGTGTTCTTTACTTGGTCTTAAATACTGACCTATGGTTATCATATCACAATCAACATCTCGTAATGCTTTAAACACATTAATTACTTGTTCTTTTGTCTCACCAAGTCCAAGCATAATTCCAGATTTTGTAGCCATGTGAGGCTTTCTCTCTTTTACATATTTTAACACTTTTATTGATCTTTCAAATATAGCCTGTGGTCTTACTTTATCGTATAACTCTGGAACTGTTTCAATATTATGATTTAAGACATTTGGTTCCGAATCAATAATTATATCTAACAAATCAGTATTTCCTTGCATATCCGGTATAAGAAGCTCAACACTTACTTGAGGTGCGTGTTTTCTTATTTCCTCTACAACTTTTCTAAATTGATTTGCTCCTTGATCTTCTAAATCATCCCTTGTAACGGAAGTAATAACTGCATGTCTTAATGCTAGTTTTGCTACTGCTTTAGCCACATTTTCTGCTTCCATAGGATTTACATCCTCAGGCTTTCCGTTTTCTACATTACAAAATCTACAATTCCTTGTGCAATTTCTACCAAGAATCATAAATGTTGCTGTACCTCTAGAATAGCATTCCATCTGATTTGGACAATTAGCTGCATTGCAAACTGTATTTAAATTAAGATCAGATATTAATGAACTTACTTTTTTGGATTCATGTCCACCTTGAAGCTTCACCCTAAGCCATTCAGGTTTTCTCTTTCTTTCCATTAATCATTCACCCTTTCAATATTCATTATGCCTTCGATAAAACTCTCTTTACTTAGTCCCTTAATATAATCATCTATATTCACTTTGGACAATACTTTATTCAAATCATTTTCATCATGTTTTGAATTTAGGATTTTTTCTTCTAATTCTCTTATTTCTCCCTCACCAAAGAAATCCCCTGTTAAGGATAATTCTTTTATGAAGCCTCCTTCGACATTTACATTGTATTCTACTACACCAACGCCAGGATATTTAAGCTCATTTTTCAATGTGTAAACTGGAGATTGACCATAATTCCATTCCCAAGTTTCAAACAATTCTCTTGAGATTTTTTCTATTTGCCTAAGATCATTTTCAGTAAACTCATAGATGGTTTTTATATTATATGTCTTTATTACATAGTTTTTTAAATACTCCCTAAAGTCTGCCAAGTTCATTTTTGTCTCCATATGGTCTAAGATATTTGTAACTCTTGAGCCTACGGATTTAACAGATTTATCTATAAATTTAATAGGCTTTGATTTTAGGGCTTGTGCTAGCTTAGACATGTCGCAATCATATAAAAGGGTACCATGATGTAATAGTTTGTCTTTTTGAAAATACTGAGCATTGCCTGAAAATTTCTTCCCATCTATGGTTATGTCATTTCTTCCTGTAAATACTGCATTTACTCCCAAAGATTGGAGTGCATTAACCACAGGAAGGGCAAATCTCTCGAAACCATTTTCTACTTTTGGCCCAACCCCATCTCTATAAGTGATAAAGGTATAGTTCATATCCCCCAAATCATTGTAAACTGTTCCTCCCCCTGAAAGTCTTCTTACTACTGATATATCATTTTCTTTAACATAATTTATATTTATTTCAGAAAGGGTGTTTTGATTCTTACCAATCAGTATTGAGGGTCTATTAATCCATAGCATAAATACTTCTTCATCAAAATTATCCATTAAATATTTTTCTGCTGCATGGTTAAAAAAAGGATCATTGCTATTATTTATTACATAAATCATATATTCCTCCTTAATGATTATTCCATATTAGCTAAAGCTTCTGTAAGTGGTGGAATTACTTGTTTTTTCCTTGAAAGAACTCCTGGTGCATAAAATGAATTGTTTTCTAGTTTTGAATTAAAGGCATCAGCTATTATATCTTTGTGGTCACTGACAACAATCATTTCCGACGTTTCATTAAGGATATCAGTTAACATCAAAATAAAGGCAAAATAATTTGAATCTCTGGCTATTTCCTCCATTAATTTAATCAAATCATCCCTAATATCATTTAAGCTGGCAGCATCCATAGTATAAACTTGTGAAATGCCAATTTTAGCTTCATTTATTGCGAAAGACTTAAAATCTTGATTAAGTAATTCTTTTGGTGTTAATCCTGTTAATGAAGTGCCTGCCTTGAACATTTCATCAGCAAATTTCTCAATATCAATCCCAGCTATTCTTGAAAGTCTTTCTAAGATTATCTTATCTGTATATGTTGCAGTAGGAGATTTTAATAAAAGTGTATCTGAAATTATTGCTGCAGCTAAAATCCCTGCTATTTTTTTTGATGGAACTCTTCCATTTTCAAAGAAGATAGAGGCAATAATTGTAGATGTACTTCCTACAGGCTCATTTCTAAAGTATATAGGATTACCTGTAAGAACATCGCCAATTCTGTGATGATCTATGATTTCAAGAATTTCAGATTCTTCTAATCCATCTATGGATTGACTTCTTTCATTATGATCTACTAAAATCACCTTCTTTTTCATGCTTGTAATAAGGTGGTATCTAGATAATAGTCCTACTACCCTATTATTTCCATCTACAACAGGGTAAGCCCTATACCTGCTTTGTGACATCTTTACTTTTGCATCATCAACTAAATCATCTATAGATATTCTTACTATGTCGTCTTTAGTCATACAATAGCTTACTGGTATACTTTGAGTTATTAGTCTTGAAGTCATAAATGTATCATAAGGTGTAGTAATAATAGATGTATTATTCTCTTCTGCTAGCTTAATTAATTCCTCATCCACTTGACCATTTCCAGTCACTATCATTAAAGCAACATTGCTTTTTATTGCAAATTCTTGAATATCGTCTCTACCGCAAATAGCAACGCAGTCTTCATAATCATTTTCTTTAATCTTCTCAATATCCATTGCAAATATTGACACTTTCCCTGTCATTTTTCTAGGGTTCTTTGGTAGATAGACTGAAGTTGCATTTAAAGTATCAATTATATTGTCTAATGATGTACCAGCCCTTCCCAAAACCGTGCTATCCCATACATCTATATAATTTTGAATTATATCGGATATTGTAACCATCCCTATTAGCTTTTCATCACCATCTACAACAGGTAAACTGTTTAGATTGTTTTTTTTCATTAAACTTAAAGCCATTCTTAAAGATATTCCAGAACTTATTGGAGCAACCTTATCAAAACTCAAGTCTGAAACGCTTAGTCTTACGGTTTCAATAAGTTTTGGAGCTTCAACACCAAAATAATTCAAAATAAATCTTGTTTCTAAATTAATATCCCCTAATCTAACTGGTATCGCCTCAACATCTCCACTAGCACTTTTATAATCTGCATAGGCTAATGCTGCACAAATGGAATCAGTATCAGGATTTTTGTGGCCAGTTATATATATCCTATCTTTCATTTAAATCCTCCAATTAAAAGTTGATTTTCTGATATCATAACATAATGATTATAGCATAAAAAACTACAGAAACTTAAACTTGTTTCTGTAGTTTATAAATTATTTCCTATTTTGTGTATTCTTCATAGCTTTAGACTTATTATTCTGTCTTCCTAATGAACAGCAGTCTAATGGCTCCTTCCCGAAGTTTTCCTTGTTTGTCTTTTCTAATCTTTCAAGCCACCTTTTGATGAAATTTTTCATTATATCTCCTCTATTCCTACCACTTCATATCCTGCTTCTTCCACTGCAAATTTCATTGCATCATCTAAGTCGTTATTTTCAGAATCAACCATAGCATATTTTTCTTCTAAGTTAACATTTACATTTTTTATTCCGTCTATTTCGCTTAAAGCATTTGTTACATGATTAACACAGTGGTTACAACTCATACCCTCAATTAATAATTTTTTTCTCATTTCATTAACCCCTCTCAACTTTATCTTTATTTATATAATCTGCTCTAAAACAATTAGAATTATTATCTTATTGGCTTAAATCTCTTTAATCTCAAAGCATTTGAAACTACTGAAACTGAACTTAAACTCATGGCCCCTGCTGCTATCATTGGGTTTAATAGAGGTCCTCCAAATATGTGGAGAAGTCCCATTGCCACTGGTATACCCAAAGTATTGTAAGCAAATGCCCAGAACAAGTTTTGTTTTATATTTCTTATGGTACTCTTACTTAATTGAATTGCAGTTGGAACGTCCATTAAGTCACTTCTCATTAATACAATATCTGCAGATTCCATTGCTACATCTGTTCCAGATCCAATTGCTATACCTATATCTGCTTGAGCTAGTGCTGGAGCATCATTAATACCATCACCAACCATTGCTACCTTTTTGCCTTTATCTTGCAGCTTTTTAACTTCATTTGCCTTATCTTCAGGTAATACATCTGCTAGGACTATATCTATATTCACTTGCCTTGCTATGGCTTCAGCAGTTTTTCTATTGTCACCAGTTATCATGGCAACCTTTATGCCCATATTGTGAAGTGATTCAATAGCTTTACTACTACTTTCCTTTACGGTATCAGCTACAGCAATTATACCTGCTATTCTATTATCAATAGCTATATACATAGGTGTCTTTCCTTCTTCAGCCAACCTATTTGAATCTTCTTCAAGATTCTCTAAGGAAATCTTCTTATCATTCATTAACTTTTTATTCCCAGCTAATAGGGTTCTTCCTCCAATAGCTACTTTAATTCCATGACCAGGAATGGCTTCAAATGAATCGCTATCCATAAGCCTTAAGTCTTTTTTTTCTGCATCATTTACTATAGCTTCCCCAAGTGGATGCTCTGAACCCTTTTCTGCGGATGCAGCTAACTGTAGCAATTCATTTTCTGATATCCAATCTGCAACAATTATATCAGTTACTCTTGGCTTACCTTCTGTAATTGTACCTGTTTTATCAAATACTATAGTCTCTATTTGATGTGTTGTTTCCAATGCAGTACCACTTTTTATTAAAACGCCATTTTCAGCACCCTTACCAGTACCAACCATAATAGCTGTTGGTGTAGCCAAGCCAAGAGCACAAGGACATGCTATTACTAATACTGATATAAATATTGTTAATGAAAAGGTTAGTGATTCTCCACCAATAAAATACCATCCTAATCCAGATAAAACTGCTAATACCATTACTATTGGAACAAAATATCCTGATATAATATCTGCTAACCTTGCAATAGGCGCCTTGGAACCTTGAGCATCTTCAACTAATTTCACAATTTGAGCTAAAGCTGTGTCTTTTCCTACCTTGGTTGCTTTATATTTTATTGAGCCATTTTTATTTATACTTGCTCCTACTACACTGTCTCCCACGTGCTTTTCAACAGGTATGCTTTCACCTGTAAGCATTGATTCATCTACAGAAGTAAGGCCTTCTACAACTTCACCATCAACTGGAATCTTTTCTCCAGGTTTTACAATTATTACATCTCCTACTTCTACTTCATCTATTGAAATTTCAGTTTCTTTTCCATCCTTAATTACAAGTGCTGTTTTAGGTTGAAGTCCCATTAGCTTCTTAATAGCATCTGAAGACTTTCCTTTGGAAAGAGCCTCCATATAATTACCAAGAGTAATTAAAGTAAGAATTACTGCTACAGATTCATAATATAGACTCATTGCATAGTCTGCTTCTCCCATATAGATTCTATATGTGGCATATAATCCGTAAATAAATGCTGCACTTGTACTAACTGCAATTAATGAATCCATATTTGGGCTTCTCTTAAAGAGTGTCTTAAAGCCTATTGTATAGAACTTAAGACCTGTTATCATTACTGGAATAGTTAATAGCAATTGGGCAATAGCAAAATTCAATGGATTTACCATTGGCTCAATAAAGTCTGGAAGAGGTGCACCCATCATATGACCCATTGAAATATAAAATAGAGGTATAGTAAATATTGCAGATATAACAAATCTATGCCATAAAGATTTGATTTCATTTTCCTTTCTCTCTTTATCTGTATCTACTGAAACTTCCTCATCTACTGCCCTATATCCTGCTTTTTCAATTGCATTTTTAATATCTAATACTCTTACAAGGTCTGGATCATAGCTAATAGTAAGTTTTTCTGTTGCAAGATTGACATTTGACTCGACTACCCCTTCTAATTTTCTCGTGACACGTTCTACTGCATTGGCACAGGATGCACATGTCATGCCTTCTATTTCAAATATTTTTTTAGCCATTAAATCAACCTCCTTATTGTCATATTCTAATAAGATTCTTTTACTTGATTATTTCGTAAGTTTAGATAAGAGCTCCATAACCTCATCTAGCTTTTCTTCTCCACTACCTTGCTCAAATGCTTCCCTTAAACAGTGATTTATATGTTGTCTAATTATTAATAAATCAGCCTTTTTTAAAAGAGACTGGGTCGCTAATATCTGATTTGATATATCTACACAATATCTATCATCCTCTATCATTTTAATAGATGCTTCAACTTGGCCTTTAGCCGTTCTTAGATATTGTAGTGCTTTTCTTCTTTCATTATTCATATTTTCATCTCCCATCCCATACCCCCTGGGTGGGGGTGTCTGTATTTATACTATATTCCTTTTTTACATCTTTGTCAAGACTTTTACTAGTAAATATATTGTATGTAATTTACCCTTAAAACATAAAAAACCAAGCAAAAGCAAGCAAAAAGAACCGTCCCTTTTGCTTGGCCAAGCGCAGGGGACGGTTCTTTTTGCTTGTTATATTAAATCCTTAATTACTTCTCCAGCAATTATCAAACCTGCTACAGATGGGACAAATGCTACACTGCCAGGAATTTGTTTTCTTTGTGTATTATTCTCCTCATCATTTACAATAGGCTTTATTGGCTTTTCTTTTGAATAGACAACTTTAAGAGATTCTATCTTTCTTTTCCTTAACTCATGTCTCATCACTCTAGCTAAAGGACATAAACTTGTTTTATATATATCAGTAACTTCAAACTTAGTGGGGTCCAGTTTATTCCCTGCACCCATACAGCTGATAATTGGCGTATTACAAGCTTTTGCCATTTCTATTAGTATTAGCTTTGATGATACGGTATCTATTGCATCAACAACATAGTCATAGATAGATAAGTCAAATTCATCTGCATTTTCAGCTCCATAAAAGCTTTGATGTATTTCTACATTGCATTTGGGATTAATCTCTAGTATTCTATCTCTCATAACTTCAACTTTGTTCCTACCAATTGTCTTGCTTGTTGCAATTATTTGTCTATTTATATTGGTCACACATACTTTATCATTATCAACTATTGCAATACTACCTACTCCACTTCTTGCAAGAGCTTCAACTGTAAAAGAACCAACTCCACCTACTCCAAATACTGCTACACTAGAATTTTTGAGTTTGTCTACTCCATCCGCTCCTAAAAGCAGTTCTGTTCTTGAAAATGCATTCATTTATTATACTCCTCTCACTCCAACCATTATGTACAAATTCAAGGGCTGATTATACTGATAATCAGCCAGCGTGTTTTTTCATCTAGGGGTCCACCCTTTTCGTGAATAAGTTTTCCGAAGTTTTGATATGTCTCATAAATTTCACCATGATTCTCCATCAAGTATTTTAGATTCTTTTCAGCAACATCCGAGTTATCAATATAGTCCTTCATCCCAGTTCCTCCTATTATTTTATTTCCCTATCTTCATTATGTATTTTACCCAATTTTAACATAAAAAAACGACAAAATATAGTCTATAGAGAGGAAGGTCTCTGACCCAAACCACTAAAAATGGCAGACGGTGATCAGTCACCATCTGCCATTAAATAAGCTCTAATATTATTCTTGTGCAAGAATATTGTATTTTTCAACTAATTTAATTATTTCATCATTTGCAACCATTTCTTCTACTACAGAGTTAATTAGGTCTAATAAATCTTGATTTCCTTTATTCACTGCTATATTAATTCCAGGTTCTTGACCTAGAGTAATATCTGGCATATATAAATCTTCATTTTGGTTAACATATGCCATAGCAACAGGCTCAGCGATTATTGCAGCATCTATTTTTCCACCCTTTACTTCCATTACAACGTCTGGAAGTAGACTCACACCTATTACTTCTGCTTCTGTACATATTTCGTTTGCCAGAGCATCTTGTGTAGTGGCCTTTTGTACTCCAACTGTCACTCCTTTAACATTTATGTCATCAAAATCTATATATTTATCCTTATCTTCTGATCTAATCACAATCTTATGGTTCGCTTGATAATATGGTACAGAAAAATCAACTGCTTGTGCTCTTTCCTCTGTTGCTACCATACCAGCAATAATCATATCTATATCATCTGTTACAAGAGCTGGAATTACTCCTTCAAATTTCATATCTACTATTTCAAGCTCTACACCTAATTCATCAGCAATTTTTTTAGCAATTTCTATATCAACACCTATTATTTGATCCTGTCCATCAATTATTTTATGAAACTCAAAAGGTGGATATCCTGCTGCTGTTCCAAGTACTATTTTTCCTTCATTCTTTATCTTTTCTACTTTACCGCCATCAACTTTTGAAACATCTGATGTTGAATCATTTGTTGCTGGACTTGTATCTTCTACTACATTTCCACTTGTTTTCTCACTTGAACATGCACCAAATACCAAAACCATAGCTACCACTAATAATAAAACTAATATTTTCTTTTTCATTTATATTCCTCCTATTTTTTAAAGTATTATCTAAAATAGCGAGGAACTCCTTATACCTCTGGAAATCTTATTCTCTACGTAGCCGAATACAGATTCCCAATGGCTCTTGCTAATATTTTTAATTATCAAGATTAAGACCTCCTTATTGAATATTAGATACATTATATACCAAAAGAAAAAAAAAGCAACAACTTTTTTTATTTTTTTAAAAGTTGTTGCCTTAAGCCTATAGATTAGAATAATCCTACTATCTCTCCACTAGGTAGAATATCTATATTATTTGCAGCAGGAACCTTTGGTAATCCTGGCATTGTCATTACATCTCCAGTAAGTGCTACTAAGAAGCCTGCACCTGCTGATATTCGTACTTCTCTTACTGTTATTCTAAATCCTTTTGGTCTTGCTAATAGTTTTGGATCGTCTGAGAATGAATATTGAGTTTTAGCCATACATATTGGCATCTTATCATATCCTAATTTTTCTGCTTGTGCTATGTCTTTAATTGCTGAATTTGTAAAGTCGACACCATCTGCTCCATAGATTTCTGTGGCTATTTTTTCTATTTTCTCTTTGATTGTGTCATTTACTTCATATAATGGTTTGAAGTTGGATTCTTTTGTTTCACAAACTTCTACAACTTTCTTTG
>JGI24710J26742_10004470_pt1 | contig 11461 bp, 6 predicted proteins | sample BioPla2DNA2_FD_26742 | JGI IMG/M metagenome (IMG submission 26742) | reverse complement strand
ACATGTCAACTAATAAAAAAGCCAATAGACTAATCCATGAGAAATCCCCATACTTACTTCAACATGCTTATAACCCTGTACAATGGTATCCTTGGGGGCAGGAAGCCTTTGAGAAGGCAAAACAGGAAGATAAACCTATATTTCTTTCTATAGGATATTCCACTTGTCATTGGTGTCATGTGATGGAAAGGGAGTCTTTTGAGGATGAAGAAGTGGCCAGGGTACTTAATGAACATTATATTTCTATAAAAGTAGACAGGGAAGAAAGACCGGATGTAGACAATATATACATGAGTGTGTGCCAGGCACTTACGGGACACGGAGGATGGCCTTTAACTGTTTTAATGACTCCTGATAAAAAACCGTTTTTTGCAGGAACTTATTTTCCTAAAACCGACAGAATAGGAATGAATGGATTATTAACCATATTGGAAAATGCACATAATCTTTGGGTTAATAAAAGGGATTCTTTAGTTAAATCAAGTGAGCATATTATAAAAGCCATAAACAGCCAATATGAGGAAGAAGATATTGAGGAAACATTTGAAGATATAATTTATGAAGGGCATGCTCAATTAAAAAATGATTTTGACAGTATTTATGGAGGTTTTGGAAGTAGACCTAAATTTCCCACACCTCATAATCTGTTTTTCCTACTTAGATATTGGCATAAAACCAGGGATGAATATGCGCTGGAAATGGTGGAGAAAACTTTAGACTCTATGTATAGGGGTGGAATATATGACCATATAGGTTTTGGATTTAGCAGGTATTCCACTGATAGTAAGTGGCTGGTACCTCATTTTGAAAAAATGCTTTATGATAATGCACTGCTTTCCATTGCATATTTAGAAGCTTATCAAGAAACAAAAAATAAAAAATATGCACATGTGGCTCATGAGATATTTACCTATGTATTGCGAGATATGACTTCTCCTGAAGGAGGTTTTTATTCAGCAGAAGATGCTGACTCTGAAGGGGTAGAAGGAAAATTTTATATATGGTCTTTTGATGAGATTATAGATGTTTTAGGAAAAGAAGATGCTGAAAAGTTTTGCAAATATTATGATATTACTGCAAAAGGTAATTTTGAAGGCTTAAATATTCCAAACCTTATTAAATATACAATACCTGGTGAGGAGATAGAACTTATAGAAACTTGTCGTAAGAAACTTTTTGAACATCGTAAAAAAAGAATTCATCCACATAAAGATGATAAAATTCTTACTTCCTGGAATGGACTTATGATAGCTGCTTTAGCTATTGGTGGAAGAATTTTAAACTGTGAAAAATACACAGAAGCCTCAGAAAAGGCAGCATCTTTCATTTTTTCAAAGCTTGTAAAAAATGATGGAAGACTTTTGGCAAGGTACCGTGATGGTGAAGCGGGAATTTTGGCATATGTTGATGACTATGCTTTTTTAATATGGGGACTTATTGAATTGTATGAAACAACGTATAAACCTATATATCTTAAAAGAGCCATTAAGTTAAATGATGATTTATTAAAACACTTTTGGGATAATGAATCTGGAGGATTATTTTTTTATGGAAGTGATGGTGAACAGCTTATTACTCGCCCAAAAGAAATTTATGATGGTGCCACTCCTTCAGGGAATTCAGTGTCAGCACTAAACTTTTTAAGACTTGCCCGTTTTACAGGACAGCATCAATTAGAAGAAAAAGCCTATAATATGTTTAAGTTATTTAGAGCTAATTTAAGCAGGTTTGCCAGAGGTCATACCTTCTTTTTAACAGCAATGTTATTTTCCCAGGCAAAATCAAGGGAAGTGGTATTAGTAGGTGAAGACACAAAAAAAATGATAGATATTATAAGAGAAGAATTTAGACCTTTTACAATATCAATGTCTTATTCGAAAGAAAACAAGGGGTTAGAGGAATTAGCACCTTTTATTGCAAATTATAAACCTATTGAAGGAAGAGCAACAGCGTATATATGTGAAAATTTTTCTTGTCAGGCTCCTATTACAGATTTCACAGACTTTAAAGAAGCTTTGTCAAAAATGTAAAAAATCAATTAAAAAAGATTTAAGGAGAGATAAACTCTTCTTAAATCTTTTGATTAAAAAATTGTATGTTTAATTAGGTGTATCAGTAGCTGTAGGTGCATCACCGCTAGAATGTCTAGGATTATTTTCTAAGTCATCTAAAACTGCTTCTGCTATATTGTTACAATGGTCAGCAATTCGTTCTATATTGTGAATTAATTCAATAAACATAATCGTGGAAGTTGGATTACAAAGTCCTGAGTCAAGCCTTTTCATATGTCTGTCACGAAGATCAGATTCAAGTTTGTCGATTTCAGACTCTTCTGACAATACCTTTTTTGCTAGGGAAGTATCATCATGACTAAGGGATTGTATTGAATGGTCAACCATATCATTTAATTTATTAAAGGCATTAGTTAAATCACTAATAGCTTCCTTAGAAAAAGGTAAGTCTTTTTCTATTTTTTCCATTGCAAGTTCAGCTACATTTTTACAATGGTCTCCCATACGCTCAATATCATTTGTTATATGCATAAGACCTGCAAGCCTTATTGATTGACGTTCTGTAAGAGAAGATTGGGAAAGCATTGTAGAGAGATATTTAATTATCTCAGTTTGAAGCATATCAACAATACTTTCTATCTCATGAACTTTTTTTGCAGCGTCTGTATCTGAATTTATGAAAGCTTTTTTTGAATTAGCCATCATTTTCCGAGACAGCTCTGCCATTCTGGTAAGTTCTTTTGTTGCAAGGTCCATTGCAACAGAGGCATTATTTAAAATTTTATAGTCAAGGTATATGACTCTGTTTTCTACAGTGTCCTCTTCACCTCTTACAAGAAATGTAACTATTTTTGCAAGGACAAGGACAAATGGTGCCCAAACGATGGTATTAATAATATTAAAGGATGTATGGGCATTTGCTATTTGCCTAGCAATTACCGATGTTTCTAGTCCTTTTGGAGAAATGAAAGCAACAAATTTAGCGAAGTAAGGAAGAATAAGCATAAATAAAACTGCTCCAGCAACATTAAATATTGTATGTGCCATGGCAGCCCTTTTGGCATTTACACGTGCTCCTATAGATGCTAAAATAGCTGTTATTGTGGTACCGATGTTACTTCCAAAAAGAATTGGCAAAGCGGCCTGAAGGCCTATTAATGCTTGTCCGTTTGCGTCTGGTTCTTGAGCTAAATTCAATAAAACTGCAACGGTTGCACTACTGCTTTGAATTATTAAGGTTAGTAAAGCTCCTACAACAAGTCCTAAAACTGGAGTATCAGAAACACGGTGGATAACTTCTTCAAACATTGCACTTTGAGCGAGGGGTTTCATTACAGCACTCATAATATTAAGACCTACAAATAAAAGACCGAAGGAAAAAATAATTTGTCCAACATACTTGATTATCTTCTTATTAAAGAAGAAAAAGAGTATGAAACCTATAGCAGTTATTAAATAAGCGTATTCACCAAGGTCAAAAGCAACAAGCTGAGCGGTAACTGTAGTTCCTATGTTAGCTCCCATAATAACACCTATAGCTTGTGGCAGTGTCATTAGATTTGCACTTACAAAACCAACAACCATAACTGTGGTTGCAGAACTACTTTGAATTATCATTGTTACCAATGTACCAACTAGAATACCCATAAGAGGATTGCTGGTTAAAACCTCTAGTATTCTTCTCATTTTTTCACCAGCAGCTTTTTGAAGCCCGTCCCCCATAAGATTCATACCGTATATGAATATGGCTAATCCTCCAAAAAGACCAAATAACATCTTTGATAATTCTAAATTTTCTGGCATTAAAGCTACCTCCTTAAAAACAAAAAACTCCCCCATATTAAAACCTATTAAATTTTAACACGGAGTTAATATAAATACAAGAAAAATATTACTGCTTATAAAACTTATATATTTAAACTATTAACAAGGATTTACCTTTTAATAGTGTACTTGTCAACAACAAAAATAAATACATAAATTGTAAAAACTAATTAAATAGTAGAAGCTACAGCTTCTCCAATTTCAAGCCCATTTTCTTTAATAATTGAATCATAAACAAGTATTTCAACACCTTTATTTTTAGCTTTTTTTAGGGCAGCATCAAATTCAGGATCCATTTCCTTATTTGGAGTAAAACACTTTACACCTTTTAGCTGCACTAAAAAAAGAATATAGCCTTTGTAATTATTATTTACTGCATCTATCATTTCAAGAATGTGTTTAGTTCCACGAAGAGTAGGTGCATCGGGGAACATGGCTATTCCGTCTTTTTCTAAAGTAACTCCTTTCACCTCTATAAAACCTTTTGTTGACTTTTTTTCAAAATACAAGTCAAATCTGGATTTGCCAAAAGTCACTTCTTTTTTTAGTGTTAAGACATTTTTAAAAGCCTTAATTTTATTCTGTAATATGGCTTCATACACAACATGATTAGGAGCTTGTGAGTCAATATTAATTAAGGTACTTCCTTTATAAGCTGCAACTAGGGAGTATCTAGTTTTCCTGTTTAAATTAGTGGATTCTTCTAATAAGACAGAAGCACCTTTTATAAGTATTTCATTGCATCTACCTGTATTTTTTACATGAACGGTTTCAGTTATACCATCTATAAGAACATTTGCAATAAATCTGTTTGGGCGATTTATAAAAGTACCTTTTTTTATTGAAGTATAGTTCATTTGTGCACTCCCATTTTATTCTTTATATTCTTTGTAATTTTTCTGTAATTTCTATGTAATAATTTTATAACAAATCTATTATATCAAATTGTGAATTTTTATCTATATGTTTTATAATTTTTATTTTGCAATATCTAACTCTTATTAAAGGCAAAAAACCACATATCTTAGAAAATGTGGTTTTTTGCCTTTAATTAATTTGTACCTATATTCAGTGTAAGCAAAAGTACTTAAAATAATTTAAGGTTTAATAAACATTTGAGTCCAATAATATCTTCTATTGCCTGACTTAGCAAGGCCAACTCCAATTTCAGTATATGATGGACTTAGTATATTGTTTCTATGTCCCGGTGAGCCCATCCATGCATTCATTACTTCTGAAGGAGTTCTTTGTCCCATTGCAATATTTTCTCCAGCAGCTGAAAAAGAAACTCCAAAAGTTTCAAGCATTCTAAATGGCGATCCATAAGTAGGAGATGTATGAGAAAAATAATTTTTGTCAATCATATCCTGAGATTTATATCTTGCCACCCTTGAAACTTGCCAATTAGCTTTTAAAGCTGGAAGCCCTTTTTTAGCTCTTTCAGAGTTTACAAGTCTGATTACTTCATTTTCAAGTGCTTTAATATCGTCAATATTAGGTACTGTTATTTTTTGCCCTGGATAAATAAGGCTAGGATTTTTAATCTGTGGATTTGCTGAAATTATTTCGCTTAAACCAATTTGATGTTTTACAGCAATTTTCCAAAGGGAATCACCAGGAACAACAGTGTATTGCAAAGGTTGAGCAAAAGCATTTGAAGTAAACATTAAAAGAAATAATAGTACTAAAACAATTCTTTTTTTCATATAAAAATATCACCTCATGTAATATTTTTATATATAAATTAAATTTTTATGTAGTAAAAATAATGTAAATACTTTTACAATGGACTCAATAGGAAAGATAAGCGAAACTTGTCATTTTTCAAAAATGTAATGAATGATAAGAAATAAATGATTTGAGAAGATTATACAAGGATTATTCAAATTCAATAAGATGGTCAATGTCTTTTCTTAGGGTTTGTATTAATTTCATAATGGTTTGTAATAACACTTTGTAATCGGAATTCCAATAAGTGTCTTTGTATTTTTCCTTAACAATTGCTGCGAAAAATTGTATTAAGTTCAAACTTTCTGATAATAAAAACAAGGCTTCATATTTAGTAAAAAATTCAGAGCCATAATCTTCATGATTAGATATTTGGATATGGCTTTGGTTTTCAATTAAATCTGCTAAAAGCTTTTTGATGCTGTAAATATTTTTACGTGAAGAGACAGAAAGATATTGCTTTGTATGCTTATAACTTTTTTGTAGATTAGGAAGGAGATAATGGTGAATATAGTTTCCTAAATCCTTTACATCTAGCATTTCAATTTGATAAATAGAGTCTATTCTTGTAACATCCCAATCAAGTCTTGAATTACATAAATCCTGCATTAATATCCACTCCTTTAATATGTTAGTGTTTAATAGTTAATTAAATAACTTTTACAGAATATGATTTCATATAAACCTAGATAACACTTATTGGAACACGACTTTAAAAATTGAAAGGCAATAATGGCAAGGAATTTTGAGCCTAAAATATATTATATTATAAAAATATATTTTTGGCAATAAGAATTTCTATTTTTTTATAGAATCCAACATCTTGACATAAGCAACAAGTTTGATATAAGCTAGATTTCAGGAAAAGTTTATTGTATGAGTGGTTAAAAACATATAGGGGTGTCTAAAAAATTATGGTAAAAAAGGATACAACAAAAAAATACGGCAACAGCAGCATTACATCCTTAAAGGGTGCTGATAGAGTAAGACTAAGACCTGCTGTTATTTTTGGTTCAGATGGAATTGAAGGGTGTCAGCACTCTGTATTTGAGATTCTTTCAAACTCCATAGACGAGGCAAGAGAAGGATATGGAAATACTATTGAAGTTATAAGACATATGGATTATTCAATTACAGTGAAAGATAATGGAAGAGGAATACCCTTAGACTATAATGAACAAGAAAAAAGATATAATTGGGAATTGGTTTTTTGCGAGTTATATGCAGGAGGAAAATATAAAAATAATGCTGGTGGAAATTATGAATTTAGTCTTGGATTAAATGGACTTGGAAGTTGTGCGACCCAATACAGCTCTGAACACATGGATGTTACAGTTTTTAGAGAGGGATATAAATTTACCCTGCACTTTGAAAAAGGTGAAAACATAGGGGGATTAAAAAAAGAGGAAGCCAGCTATGACAAATCAGGTACAATAATTAAATGGAAACCTGATCTAGAGGTTTTTACCGACATAAATATACCCCTTGAATACTATACCAACACTTTAAAAAAGCAGGCTGTTGTAAATGCAGGCTTGAAATTTATTTTACATGATGAAGAGTCAGGTGAGACTTTTGAATATTGTTATGAAAATGGTATAGTTGATTATATAAAAGAAGTTTCAGAAGATAAGTCATTTACAGATATTCAGTTTTTTGAAAAAACTACAAAGGGCAGGGATAGGGCGGACAAGCCTGAGTATAAAGTTAAAATGGAGATAGCTTTTTGTTTTAATAATGAAATAAACATGTTGGAATATTACCATAACTCTAGTTTTTTGGAGTATGGAGGTTCTCCAGACAGGGCTGTTAAGAATGCTTTTGTATATGAAATAGACAGGTATATTAAATCTTTAGGAAAATATAATAAGGACGAGTCTAAAATTACTTTTCAAGACATACAGGACAGCATGATACTAGTAACCAATTCATTTTCAACTGAAACAAGCTATGAAAACCAAACGAAAAAGTCTATAACAAATAAATTTATTCAAGAAGCAATGACAGAGTTTTTAAAAGAACAATTGGAAATTTATTTTATTGAAAACAAAGTGGAAGCTGATAAAATAGCTGAACAAATTCTTGTTAACAAGAGAAGCAGAGAAAAAGCTGAAAAGACAAGAATAAATATAAAAAAGAAGCTTAACGGAAATATTGATATATCCAATAGAGTAAAGAAGTTTGTAGATTGTAGGACAAAAGATATAGAAAAAAGAGAACTATATATTGTTGAGGGAGATTCTGCACTAGGTGCATGTAAGCTTGGAAGAGATGCAGAATTTCAGGCGATAATTCCTGTTAAAGGTAAAATTCTTAATTGTTTAAAAGCTGAATATGACAGTATTTTTAAAAATGATATAATTATAGATCTTTTAAAGGTTCTAGGATGTGGAGTGGAAATTAAAACTAAAAGCAATAAAGATTTTAATACCTTTGATATTAACAATCTTAAATGGAGCAAAATAATAATATGTACAGATGCTGATGTTGATGGATTTCAGATAAGAACTTTAATATTGGCAATGATTTATAGGCTAGTTCCCACACTGATTCAAATTGGGAAAGTATTTATTGCTGAATCACCACTTTTTGAAATAACTTCTAAAGATAAAACCTACTTTGCCTATTCTGACAGAGAAAAAAATGAAATAGTATCAAAATTAAAAGGCAAGTACACCATTCAACGTTCAAAGGGACTTGGGGAAAATGAGCCTGAAATGATGTGGCAGACAACCATGAATCCAAAGACAAGAAAACTTATTAAAGTTGTGCCAGATGATATTGAGAAAACTGAAAAATATTTTGGAATACTGTTAGGAGACGATTTGCAGGGAAGAAAAGCATATATAGAGGAAAATGGCTACAAATATTTAGATATGGTAGATGTAAGCTAATTTAAAAAATAAATTTGATAAAGCAAAATGCCTAAGATTTAAATTTAAGCTATTTTGCTTTAATTTTCTAAAAGTTTTGGATTAGATAATTAGAGAAAGTTTTATAGAAAGGTGAAGAGAAGATGTCTTCAAATAATGTAATTGAACAAAAAATAGTAGATACACTTGAAAGTAACTATATGCCCTATGCTATGAGTGTAATAGTTTCTAGGGCAATTCCTGAAATAGATGGTCTTAAACCTTCTCATAGAAAACTTCTTTATACCATGTATAAAATGGGACTTTTGACAGGGGGAAAGACAAAATCAGCAAATGTAGTAGGTCAGACAATGAAACTTAATCCTCATGGGGACATGGCAATTTATGAGACTTTAGTAAGGCTCACAAGAGGAAATGATGCACTTTTGCATCCGTATATAGACTCTAAGGGTAATTTTGGAAAATACTATTCCCGAGATATGAAATTTGCAGCACCTAGATATACAGAGGTTAAACTAGAGAAAATATGCGAAGAATTATTTAGAGATCTTGATAAAAACACCGTTGATTTTGTTGACAATTATGATGGTACAATGAAAGAACCTGTACTTCTTCCAACTACCTATCCTAATATTTTGGTTAATTCAAATCAGGGGATAGCCGTAGGAATGGCAAGCAATATATGTAGTTTTAATTTGAAAGAGGTTTGTGAAGCTACTATAGCATATTTAGACAATGAGGAAATAGATATTTTAAATTATCTAAAAGCACCGGATTTACCTACAGGGGGACAAATTATATACAATGAAAAGGATATTGAGAGAATATATAGTACCGGAAGAGGAAGTTTTAAACTTAGGGCTAAGTATAGGTTTGACAAGAAAAATAACTGTATTGAGATTTTTGAAATTCCATATACCACCACTACAGAAGCTATAATGGATGGAATTATTGCCCTTATAAAAAACAATAAAATAAAAGAAATAGTGGATGTAAGGGATGAAACAGACTTAAAGGGTCTTAAAATAGCCCTTGACATAAAAAAGAATACAGAACCAGATATTTTAATGGAAAAGTTATTTAGATTTACCACGCTAGAAGACAGTTTTAGCTGTAATTTTAATATTTTAATTAATGGGCATCCTAAAGTACTAGGAGTAAAAGATGTTTTAAAAGAATGGGTAATATTTAGGATTGAGTGTATAAAAAGACAAACTGCTTATGATATTGGGAAAAAGTCTGACAAGCTGCATTTATTACTGGGATTAAAAAAGATTCTTTTAGATATTGATAAGGCAATTAGAATAATCAGAAATACAGAAGAAGATGCACTTGTAGTTCCAAACTTAATGGAGGGCTTTGGAATAGATAAGCTGCAGGCAGAATTTGTTGCTGAAATAAAGCTTAGAAATCTTAATAAAGAATATATATTAAACAGGGTAAGTGAGATTGAGAGTCTCCAAAATAGTATAAATGAACTTAAAGATATTTTAGCCAGTGAGAAAAAGATAAAAAAGATAATAATAAAGCAGCTAAAGGATGTGGCTAAAAAATATGGGAAACCTAGAAAAACTGAGATAATCCATGAGGAGCACATTGAAGAAATAACTCACGAGAACTTAATAGAGGATTATAATTTAAAACTGTTTTTAACAAAGGACAATTATTTAAAGAAAATAGCACTAACTTCTTTGAGAGGAAATCCAGAGCAAAAACTTAAAGAAGATGATGAAATAATTCAAGAAGTTGAAGGACGTAATAAATCAGAATTACTTCTGTTTTCAAACAGGCACACTGTATATAAGTTGAAATTATTTGAAATTGAAGATTGTAAAGCTAGCAGTTTAGGAATATATTTAGCAAATCTTTTAGAACTAGAAGAAGAGGAAGAAATAATATATATTGCTGTAACAGACGATTACAAGGGATATATGATATTTGCCTTTGAAAACGGAAAGGTAGCTAAGATAGGTTTGAAAAGTTATGAGACAAAAACAAACAGGAAAAAACTTGCTAATGCTTACAGCGATGTATCAACTCTTATTTATATGTCGCATATTTTAGAAGATGTTGAACTGGTTGCATTTAGCAGCCTTAATAAAGTGCTTATTTTTGATACTTCAAAAATAAATGCTAAATCAACTAGAAATTCTCAAGGGGTACAGGTGTTAAAAGCGAAAAAAGAAAGTGCAATGACTAGTGTAAAGACTTTAGAAGATACCAATATTAAGGATTTTGATTATTACAGGACAAAAAATATACCAGCTGTAGGATATTATTTAAGAGAAGAAGATGAAGAAGATACACAACTGAAGTTTTTAGAGTAAAATTACCCCAGGCAATTTAAATACAAAACATGAATAAACTCTAAAATTTAATGTAAAAGTATATTGTATAATAAGAAGGATTTTTGGAATTAGAAAGGGAAATAGTAGAATAATATGGAGTAATGTACAAGGAGGAAAAAATGCATAAAATTACCTTAATACCAGGAGATGGTATAGGACCAGAGGTTACATCTGCAACAAAGAAAATAATTGATTCTACAGGAGTAAAAATTCATTGGGATGTTCAAAATGCTGGAATTGACGTAATGGAGGAATGTGGAACACCCCTTCCGGAGCATGTTATTGATTCTATTAGAATGAATAAAATTGCCCTGAAAGGGCCAATAACCACTCCTATAGGCGAAGGTTTTAGAAGTGTTAATGTTACCCTTAGAAAAGAGCTTGATCTTTATACAAACTTGAGGCCGATAAAGACATATAGTGGAATACCTACACGATATGATAATATTGATCTTGTTATAGTTAGGGAAAATACTGAAGATTTGTATGTTGGAATTGAACATATGGTGGGAGACGATGCAGCAGAGAGTATAAAAATATTTACACGCAAAGGCTGCGAAAGAATAGTTCGATACGCATTTGAATATGCAAAAAGAGAAGGGCGAAAAAAAGTAACAGCAGTTCACAAAGCTAATATTATGAAAAAAACCGATGGTATGTTTCTTGCCATAGCAAA
>JGI24710J26742_10004462_pt1 | contig 11475 bp, 10 predicted proteins | sample BioPla2DNA2_FD_26742 | JGI IMG/M metagenome (IMG submission 26742) | reverse complement strand
AAAGCATACCGCCGGATGGACTCCAGAAAACGTACTATGTATATTTCCAAGAAAGAATTTACCGAATGGAGCAAAACTGCCCGTGAGAAACGTAAGCTGTGTGAAGAAGGACAGATTTCCCTTGAGGAATTTCAGGCTTGGCTGGATGAGAGTAAGTGTAGGTAACATCCTTGCAAAAAACACTCCCACTCCTTATGTATAGCATAAATATTCTCTAATCCAGTAAATCAATTTTTTCCAAAAGATATGTCAATACATTCTTCTCATCTACAACTATTTTTGCCTGACAAGCCATACCATTCATAAGCGTTACTTCTTCGCCATCTTTTCCTTTTAAAGTCATGTTTTCACATTTTACTCTTACCAGATAATAGGCATATCCCGTACTTTGGTCTACCGATATATCTTTAGCTATATTTTCTACAATTCCTTCAAAGTATCCGTATTCACTTGATGGATAGGCAGCGATTTCAAACTTTACTTCCTGTCCTTCTTTTATTTTAGCTATATCCGTATTTTCTACATATATTTCTGCATAATACTTTGACTCTGCTTCAGGATAGATGTTTCCAATAGTTGTTCCCTCCTGTACAAAGCTTCCGGTTTTCAATTCCTGTGAAATATGAAAATATCCGGACGCATTTGCTTTTATGATGCAATTATCATTCTGAATATCATAGCTCTTTAAATAGGTTCCACATTCCTCTACCTTATCTTCATAGGTTAAAATTTCTGCTGCTATATTTCCTTTTTCTGTAAGAATTGCAATCGTTTCCTTTGCTTCATTATCTACATCATTTACAGCATCTAACTGTAACCTCGCTGATGTCAGATTTGTTTCCAACGATAGAATTGTATCATTATACCCCAAAATCTGTTGTTCAATAGTTGTAAGCTGTTGCAATTCCAGATTCATTAAAGCCTGTGCTTTTTCCTGTTGTACAGCATCTCTTGCAGTAATCAAAGTATCTCTTTGTTTTTTCAGTTCCTCTACACCAGAAGCAATATCAGGTTCCGGGTCAACAGCCGAATCGTTTCCGCTTACTGTTTCATCTCCCTTGGGAATTTCAGCTTCTGCATTTTTAATTTGTTCCTCATACTCGTCAATTTGCCTTTGATAGTCATTTATCTGATTATCATATTGTAAGGATGTGTAGCTATATGATGCAATGTAACTGCTTACCATACTGTAATAAATGCCTTCACTTGAATCAAATGTATTATTACGTTCCATAACACATTGTTTTACAGCATTAAGTTTCTCAATCTTTTCATTATATTTCGCAATTGTTTCAGATATAGTGTCTACGTTTCCCTGATACAAGGTAACCTGTCCTGCTGTATCACTCTCGCTTAAATTTACATTAGCGTATAATAATTCTCTTCTATTGATAAACTCATCATAATATGCATTATTCGATAATGCTTCTAATTCTGCTTTATTTCCATCAAGGCTTTTTTCATATGCTGATAAGATTTCAAGTCGGGCTTTTGCCGCTTCCAATTCATCCTGATAACGTAAAATTGTATCTGAAAGCTCGTCTATGGAAAGGACATAAAGAACATCACCTTCTGTTACATACTGTCCGTTTTCTATATGAGTTTCCTTTACACTTCCTGTGACACCACTACTGATTTCATAAACAGCAGTGCTTCCTCTAAATATCCCGTTACTTTTTACCACAATTTCTATTTCAGAAACACACATCCATATAATAGCAGTAACAAACATCAATAGAACTACATATATTGTATATATCATAAAGCGATTCGGCTTGGAATCATAAACTTCCGTACTGTCACTCATATCTTTCATATCTACAATAATCGGTTTCATACATTATCACCGCCTTCCATTACGGTATATTCTTCTAAAGACTGCTGCTTTACAAGATAAGCATACTTGCCGCCCATAGCAATTAATTCTCCATGTGTTCCCACTTCAACAATCTTTCCTTTATCCAACACATAAATTTTGTCGCAATTCTTTATTGTACTAAGGCGATGAGCAATAAATATAGTAGTCATATCCTTTGCAAACTCATGGATAGTATTGTCCAAAGCTCGCTCTGTAATAGCATCAAGATTGCTGGTTGCTTCATCCAATATCAAAATATCTGGTTGCTTTAGCATAGCTCTTGCAATAGCAAGGCGTTGCCTCTGTCCTCCAGAAAGATTTGTTCCATTTTCCTCCAATCTTGTTTCATATCGAAGTGGCAATTCATTAATAAACTCATGTGCCTGAGCCATTTTACATGCACCTATTATGTCTTCCATAGAAACATCATCTAATCCTAAAGATAAATTCTCATAAATAGAACCACTAAAAAGAAATGTCTCTTGTGGAATATAAGCAATTTTTTCTCTTAAACACTCTAATTGTATATCCTCTATATTATTCTCATCAATTAATATTTCGCCTGTCTCTGGTACATAAAAATGAAGTAAAAGTTTTGATAATGTAGTTTTTCCCGAACCACTCTCACCTACAAATGCAATTTTCTGTCCCTTTTTAATTTTCAAATTAATATTCTCTAAAACCAGCTTTCTAGTACCATATCTAAAATTAAGATTCTTTATCTCAATATCTCCAGCTAAACTAATTGGATTTAATTTGTGATATTCAACATTTGTTTTTTCTACTTCTAAATCCATAATTTCACCTAATCGATCTGCTGCCACTGTAGCTGTTTGCATCTGTGGCTGTAAGTTAATTAAATTCTTTACTGGTTCTAGGAAATAAGCTAATAATGAATTAAATGTAACAAGCGCACCAATTGTCATATCTCCTTCAATTACGCTTATACCTCCAATCCATAAAATAACAATACCACCAATTAATTCAACTAACAACTTAAATGAAGATTGTAAGTTGCTTACCCAACTAAGCTTAAATACACTTCTTAGCAATCTCACAAATCTACTTTCAGTTTCTCTATTTACTCCTCTTTCAGCATTATATGCCTTAATTGTCTGTATTCCGTTTAACGATTCTACCATATATGACGTAAGCTGTGCATTATCTTCCATTTGCTTACGATTCAACTTCTCATACCACTTATTAAATACCAATACAATAACTAAATACAACAAAACAATAACAATAGTTACAGCAAACATTTTCGAATTTTGCATATATAAAATTACCGCGCCCGCTATTGCCATTAAAGTATCTATCATTATCGTTAATGTTGCACCAGAGATTGCCTCTCTAACATTACTCGCATCATTAAACCTTGAAATAATCTCGCCCACTTTTCTCGTTCCAAAAAAGTTCATTGGAAGTTCCAACACATGTCGATAATACCCCAACAACAACATAATATCTAATTTTTGGCTAAGATATAACAGAAGATGTGAACGAATAGCTCCCAAAATCACCTTAAATATATTTAAAATAATCACACCAACAGATAAAACCATCAATGTATTATTTAATCGCTCCGGTAAAATGCTATCTATTAATGTTTTAAAATAAAATGCACCTAAAATTCCCAAAGCTGTGTATAATAAAGAAGCCACAAAAATATTAAGCAAAAGTTTCCGATGTGGCATTAATAACTGAAAAAAACGTCCAAATACAGACGCACTCTCTTTCATTTCAATAACATTATTTTTTACTATTAGTACTAAGATTCCGCTCCAATAGTATTTTGCGGTTTTTCCTTCTTCAACTTCACCAAAAAATTCTTCAGGTTTTAATTTTACAATTCCAACAGCTGGATCAGCAATAATCACTTCTTTTTTCGTAACTTTATGTACAACAACATAATGTAACATACTTCCATCTATTACAACATGAGCTATACAAGGAAGGGGGAATTTTTGAAATAATGCATTCTTTTCTCCTTTTACTCCCTTTGCACTAAATCCTAACATCTCAGCTGCCCTAATCAATCCATATACATTCGTTCCTTGAAGATCAGTTCCTGCCGCTTCTCTTATTTTCGCAATTGAAACCTTACAGCCATTTTGCTTTGCAATTGTTGCCAAGCATGCTGCTCCACAGTCTGTAGAATCATGTTGTTTAACACAATAGTACTTCATTGAATTCCCTCTTTTCTTTTTGTAATTGTTTTTCGCACCATTGTAGTATATAACTCTTTTTCCAACTGATATGCATCTTTTATTCCTATGTTTTCATATTTGTGTATCTCATTATCAAGTTTATCTATCATTAAATTGATATTTGCATCACTTTCTAACAATAATTTTCCAAAATAAAATTCATATATAGGTAATTCTTTAATACTTTGTATATTATTTTTCCACACTTTATCATTTCCGTCTAAAAGATATACATATATTGCATACATAATTTTGCATTCTAATGAAAAATTAGTAAAATAATTATCATACAAAACTTTCATATTTTTACTTTCTCTGTATTTTCCCAGCAAAATCAAATCTATGTCATACTTCAATCTAGAAAAAAACCAATCCTGCGTAACCTCACTATCAATCTTCAAGGTTGATATTTTTATCATAAAGTATTTTTCATACTCCATATCGCTATATATAAGTGCATAATTTAATAACAACGTATCATAAATAACATCAAATTGGTTTCTTTTAAAAATGTAAAGCCAAGCATAATATAAATCGCTTCCTTTAATTGGAATAACACACCATAAACAATAAAATATCCCCATATACATCACACAGTTAAATACTATATTATCACATACATTATTCATTTCTATAAAAAGTAATATCCCTGTCGTAATAAATGTAATGATATATGGCACGGTTAAATATGCCAACCAATGCTTTGAAGTATTTCTCCATGTAGGAAAAGCCAAGCTATTCCCTATCCCGTTAAAATCTTTACCTTTATAATTTTTTACCCTTTTTTCATCAAAAAGAAACATCAGATTAAAATACTTCAAAAAAACTATCTTCATATTAAGCATATATGCCACAATAAGATGTATACCTTCATGTACCAAAACATAAAAAAGAGAAATTGCTATAATAATAAAAATTACTTGACAAAATTTTCCAAAATCTATATCATACTTATCCAACACAAGATAAACAGCAACAAAAGTTACTCCTATAGTTAATACGGACAATATACTATTTTTCATTTTCTTCAAGATGATCACTTCTCCTTATATGATACGCTTCTATAAAACTATTTTTTTTCAGTGCTTTATCTGTTGTCCACATTTCTTCTTCAAAAGTTTTTACTGTTTCATTTGTCGTGTACACTTTCTTGAATGACGTAAATATTCCCGACTGTCTTTCAACACATTCTAACGATATTTTTGTTCTATCAAAGTTCACTAGCTTTTGGATGTATCTATCCATAATTAATGTTAGCATTTCTTTATCATCAAACATCTTTGGTGCATCTACAGTAATATTTAAATTCCCAATATATACTGTCCCGTAAAATTCTAATGTCTTCTTCAAATAGTCTGCTACATAAATATTTCCATTCGACGACGAAACCACTATTGTAGAACTTGTTTTGCCCAAAAGCCCTAATATATGTAACCAATTAGAAGTTCTATCAATAAAATTTTTAAGTAATCCTGTAACATTATGAGCATATACAGGCGAAACCAAAATAATATGATCAGTTGTAATAAGTTTCTTTCTAATCATATTAATATCATCATTTATTATGCATTTTCCTGTCTTAAAGCAGTTACAGCACCCTTTACACATATCAATTTTATATTTACTTAACTCCATTATTTCTACTTCATTTCCTAAATTCATCAAGGATTCTCGTACCATTTCTGATATTTTATAACTTGTTGATATATTAGCATTTTGATTTGAACCGATAATTATTGTAATTTTCATAATTCTTCTCAATATTACTCAATTTACTCCGTGAAAAATAATAATAAACAAGAATATTTATGTCTTTGGAATTTTGTTTATCTAATGTTTCACTCATACTTAGTAATTGAACAATTTTCCTTTCTTCTAATGTTTTATATCTCAAAATTCGGAATTAATAACACCTATTCTATATTTTCAACTAATAGTAGCGTTTCTAATATCCCTAGGTAACCATCTAATATTCCCAATTCAGGATACAATGGCGAATTTATAACCCTCACTTCTCCATAATTTTCAAAACTTTCTATAAGTTTTTCACATAGTGCTTTCACCTTTTCATAATCATTAAAGGCATAACTACAAATTATTCGGGCACATATTCCACTCCTTAACGTATCGCTATTACACTCTGCTGAATTATCTTTATCCATAACAACTTTATATAATTCTCTAGTAGCAGTTTTTGATATATATGGAATATCGCTCATTGTATTCAATATATGAAACAAAGTTCCATCGCATATTTTTAGCCTTGTTCCATAAATAATAAGTGAATCCTCTTCCCATTTAATATCATTAATAAAACAATTAAATATTCTCTCCAATTCCTCCTTAAACATAGTATTAGAAAAAAGATCATATAAATGTGCTAATGCCTTTAAAAGATTTCCTAATTGAAAATCTTGTTCTTCTAGAGCACAGGAATATCCATATTTTCTTATTTGAATAATCAATTTTTCTCCAACATTTTTCAAGATATTCAATGCCTCGTAATTATCTAACAATTCATATGTTTCATGCAGTACATTTACCAATCCTGATAATTCCAATATTGACATATTACTATCATGATTAATCTTCTTTCCAAGATAGTCCAAGATTATATTTATTTTTTCTTCTACTTCTACTGTTTTCTCTACCTTATAATATAAATTTAATATATATAATTCATTTTCGACCTTTCTACATAGTCCAACACTTTCATCTCCCCAATAAGTTTCTTTTCCTAAATACATCTTTCTTAATATTTCTGCGTATTTATCCAATAAAATGCTTTTCTTTCCTGTAGCTTGTAATTTAATAAGATATTTAGCAAGTCCACCAAAACCATTACGCCATTCAGAAAAAACACAGTTCAATGTATTGTCTCTCATAGAAAGCCATGTAAGCGTCTGATTATCTTCACCAACAATCATTCTATTATCTATTTTCTCTTCTAATAGTAATCGTATTTTTTCTATTTTGTCATAAATATCATACTCTCCTAAATAAATCGTTTTCGTCATTGACCAAAACGATTTATTTAACACGTCATTGAAATTTAAGTAGTGCAATAAAACCACGTTTTGTTTCGAATATTCAGCATCTAAATTTTCCATCTTTAAACTTATATTTTCCCAAATCGTTGTTTTAAAAAATTCCTGACAACATAATCCATAATAATTATAAAGGTGTTTCTTATCTGCATTAGCAAAAAAAATAGGATAATCACAATTATGCAAATCGTCTATTTCAGATAGAATTGCTTCCGTTACTCCATGATAAGGATTAATAATATTTTCAAATAATTTTTCCAAATCTAGCATATCATATAAATATTTAGGATGACTGCTATAATCCATAATGTCTGCATAATTTTGTGTAGCTTGAAGTACTACTCTTGCATCAGTATTTTTAAAACATTTCAAAGCTGAATTTAATTTTTCTTTTTCTGTTTTAAATACATAATATGAATGTTCAAATCCGCACATTATATCACTAACATATTTACTATAATCCTGCATTTCTCCATTTAATATCGGAAGATTTTTATTTGATGATAACACAAATTTCTTTTTTCTAAACATAATATTCTGATCATCAATCTTTTCTATAGCTTCATGTTCTATACTTTGTGTACCACCCTGATTATTTAAACCACCTAATTGTAATCCTTTAATTGTTATTGGTAAAAAACCAATATTTACAACAGAATCGGAAAATTCTTTGACAAATGAATCAAACGCATTTGATTCCTGCTTGTTATAGTTATAATTCCCAATTATCGTTTCAAAATCTACTATCATGGGGTATTCAGCATTAGCTATGAGGTTTTCGCAATGCATATCATTTGCACCAAGCATATGTAAAACAAATAATAACTGTCCAATTCTATTATAAAAACAATGAATTTGATATATATCACCACACTCAACATTATCAATATATTCATATATTGTAAATGTTTCGAAATACAAATTTTTTAAATACGGAATTTTAATATTACCTGTATATTTGTTATATACAGTAATAAAATCAGCATATTTCTTACTCAACTCATCTTTATATGGTTTATATACAATCTTTTTATCTCCTAATGTTATTATACATACCGTTTTACCTTCTCTGTGTGTATCTCCTGAACCACATTTAATATGAGTAATTTTCGATGTATTAATACGATATGTAATTCCTATTTCACTAAACTTTTCATCAATATTTCTCAACATTTCAATTATGCTCCGAGTAAGAAAATCGATTTTAACAGATAATCGACGTGCCAATACAGGATACTCATAATAGAAGGAACACAAGTTTTCTTTATCATTTAATTTCTCAATTACAAAGTCCTTAATAGTATATTTTTCAACCTTACGATTACTTTTCTCTTTGTTATATTCATATACTGATACCTTAGCCGCTAGTGTAAATAAGGATTGATATAAAAACTGCTCAATTTCTCCAAACACATCTGTATCTACAGATATATTATTCAACTCATAAATAGTATTTTCAATATGATTCATCCCCCAGTTTACATAATTCATAAATATTAGTGCAAGTTCCCACTTTATACTCATTTCTGGAATAAGAATATCTGTGTTCATAACATCACAAAAAACTTTGTACCATCTTGAATTACATACTTCATTGCATAATTCATTTATTATTTTTTCATCGGTAATACACTCAATATTCTGGATGGTATTATTAAACTCTTTATGATTCAAGCCTCTAATCTCTATCATTTGTTCAGTTTGCTTATCATTTAATTTACTTTTAATGTTTTTCCAAATTTCAATATTGTTATTTTCCGATACCACATCCTTCAATATATTCTTTCTTTCTTTTATTGTAAGTGCATTTATCATTCTTTCAGTATTCATTTCTTCACACCAATATTTCCCTACGGGCTTATGTCCTTTCTGTTAATATCTTATAAATTTCATTTAAATTTGTTAATTCTATAGTAAATGTTCTATTGCATTTTATAATACAGAAAATGCCAATATATCAAAGAATTTTAATTCCTTGATATACCGGCATTCTTTACTAATTACTGATTACTGCTTTAACTTATCAATCGTGAAAGTAATTGCACTTCCACCTAAAGCACTTAGCAAAAGTTTTCCTGTTGCCACAAAAATTGGCCAAACTGCAGCATCTGTGTTTACAAGTTCTTCATTGCTTAATTCTTCAAATGCCGGACCAATTGAATCAAATGCAACGTCATGATCTTTCTTATTATACATTCATTTTNGCTCCATTTCTACTACTTTTATTAATTAGTTGCAACGGTATATGTAATAACTGATACTGTTAAGCCCACATAGCAATATACGCTTGTAAATTTAGCCACCTTTACTGTGTACTTAGCAACTACTTCCCAGCCACCCATACCATCACTTAATTCCATTTCCTGTGGTGAAAGTTCCTCAAATGATGGACCAATGCTATTTAAAGCTTCACAATTGTCAAATTTCTTATACATTTGTTCTCCTCCTTCCCAATTTATTTATATAATTCAACAAATTTGTTGATTACATATCTTTCTTAATCCCAATATAAACTGTCAATTCCATTTCGAAGTCCATATTATCCTTATTAATTTTAACTACATTGTAAGCTGGTGTTACAGGTTGTAATTTTTTTCGTGTAATGTAAGCATTCAATTCCTCGCACGCTTTTTGTACATTATCAGAATTGCCTCTATATTCCAATTTAATTGCATTTTCTATTTTAAATGTATCTTTATACGATTCACCCAATTCAAACAAAGGTTTATCTAATGGTATAATTATTTCTACATCTGCAATATTTCCTTCAACAGAATATGTTGCCGTTATAGGATTTAATATCCTTTTTGCTCCTAATAAAACAATCTTTTTTTCCATTTCCCTGCAGACATTATCTATTAATCCCTGTTCGATTTTAGTTCTATAAATCATCACATTTTTTAATTCCCATAACTGCTTATCGTCTATTGTAAACATTGATTCCTCCATTAAAAAAGGTTGCAATGATTATTCATTGCAACCGAACTATCATAGCAATTTGCCTTAGACTTCTAGCTTTGCGCCCATATATTTCTATATGTTTGCCGATATAGAATATAATACGATATTATATCAACTTATTTTTAATTTTCGTTCATAAAAACTGATATATGACAGGCACAATGTACAAAACTCAAAACACAATATGCAAAATTCTCGTATTTTTTACCAAATTTATCCTTGACATATTTGATATAATATCGTATTATATCAACTCACAAATCAAGTAATCCCAATCGTTTTCTCTTTTCATCAGACGATGTTTTTGTATAAATCCAGGTGGTTTCCAATCTGCTATGCCCCAGAATATCAGCAAGCTCCGTTATATCCCCTATCTTTTCCATATAATTCTTTGCAAACAAATGTCTAAAAGAATGTGGAAAAACCGTTTCCTCCGGTATACCTAACTCTTTTGCAATGCCTTTTAATCCTTTCCATACCGCAGCCGAAGTTATAACTTTGCCTTCTTTTCTACCAACAAAAATAATCCCCTCGCTAATTCCTGCATTATCACAATACTGCAACAACTCCTCACATAAACGCTCTGAAAAATAAATATATCTATACTTACCTTTGTTCCAAATTTGTGTATATCCGTCTGAGATAGCCGAAACTGTTACATACTTTAATTCTCCAATTCGCAATCCAGTCCCAGCTATTGTTTNCATAATATAATAAAGTTTCTTTCTGTCAGTATCCTTTGCGTAATTCAGCATTGCAAAATAATTTTCTTTTGTTATCATTTTGTCTAATACGTTAGGTGTCTGAATTCGTTCTGTACGTACTATTAATTCTGTAAATCCCAGCCATCTTAGATAACGATTTATAGAAATTATTTTTGAATTTACACTCGCCGCTTTATACCGCTTCGATAACTGCTTTTTATATAAAATTACAGTCTCCTTTGAAATAATATCATCCTGTACTTCTTNCAGCCATTGACTAATATCTGCCAAATATTTATGAGTCGTTCTCTCTGATAATTCCTGTAATTCCATTTCTCTTTTATAGTCTTCTAATTTTGTTTCTGCCTGTTCCTTTTTCAAATACATTATCTTTTCTCCTTGTAAAAACACTTATTTTTCCTATTATTTCGCTATTATTTGCGCTATCAAATACAGAAAAAAGGAGGTTTGCCCCACATTGTGAACAACCTCCTCCGTAATTCCTACCTGCTTCTCTTCTTATCTGCATCATCCTTTCTTCTTCCATTATTATGCTGCTGTCCCATCTGTACCACCACAGACTCCAACCGCATAAATTCATCCAGCATATCATCACTATACCGATAAACAACACCAATGGAATCAAGCTTGTTTGTAAATCTCTGAATAGCCTCCTGCACACTGCAATCTGCTAT
>JGI24710J26742_10004461_pt1 | contig 11477 bp, 11 predicted proteins | sample BioPla2DNA2_FD_26742 | JGI IMG/M metagenome (IMG submission 26742) | reverse complement strand
AATTGCCCCGTCCCCAAAAAACCTCCCCGTCCCCAAAAAACAAAAAACAATGGAAGATATTTCTTAAATATAGTATAATTATATTATGGAAAGAAAAAAAGAGGGGAGTTGATGGAATGAGGTTTATTAATGCTTTATCCTACAAGGGTGCAGACTATTTAATGAAGCAGACCAAAGGAAATCATGAAAGCAGAAGGGTATACTACTTTGGTTTTCAGGTTGTGATAGGTGCAATAGTTAAAGGTTTGTTGTTGCTTATATTAGCCCTTTTAACAAGGACAATACTTCCGTCTTTAGCGATATTGGCTGCTTTTGTGGTACTCAGGCAGATTGCTGGGGGATACCATATGAAAACTTATGGAAAGTGTGTAGCGGCTTCTCTGGGGATGATTATTTGTGCGGCACTGATTTCTAAATATACAGCCCATATGTGGAATGAAGTTTCTTTAATGGTCGTTGTAATACTATCCTTCCTTTTTTCATCAGCATGCCTTATAAAATGGGCACCTGCCGATAATCCAAACAGACCAATTACAAACAAAGAAGAAATCAAAAAGTTTAGAATATTGTCAATGGTTTATATTGTACTTTGGCTTATTGTCAGTTTGATATTGGTTTATTTCAAACAAAATATGTTTATATTAGCACTTTGCTTTGGGGTAATTTTAGAGGTGTTTTCCATAACGCCGGCAGGAATAAGGTTTTTTGGAATGTTAGAAGATGGTATGGATTCAGTAAAATAATAAATAAAAGTTCCGGGGTCATCGAGCCCCCATCGCTTTTTGGTCATTTCACTTCGTGAAATCCCACTAACAAAAGGGCACTCTTCAAAAAAAGAGTGCCTTTTGCTTTTATTCAATCACTTCTTAATTGACGAAGTATATTCATAAGAGTCTTTTATCTTAGGTACTATGCAGTTGTTAAAAAGTGAATCCAAACTGTTATAGCCCATATATTGATAATTGCCGACTTTAAAGTATTCTATTGAAAAATATTCAGATGAAGGAGACGAGTAATCATCAAAATCAACAGTGCATGTACCATCGTCAGAGAGATATATATCATCATAGCTTACATAATAATAGAAATCGATTGTTTGCTCAGGCTCCGGGTTAATTGCTGAAATCTTATAAACCATGTATAAGTAGTTAAATTTTACGAATGAAGGTGATTTATCATTCAAAAAATAATTACCAATGTATTCAACACTAATGAGATTTTCAGGTTTAGCCCATTTTCTTTCAACGTAAGATCTGAATACATCTTCGCCGTGGGCGACAATCTTGTCCATCGTATCCGACGGAATTTCTTCTACATTGGTAATATAATGGGGTAAGGATTCAATGGTATATATTTTTTTTGTTTCCCCAAGAATGGCTCCGTACTTTTCGACGAATATTTCTTTGTTCGAGTAAGGAATGTGAGCCTTTACAGTAACCGTATCACCATTTTTCAAAGAATATTCCTTATCTGCATCAAATTTGATGTACTGCATTTCTTCCTGTTCATAATTTTGGGTTATAGTTAATCTACCATTCGGAGATATTCCCGAAAAACTAATATCAACATAGTCAAAGGGATTGAATTTACCGACTTCTTCCAAGCCAGAGACCTTGTATTCTATGTCTGAATACTCTAATTTTACATTAAAATTTTTTTTAGCCAAATCATCTTCACAATCCCATTTTAGAGTAACAGTGTCTCCATTGCTAAGAGCTTTTGACTTGTCAAGTTCGTATTCTACACAGGAATCCAATAATAGTTCTGCCGGCGATATGCCTGTGAGCATGCTTAAAGAGTCAACACTGCTGTTGCTTTTTGAATCAATCTTTATCTTTTCGGAATAATCATTAACAAAGGAATCGTGGTCAAAAGTATATTTTGCAGTTCCCTCAGAGTTATATCCGCTTGTCTCAATTTGTAATGTATTTGTTCAGATTAACTGTTGTGGAACCGCAGCCCGTTAATGCAAATACTGCTACCATAGTGATTCCAAATAATAATAGACCTTTCAATACTTTCATGATTCAACTCCCCTTTATGTTATATTATATATAAATTCANAGGTGTTATATTACCATCATATTCCTTGTTTTGTCAACTCCTTAAGCAAATATTGTGTGTATATTATGTTTGTTGAGTATTTTGATTTATTTTGGCTGTTATATCCTTTACAAAACACCACAAAAGTATTAAAATTATTTAAAGTATTTCGATTAACTTATAGGCAGGTAATTACATTGAATAAAAATGATTTGAAAGAAAAAATAGAACAACTGAAAAAAGAAAAAAATGCTGTAATAGTTGCACACAACTACCAGGTTGATGAGGTGCAGGAGGTTGCGGATGTTATAGGAGATTCACTGGCATTAAGCAGATATTGTGCAGAGAACGACAAAGAAGTTATTGTTTTTTGTGGCGTACATTTTATGGCGGAAAGTGCGAAAATACTCTCCCCGGAAAAGACGGTGCTGCTGCCTGAGATTGATGCAGGTTGCCCTATGGCAGATATGGTGACGGCGGACGCATTGAGAAAAGAAAAGGAAAAGCATCCGGGAGCAGTGGTGGTATGCTACATAAATTCATCAGCGGAGGTTAAGGCTGAAAGTGATATATGCTGTACCTCATCTAATGCTGTAAAGGTGGTAAAGTCCATCAAGGAAAAGGACATTTTGTTTGTTCCCGATCAGAATCTGGGAAGTTATGTTGCCAAAATGATGCCCGAAAAGAACATAATTTTATGGGAGGGATACTGCATAACCCACCACAGGGTAAATGCCTCTGAGGCAAAGGAAGTCAAGGATATATACCCTGATGCGTTATTGCTTGTTCATCCCGAGTGCCAAAGGGAAGTTGTTGATGCGGCAGACTTTGTGGGCAGCACAAAGCAGATAATCGACTATGCAAAACAGTCATCGAGCTCAAAATTTATAATCGGCACGGAAATGGGAGTTCTTTATAAACTTAAAAAGGATAATCCGGATAAAACCTTTTATTTACTCTCAAAAGGTCTTATCTGCCCAAATATGAAAAAGACTTCTTTAAAAAGTGTCTATGATGCCCTTAATGAAATGAAGTATGAGATTAACCTTGATGAAGACATCAGATTAAAGGCCAAAAAAGCTTTGGATCGCATGCTGCAAATTGGCTAGTACCTTTAAGGGCTTTCATAAAACATAACTTCACTAAATTATGTTGCGGTACATATATTTATATTAGGGAGGAAGTGTCCGGTTGGACGATTATAGATATCTAGTGGATTTTAACACAAAGGATTTAGTGATAGAAAATTATGATGTTGTCATCATCGGCAGTGGTATAGCAGGAGTTTACACTGCCCTCGAAATACCTGGAAGATATAATATAGCAATATTAACAAAGGAGTCCATAGAAATAAGCAATTCCGTTCTTGCCCAGGGCGGTATAGCCGTTTCTCTTGACAAGGGAGATTCCCCCGAACTGCATTTTAAGGATACGATTTATGCCGGTGCTGGGCTTTGTGATGAGGAAAGCGTATGGGTTCTTGTAAAAGAGGCGGCAGAAAACATAGATGAGTTGTGCAAGTTTGGAGTCAACTTTGACAGAAAGAGCAAGAATGAGCTTTGCCTCTCAAGAGAAGGGGCTCACAGCAAAAACAGGATAATACATGCCGGGGATACAACGGGTAAAGAGGTTTGCGATAAACTGATATCGGTAGTAAGGACAAGGAACAATGTAGAAATAAAAGAAAGAACCTTTGCACTGGATATTATAACTGATAATGATGCTTGCAAGGGTGTTCTCGCTTATGATGAGGATAAGGCAGCTTATATTTTGTACAAGGCTGATGTGGTAGTTTGTGCCACCGGCGGTTTTGGACAATTGTATTCAAATACGACAAATCCTGAGGTGGCAACCGGAGACGGAGTTTGTCTTGCATACAGAGCCGGGGCGGAATTAATGGATTTAGAATTTATTCAGTTTCATCCAACAGTGCTCTTCCATCCGGAAAACAAGAGCTTTTTGATTTCTGAAGCAGTCAGGGGAGAGGGTGCACTATTAAAGAACATACATGGCGAGAGGTTTATGCCCAAATACCATGAGCTCAGCGAACTGGCTCCGAGGGATATTGTTTCAAGGTCTATCTTTAGTGAAATGAAGAAGACCAACGCCGATTATGTTTATCTTGACATAACGTTTAAAGGAAGGGATTACATAGAGCACAGATTTCCCAACATTTATAAAACCTGCATGAGCTATGGAATAGATATGTCAAAGGATTATGTTCCTGTTGCTCCCGCTGAGCACTACTGCATGGGCGGAATCAGGACGGATGTTTGGGGACGTACCAATGTAAAAGGTTTTTTTGCATGTGGAGAAACTGCTTGCAACGGGATTCACGGTGCAAATCGGTTGGCCAGCAATTCTCTTCTTGAGGGCTTGGTTTTCGGATATAAAATCGGCACTAAAATCGAAGATATTCTAAGAAACAGCAAAAAAGGCCAGGAGAGCATAAATTTAAAGGCGGAAACCGGAAGGCGTGTTAAGAACATAGACACAGAAAAGATAAAGCAGGACATAAGGCAGACCATGACAAAATATGTTGGGATAGCCAGAGACAAAGAAGGGCTTGAAAAGGCAAAACAGAAGATTGACAGCTATTATGATATGATAAAGGACATGAAAAACACTAATATACATCATTATGAGATTCAAAACATTGTACTTTTATCAAAACTTGTAATTGAATCGGCTCTTGAGCGTAAAGAAAGCCGCGGTGCCCATTTCAGGTTGGATTTTCAAAAGATGGACGATAAAAACTGGAAAAGAAATATAATAAAAAGAAGAATTTAGTACATACTAATAAGGATGGTGCAAGTTAATGAGATATATAACGGATATGGATAAAATAATTATGAATGCCTTAAAGGAGGATATTCCTTCCGGGGACATTACAACGGATAATATTATAGATGAGAAATCCGAATCGGAAGCAGTATTGATTGCCAAGGCTGAAGGTGTCATAGCAGGGCTGGATGTGGCAAAAAGGGTCTTTATGCTTCTTGATGACAGAATTGTATTTGAAAAGAAGGTTGAAGAAGGTCAACGGGTGAAGTATGGTGATACCATTGCAATAATAAGGGGCAATACAAGGGTAATATTAAAGGCGGAAAGGACAGCTTTAAATCTCCTCCAGAGACTTTCCGGAATTGCAACTGCCACAAGAAAACTTCTGGATAGAGTTGAAGGATTGCCTGTAAAGGTGGTTGATACTAGGAAGACTACTCCCGGACTTAGAATATTGGAGAAGTATGCGGTGAGGGTTGGCGGTGGATATAATCACAGGTTTAGCCTCTCCGACGGGGTATTGATAAAGGATAATCATATAAAGGCAGCTGGGGGAATAAAAAAAGCAATTGAACGTGTGAGGGAAAGAATACCCCACACTATAAAGATAGAGGTTGAAACAGAGACCATAGAACAGGTGTTGGAGGCAATAGATGGAAAGGCAGATATAATAATGTTTGATAATATGGGACTTGACAAAATGAAAGAAGCTGTTAAAATAGTCAATGGTAAAGTTATAACAGAGGCATCCGGAAATGTAAATTTAGATACAATTTACGATATAGCCAGTACGGGAGTGGACATCATTTCTGTCGGAGGTCTTACACATTCAGTACATTCATTTGATATTAGTATGAAAATCAATTAGAGTACTTTTATTAAAATTTTAGTCAAGTTCAATTATTTATATTCTTTTTAGGGGTAGTTTTCATAATTCATGGTAAAGTAGAGATGAAATGATGGCTGTGGATAAACCAATAAGATATCCACAGTTAATGCACATTTCTTTTATTATAATATTTTAAATATGATAGACACTGCATGAAACAAGTGTTTGAAGAGTAAGTGTATAAGAAAGATATCCACAAGCCTGTGGATATATACTGTATTCTTATATACTTTTTTATTTGTATGAATTATTTACGGTGTTATTTCTTCACATTAGAGGGATGGGATAAGTTGGAATTGAGCATTTCAAAAATACGGTCAAAGACCCGTTTGTTGTTTAATATACCCTTATGGTTTGGAGCATGAAGAATGTCGCCGCTCAACAAATTATCCACAGTAAAGCTGTTATCACCAACTCTGAATATTTCCGTTTTAATACCCCATTCCTCAAGGCTTGCGTTTTCTTCTGTAACCACCTCATCATACTGGCTCAATACGTTTCCAACTTGAATTGATTTATTGAGTCCGCCGTTTATCATGCCTGCAAAGGTTTTTGTAAACAGCTCGTCATCGGGCATTAAATTCTTTATTGATCGGTCATTAAAATATTCTTCGGCAATGGAGGCAAGTATAGAGCCCTTATGGGGAACAGAAAGGAATATTATTTTGTTGATATCGTCATTTTTAATATAATCCATGCTCCCGGAATAGTACCTGGCCACCAATCCCCCCATGCTGTGGGTAATCAAATCAAACCTGTTAACCAGTATACCCATGTTCATGAAATCCTTTTTTTGCTGATGCAAAAAAACATTAAGATCCTTTGACGCAGATTCGACACCTTGGGTGGAATCGTAACTTATTGAGCTGCAACTAAAACCCTTGGAAGTAAGATATTCATTTAGATTGTCAAACACGCCGGGGCCTTCCTGATAACCATGGACAAAAACAACAGGCACGGGAACAAGATCAACTTGCAGCCGGTCGGTTTTGTTTGTTCCTGTTATGGAAGCGGTAATATCAACGGAAGTTTTACCGGCACCGATATCATAATAATAAGGAGGGATATATGTGGCAATGCATTCCCCCAGATGGTTTGTCTTTGAGGTTTTGGGCTTTATGTCTCCCGTACCGTCGCTGTTAATAAAATCTATTGATATATTGGGGATCGGTTTACCTGAGGAGTCCTTTACCATAGCCTTCAGATACACATTATTGGAAGGTTCTGATGAAACAGAACGAATCTGTGTGTTTGCAAAACTGATATATATGCTTAATCCATCCTTATTATAAAAGGTGTGGTACAAAAAAGAATATATGTGTTCAAAATGAATAAAGGAAATAAAAACTATTAAAATCATCATTATTAAAATTATGTTTTTTCGAGTTGAATGCATAAAATCAATCCTTCAAGATATGATCAATTTTAATTATAGCATTTTAGGAACATATTATAAACAGTAATCAGAGAGTTTATAATGGAAAATAATGCAACATATCGTAAAAATACATCCTTAACAGAAATTTCATTAATTAAATACTCTTTTGAGGAGAAAATAAAATTGAAATAAAAATTTAGGAGATGATTAACTTGAAGGTTAAAGATAAGATGACAAAGACCGTTGCATATGTTAACCCCGAAACCAATATGGTTGAGGTAGCCCAGCTGATGCAAAAACATAATGTAGGTTCCGTTCCTGTGTATGATCAGGGTTCAGTTGTCGGAATTGTAACTGATAGGGATATTGTAGTCAGAAATGTGGCTCACGGTAAATCTCCAAAGGACACTAAAGTTCAAGACGTAATGACATCACAGGTTACAACAGTTTCACCGGATATGGAAATTGAAGAAGTTACAAAGATAATGGCACAACAACAGATAAGAAGGGTTCCTGTAGTAGAAGAAAACCAGATTGTCGGAATGCTTGCACTAGGAGACATAGCATCCGATGTGAGATTTGATATGGAAGCATCGGAGGCATTAAGTGAAATATCCAGACCTTCAAAGCCTTTTAGAATTTAGTGGATTGACGCGGGAAAATAGTAAAATGGAAAGGGTTGACGATAAAAATCAACTCTTTCCTTAAATAATATAATAATATATAATGCCGTTACTTTAATAACTCTTTTTCTATAATGAGATCTTTCAAGCCAGCAGCAATTCCAGTTATAGCTTCGAATGAAATTTGGAGCTGTTAATAATAGAACCTGACGAATTTGATAGAATACATGTCTGCCAGCAAAAGGTCATCGGTTTCTGTTTCTCGGATTACAATATAACTGGCACCTACGTCTACCAAGGTGCCTTCTCTGTCTATAAGCATATTGGTTCCGATAAGAAATTCCACCTTGACCCTCTCACCAATATGCCGTTTTAGATATCCTTGGGTATATGCTACACTATCTATTGTTTCCGAACTGAGCCCCATAGAGTCTGATACAGGTGTCTGTTGTACCTGTGAAGGTATTGAAGCAAATGCAGATCCTGAAGGGTAGCCCGTAGGCAATGGAGGCATGCTTGCTGTCGATGGAGAAACCGATGTACCGCTTTGTGGATACATGGGCTGCATATACTGGTAGGTTGGCAAATATTGGTTTTGATTCATATAATTATTCATAATATCCTCCTTTAATTGTTGGGTTTATTGCTTATTTCACAACACAAAATTTTATGTTTGAGCATAAAGAGCTGTTGGATTGTAAAAACAGTGCTGATTTATCCTTGTTATAAATCTTCCTGTACCAGTGGCGGGGAATAAGTAGCTGCAGGTAGGACTGAACGGATTATAATACCAGAGGCATTCTCCTATTCCTGGAAGCTTATTCCCCGAAAGTGCCCAATCGGCAACCTCATAATGAATCTGCTCCGGTGGAGATGACCATATTGTCTGGGGATTTACTTCACCATATACCGTTTCCATGGCACAGGTAAATTGCTTCGGTTGAAATATAACTTTACGCAGATCTCCTTGGCATATTCTCAAATACTCACCATATGCTACATGCACACGGTTCATAACGACAGTTGCAACGGCTCTCATTCCGTTGAGTCCCTCTCCGCCTGCTTCACATTTTATAAGCCTTGCGAAAAGCTCTCTTGTAGACATAGGCATAATTATCACCCTAACTTCTATAATAGTAATGTAATATTATGATGGATTTAAAACGATGTTTATCTTTTGAATGAATACGTTGTGTAAGCCTAATACAGTATATTAGCATAAGGCACGATTGGTAACCGGATTTTTATAAATTGATTGATGAAAAAATTGCATCAAATTAATATTTAAAAATTGAAGATAATAATATTGAACGCATAACTTTTGCAGCAAAATAATATTGCTGCAAAAAAAGGAGGCAAATACAATGGCTAGGAACAGAGGAATAATCTCAGAAAGGCTTAAGGAAGAAATCGCAAAGGAACTTGGGGTCTACAATACAGTTGCAAGTGAAGGCTGGGGTTCGGTAACCTCAAGGGACTGCGGTAATATTGTTAAGAAAGCAATAGAGATGGCAGAAAGAAACCTCGAAAATCGATAGTATTGCCTTAAAGCGTAAAAAAGCCGGTGCAAACCGGCTTTTTATTATGGATTCAGCATATTTACTCAGGTTTATGAACTCCTTTGTATGAAAAGCTAAATATTAAGCCTACCGAATAAATATTTCATAAAATCATATAAATATTTCCGAAAAGTTGTTTTAATTTTAACAATTATATTGTATAATGGTAGCTATTAGAATATACTGATTTGCCTGCGTATATCGCAAGAACAGTTTGTTTCAATTTTGTTACAGTTTCTTTACACTTAAATTCAAGTTGTTGACTCTCCAAAATGCCGGTGGTATAATAGGTTTGAATTCAAGATAGGCTAGGAATGCTGGTCTTGGTCAAAATGCAAGATAGGTCAGGTTAAGACACAAAGGGATAAGGCGTAGCCTGGCTTCAATATTAAAAGCCTGCTTCCCAAAAAAAAACTTACAAGGAGGATTTGAGAGTATGAAGAATCTCAAAAAAATGTTGGCAGTATTAGTTGTAATCTCTATGATTTCAACTTTCTTTGTGCCTGCATTAGCTGCTGAGGATTCATATACTTATGAAGCAGAAGCAGAAAAATTGTATGAGCTTGGCTTATACAAAGGCACATCAACAACGGTATATGAGCCTAATTTAGGCGGAAAACTTGACAGACAGACAGGGGTTGTTATGCTCCTTAGATTGTTTGGTCAAGAAGAAGAAGCATTGCAAATGGCAACTGAAGATGCTGCTACTAAGTTAGCTGCTAAATTTACAGACGCAGCAGAAGTGGCAGATTGGGCACAGAGACAGGTTGCATACGCAGTTGAAAAGGGTTATGTTAGAGGTTTGCCTGATGGAACATTCGCTCCTACAGCAGACTTGAACGGTAAGGCTTACTGTTCATTAATCCTTCAACAGTTGGGATACGATGGAGACTTCACATATGACACAGCTGCTTTTGATTTGAGTTCAAAAGGTGGCTTGACAGAAGCTCAAGCTCAGATTTTCAACAGCAATGCTGGAATCAACAGAGATTCCATGGTTGGTATTTCTTTCTCAACATTGCAGGGTGTTTACAAAGAAAGCGGTAAGACAGTTATTGAAGTTTTAGTTGAAAACGGTAATGTTGATAAAGAACTTGCAATAGAAGTTGGCGTTCTTAAGAAAGAAATCAAGTCAGTAGCTGAATTAGAAGATGTTAAGGTTACAATTGGTGAAACTCCTGCACTTCCTGCAGAAGTAGAAGTAACTTACGTTGACGATACAACTGCTACACTTCCAATTACATGGCCAACAGTTAATACTTCAGAAATTGGCGAACAGGAAGTAGAAGGTGACATTGGATATAAAGACGTAACAGTTACTGTTAAGGTTATCGTTCAGCCAGCTGAGCTTTTGGTAGACAGCGTGGAAATGGATAACCTTGTAGAAATCGTTATTAACTTCAACGGTGAAGTAGAAGCTGGAAAAGCTGATGAAAAAGACAACTATTCAGTTGATGGTAAGACAATTAAATCAGCTACAATTTCAGAAGACAATACATCAGTAACATTGTTACTGGAAGATAAAGCTGAACAGGGAGAGGAATTAGAAGTAACAGTTAACACAGGTGCTGGTCTTGAGACAGAAGTAACTGAAAAAGTTACAGCTTTAGACAGAACATTGCCGGAAGCTGAATCTGCTTCATTGACAGGACCTAACAGCTTTGAAGTTGTGTTTACAGAACCCGTTCAGGAGACTGATGACGCAGAAATTTCGATCAATGACGGAACTTATGGTGTATCGGAATCCAAGTTATCTGACAGTGGAAGAGTATTGTCGGTAACTCTTGGAGTAAGTTCATTGAGCGAAGGAACTTATAAGATAAGAGTTAAAGGCTATAAGGACTACGCTGATTTCTCAATATTACCGAAAACCTTTGATGTTGAGTATGAAAAAGATGAGACTGCTCCTGTTGCTACAATTAAATCAGCTAGTCAGAACAAGGTTGAAATTGAGTTTAACAAGGCTGTTTACAGAGACGGTTTCTATGGAGAAGAAGCTGCTCTTACAGTTGATTACTTCTATCACACCTATTCAGCTTGGAAGCCTAATNNAGTTGAAACTTCCGATAACAAGGTATATACCTTGAAGTTTGAAGGTGNAGATGATGATAAAGTTTACCTGCTTCCAGAAGGAAACGTAACCATTACGGTTCTTAAAAAAGTTGACGATGCAGCTGTAGTAGATGCATGGGGCAACGAAA
>JGI24710J26742_10004457_pt1 | contig 11479 bp, 8 predicted proteins | sample BioPla2DNA2_FD_26742 | JGI IMG/M metagenome (IMG submission 26742) | reverse complement strand
TAGATCACAATTATCAGAACAAGCGTGTGAATTACGAAACCGCCCGTTGTTTCCATAATATTCTTGCGATTTTCTTTTAGGATTTTTGAGTTCATTTAAAGCGTCTTGATATTCTTTATTATATGGGTCCATATCAAGTGCAACTACATAGTTGTTATACGCTTCTTCAATCCACCCTCTTTTTTGCTGTATAGAACCTTTTAAATAAAACCATTCAGCCGTTCTTACATTTGCTGGAATTCCCTGAAGTATAGTAAGAGCATCATCATATCTTCCCTGACTTATGCACTTTCTAACATCTGGATACTGGGTTGTTGTTCCATAATAAGAGGTATCCTCGTTCTCTCCTTTTGCATAATATGTTGCATTAGAATCTGATGTCCCACGGCGTTTGGACATAATTTCATCATACGCATTGTCAAGCTCTTCCATCTTACTTTTTGCAATATCCGAAAGAGGACTTCCATCAAAATTGCTACTATGATATTTCCTAGCAATTTGCTTATATGCTCTTTTTATTTCTTCATCAGTTGCATTAACCGAAATGCCCAAAACTTCATAAGGATTGTCCATTATATCGCCCCTTTATTTACAACTCTTTCCTTTTCTTTGTAAAGCCCCTCATAAAAAATATTATCAAAAACATTACCAAATCTGTTTACTGTCAAAAGCTCATAAGTATTAATTATTTCTGATATAGTCCTGTCAATAATTTCGCCCGCTTCAAGCTTTATATTTTTTGTATCATCACCTTTTAAAAGTCTATATGAAATTGCAAAAGTATTGTACTCACCTGTTTTCAAATCTTCGTCTAAATCGTCTATAGCATCAATTATATAAACATATCTGCCAACACAATACCCTAGATGCTGTATAATTCTTTTTTGCTGTTCATCAGTTTCACCATAAGCAAAAATTTCGCTCAAAGCTGTCGCCGTAGGGTTTGCTGCAACATCTATTTTTTCACATTTTTTATTTTCAAGTTCTTTTTGTTGTTTCATTAATTCTTCAATAGCACAATCAAGCTCTGCATACTTTTTCTTTGCTTTTTTGTGAAAAAGCGTGGCTATTGGAAGCATTAAAAAACTAGCTATTTTTTTGAAAAATCCGCTATCCTCTATATCGTCTTTAATCTTATAATACATCATTATCATTGCAATATAAGCAGAAAATCTAATCCATTTATTATCTTTTTCAAAACAATTACATTTATGAAAAGGATTAAAACTACAATGCCCCTTTTTTACTTTTGGGCATTTATCGTCAAGAGCCATTTTCATAAGTGCAAGAAATGCAAAATCATAACTCAAAGCAAGCCTTGAAACAAATCCAAAGCTTCTTCCCATCTCTTTACAAAGAGAGCAATATACGCCTTTATATATTTCATAATCTTTTATTTTAAGTTCTGGTTTACAAATTTTTACATAACCAAACACCACATCACCCAATATTAATGTTATCAAATATAGGCAAAAATAGGTTAACATATTGTAAATTTTTAATTAAAAGTTATAAGTTTAATGTTGTTTTACTGCCAAATTGTTATTTAGGAATTATTTTAGAATTTCCGATATGTTTTCCATTATTTTTTCTGCAACTTCTGGTTTGTTCATCGTGTATAAATGTATACCCTTAACTCCATTCGCTACAAGGTCTATAATCTGTTCAGTTGCGTATGCAATGCCCGCTTGCTTTAGTGCCAGCGGATTATCTCCAAACTTATCAACAATGGATTTAAATCTTGGTGTTAGATTTGTTCCAGACAACTCGCAAATGCGCTTAATTTGCCTACTGTTTGTTACAGGCATAACTCCGGCAAAAACCGGCAAATTAATATCGTTTGCAAGCGCCCTATATAAAAAATTGTACATAACATTATTATCAAAGAACATTTGAGTAACTAAAAAATCAACTCCACAATCAACCTTTTGTTTTAAAAACTCAATATCCTTTTCTTTATTATTCGACTCAATATGCCCCTCTGGATAGCAAGCTGCACCAATGCAAAAATCGCCATCGTCTTTGCTTTTTATATCTTCAATAAGTTGGTATGCATATTTATAATACCCTGCATTTGGAAACTCCATGTCTTTTGGTATATCACCTCGCAAGGCTAAGATGTTATTTATATTCTTGCTCTTTAGTTTGTTAACAGTATCTGAGATTTCATCTCGTGACGATGACACACAGGTAAGGTGAGCAAGTGCCATTGTATCCAGGTCATTTTCTATGTATGATGCAATATCAATTGTATTGTTAGAAACTCCGCCACCTGCACCATAGGTCACGCTCATAAAGCTAGGGTTTAATTCTGACAATTTTGAAACCGCATTTTTAACTGGCTCAAAAGGTGCATCATTTTTCGGTGGAAAAACCTCGAATGATACAACAAAATCTTCCTCTTTTAGCTTATCTGTAATTTTCATTATATGTCACACATCCCAAACCATAATTAAACTATTTTAATTATGTTATCACAATTACCCAAGTTTTTGCAAGAAAATTGTATATTCCAAACTTTTTTCATTGAATTTTTATAATTTTTGCTGTATAATCTCAACATACTTAATATCAAGTAAGTTAATTTTAATAATTCAAATTTAGGGGGCTTCTTAAATGGAATCAAATAATTATTTGTTATCCCTTGCTATTATTTTGATTTCGACAAAGTTATTCAGTCTTGCTTCAAGAAAAGTTAATATGCCACAAGTTTTGGGAACTCTTATAGCGGGTTTAATACTCGGGCCTAGCGTTCTTGGAATGCTTACGGAAAGTGAGTTTCTTATCAAGATTTCTGAGATTGGCGTTATTATGCTTATGTTTATCGCAGGTCTTGACACTGACTTAAAACAGCTAAAACAAACTGGCGGTGCTTCTGTCGTTGTTGCTATTTTAGGTGTAATACTACCTTTAGCAGGCGGTTTTTTATCGTATCACTTCTTTTTTCACGACGCTACTGACGAAATCGGTATGTTAAAAGCAGTTTTTATCGGTGTTGTTTTAACTGCAACTTCTGTTAGTATTACCGTCGAAACACTTCGAGAACTTGGCAAACTCAACGGTAAAGTCGGAACTACCATCGTTAGTGCTGCCGTAATTGATGACATACTTGGAATTATAATTTTAACAACAATTACAAGCCTTACAGATAACAAAGTTAAATTATCTGTAGCGCTCGGAAAAATAGCTTTGTTTTTTGTATTTCTTGCCGTATTTGGAACAGCAATTCACTACTTATTTAGATGTCTTGAAAAGAAATATGGTCAAAAAAGGCGTATAGCAGTTTATGCTTTTGCTTTTTGCTTGTTTATGGCTTATGCAGCAACAACTTGGTTCGGTGTTGCAGATATTGCAGGTGCATACTTTGCAGGTTTATTCCTTTGCAACATTGCAAAAACCCAAAAGTATGTTGCTAAAAAATTAAATGTTGCATCTTATCTGATTTTCTCACCAGTATTTTTTGCAAGTATCGGTATTAAAACAGATTTAAGAGGTATGAATAAAGAATTATTGATTTTTTCTTCAATTCTACTTGTTGTAGCTATTGCAACTAAAGTTATTGGTTGTGGTCTTGGTGCAAAAATTTGCAAATTTTCTAACAAAGAATCTTTAAATGTTGGTATTGGAATGGTCACTAGAGGTGAGGTTGTACTGGTCGTTGCCCAACAAGGAGCACAAATAGGGCTAATTTCACCTACCCTGTTCCCTGCCGTAATTTTAATAGTTATCGTTACAACTCTTATAACTCCTGTTATGCTTAAATTTTCTATGAAAGATAAAGACGATAATAATAAAGATGATAGCGTGGATAAAAATCCGCTACTTGAGACACAATCTACTTTTATGGAAGTTGAGGATAGTTAGCTATAAAATGCAGCGCAATTGTTTTTAAAAACAATGTAATATAATAAATTTAGATTTTAAAAGGCAATAGACGACAAATTTCTATTGCCTTTTTTTTCATATCGTTATAGAATATAAGTGTTGGCTGTAGCAATCGCATCGCTTTAAGGAGGATTTTTAAAAATATGGATATTAACAATAGACTTTTTTCAATACAATCTAACGGATATAATATTGAAGAAGTTGATGACTATGTAAGCTTTATTCAAACCGAGCTTACAAAAAATATGAAACTCAGCAGAGATGTTCAACTGCAAAAAAATTCTCTTCTTGAAACGATAGACAAGCTTAAAATTGAAAACAAGTCGCTAGACAAAAAAAATCAAAAACTATACAGAGATTGCGTTGCGTTTGCAAAACGACTAAAAGCGCTAGAGATATATGATAATTCTCCAGAGTTTGAAAACGAATCAATTGACAAAGCAACATCTAAAATGATTGCTGAAATAAGAGAGTCTTACGAATTATTACTAGAGGAAAACAAAGAATTAAAAGCCACTCTTGCACAGCTTACAGATAATTCTAATGATTTTCGTATAATTGATGACAAGTTGGAACCAAAATATAATTCCCGATATAACTCTTGTAATAAAGCAAGTGATGTGATTGATGAAAAGTTGGCTGTTGAAAATGAGGTTTCATCGTTCTCAAAACCTGATTTTCAAAATGATATTTCTTCAAGTAAAAAAGATGATATATTTATTTCTAAAAACAACGCATTAAAAGATGATAATATTTCTGATTTTAAACTTATACCTCCTGAAAAAGAGCAGACAAAAAATAAAAAAATATCAAAAGATAATGTTATTCATTCTAAAAGTAAAAACAAATTTTCTCGCTCTGTTTTAAATTTTTTCTCAACGCTTCTGTTGATTTCTTCTATAATTGTTGGGGTTATAAGCTTAGCCGTTTTCGTGTTTATAAAAAATCCCGAGCTTACAATTGGCGGATTTAGAGCGTACACAATACATAATGACTCGCCAGCTTTTAACTATTCTGATAATGACATTATTATCACAAAAAAGATTTCTCCAAATGAGGTTAAGGTAGACAATATCATTTTGTTTAAAACAGATAAATCCTCACCTCGCAATATAAAAAGAGTTTCTTCTGTAGAAACTGTAGATGGTAACCTTTGCTATAAAACAAAAAAATATCCCGATGATTTGAAGGTTGAAATAGTGCCACAGCAATCTTTAATAGGAGTTGTTACTTATAAAATTGATTACATCGGTAAAATTTCTAACTACGCTTTTGCACAGCCTTATGATTATATTGCAATAGTAATGTGCGTGTTTTTCTTGAGCCTTTTCTTTAAAATAATGGTATCACTTAATAAAACTAAAGAGTATAAAATCAAGTTTGATGACTACGATATTTCCGATTTTTCTTTGGAAATATAAAATAAACATTTTTTATTAAAAACATAGTTGATGTGTTGAAATCTTGCCAATAAAATGATATCATATCATTTGTCTCATTTGTCGAAAATAATTTTGTTAAAATTAAAAATTGGAGGAAAAAAACGTATGGCTAACAAAAAGGTATTTCTTACTGGCGCTTCTGGTACTATGGGCTGGGCTGGCTTCAAGGAGATTTATGACAAAGGCAATCTCGACATCGTTGTTCTTCTTAGAGACAGTGAGAAGAACAGGGAACAATTCAAACAATATCTTGGGGATCCAAGGGTAAGAATCGTCTGGGGCGATCTTACAAGTTATGAAAGCATTCTTGATTGTGTAAATGGCGCAGACTACGTTTTACACGTCGGTGGTATGGTTTCACCTTCTGCTGACTACTATCCAAAAAAGACAATCAAAACAAATGTTACAGCTGCTGAAAACATTGTTAAAGCTGTTAAAGCACAGCCAAATCCTGACGATGTTAAAGTTTTGTACATAGGTACAGTTGCACAAACTGGCGACAGAAACGAGCCAATACATTGGGGTAGAACTGGTGACCCCATAAAAATTAGTATATACGACCACTATGCTATCAGTAAAACAATGGCAGAGGCTATATTTGCTGAGTCAGGTCTTAAGCACTGGGTATCAATGCGTCAAACTGGCATAATGTACCCTGGTATCCTTAAAAATATGGATCCAATTATGTTCCACGTTGTTCTTCGCGGTGTTCTTGAGTGGGCTACTGTTGAAGATTCTGCAACACTACTTGCAAACTTCTGCACAACTGACCTTCCTGAAGATTTTTGGAGAAGATTTTACAACATTGGTAGTGGTAAAGAATACAGACTTACTAACTACGAGTTTGAGGACTTGCTACTAAGTTCTATCGGTATGGGCAAAGGTGCTGCTAAAAAACTCTTTGAGCCAAACTGGTTTATAACACGCAACTTCCACGGTCAATGGTACACAGACTCTGATGTGCTTGATGATTATCTCCACTTCAGACACAATGTTCCTGTTAACGAGTACTTTGCTGGACTTTCAAAAACAATTCCTTCCTACTTTAAGCTTTCATTTGTTGCTGCAAATAGGATTGGAAAGTACTTTATGAAAAAAATTGCAAAAGATGAAAGATTCGGTACACTAACCTGGATTGAAAATAACGATAAAGAGAGAATGTCTGCATTCTTTGGTTCAAAAGAAGAATGGGCAAAACTCCCTTCAGACTGGTCAATGGTTGACCTTTCAAGACCTACAGATGTTCCATCATATCTCGATCACGGTTATGATGAGTCTAAGGACATTTCTGAACTTGACTTTGCTGATATGCAAAAGGCTGCTGAATTTAGAGGTGGCGCTTGTCTCTCAGAGAAAATGAAAAAGGGCGATGTGTACTCCCCTGCAAAATGGAGATGTGCTCACGGTCACGAATTTACTATGACTCCAAACCTTGTTCTCAAAGGTGGTCACTGGTGTCCTGAGTGTCTTCCAATGCCTTGGAACTATGATGCAATTGCAAAGGCAAACCCATTTTTCAATCAAGTTTGGGCACCACTCCATGATCCTTCTGAAAATAATTTCTATGATGAGAGTATTTACAGAGATTATGACGAGTATAAATAATAGGTTAATTTTTTTAGGAGATGCAGTTTACTGCGTCTCCTTTTTTAGCCTATTTAAAATAGTAATAGCTACCACCTATAATAAAGTGGTAGCTATTATTCTGTAACGGAAATTATATTAATTTATCTTCTTTTATATTTTGACAACTATTTAAAGCTAAAAAACTCCAATTAAGAATATCAAAGTAAACTTGCTCCCTTGTATCTTTATCTTCATTTAAAATCTCGTGTCTTGCATTTGGATATAAAATCATAGATGGGCTATGCCCTGCTGTTTCAAGATTAGTACAAGTTGCTTGCACTCCAACGCCAAATAATCCCACGGGGTCGTTTGCACCTGAAATTAGCAAAATAGGTAGTTGCGTTGGCACTTTATATGCCCAATCCCTTGCGCACGCATCAACTGCAAAAGAAAGTATTGTGCTGCATTTCCCAAGTGAAAAAGGGTTGCCACACATTGGGTCATTGTTGTAGTTTTTGATGTTTTCTTCATTAAAACTAATCCAATCATTTTCAGTTTTTGGATTATCTATTCCAATGCATTTTACTTTTGAAAAAAGTTTAGTTATTGTTTTTGCTGTTTTATCGGCACCCATTTTATCGGTAATTAAATTAAATGGTTTGTCAAGGAAAGTTAGAGAGGTTGGCACCTCCCCTGTTCCACAAAAAACAGCACCTGCAAGCTCTTCGCCAAATAAAGAAACATAAATCCTAGCACACAAAGAACCAATGCTATGCCCAAACATAAAGTATGGCAGCTCTGGATATCTCTTAGACATTATGTTATATAACTTATGCATATCATCAATTACTCTTACCCTACCGTCTTTAGGCATTAAACTTAACTCTTCCAAACTTCCCGCAGATTTGCCGTGCCCAAGATGGTCGTTTCCGCAAACTATAAAACCGTTTGCCGCTAAAAAACGGGCGAATTCATCATATCTCCCTATATGTTCTGAAACACCGTGGGCAATTTGAAAAATTCCTACTGGAATAATTTCATCATCTTGCCAAATTAAACATCTTATCTTATGCTCACCTGTAGAAGACATAAAATAAGCCTCTTTGCGAATAATCGACATTTGCATAACCTCCATAAAATAAGGAATTTAAAAAATCACATTATTGTATCGCCAATTAGGCGGGACATAAGTTGAATATAATAATCGCTTGCGGTTATTATATCATATTTATTTATCGCTTGTAAACAAACATTCCCAGATAAAATTTACTAATAAAAAACAAAGCTTACACCAACTATTGATGTAAGCTTTTATTTTTTTTAAATAGCAAATCCTTTTGATTTATCTTCTACTTCGCCATCTTTTTCAAAAACATATTCATTTCCAGGTAAAACAGCATTTAAAACAATACCTGCAATGGCCGCTATCGCAAGACCTGAAAGGCTTACTGGCACACTACCAATTTTAAAGGAAATAGAATCAATTCCTATTGCTGATACCAAAATTATAGCAGCAATTATAAGGTTTCTGCTGTTTGTAAAATCCACCTTATTTTCTACCAAATTTCTAGCGCCTATAGCTGAAATCATACCATAAAGTATAAATGAAACTCCACCTATTACAGCACTTGGTATTGTACCTATTAAAGCTGCAACCTTTGGTGAAAAAGAAAGAATAATCGACACGCCAGCTGCAATACGAACAACTACAGGGTCATAAACTTTTGTAAGTGCCAAAACACCTGTGTTCTCTCCATAAGTTGTATTTGCAGGGCCACCAAAACACGCTGAAAAAGTCGTTGCAAGACCATCACCTAAAAGTGTTCTGTGAATTCCTGGGTCTTTTATAAAGTTTTTTCCGGTTGTTGCACTAATTGCTGATACATCACCGATATGCTCCATCATAGTAGCAAGGGAAATAGGGACAATTGCAATTATCGCTGTAACTGCAAGTGATTTATCAGAAAATGCGTTAGTAATAAATGCGCTTTTATTCAGTGGTATACCTAACATATCTGCCTGTGCAACTTGCGAAAAATCTACCTCTTTAAGAAAAATTGCAAGTATGTATGAAACTGCAATTCCAATAATTATTGGTACAATTTTTATCATACCCCTGCCGAAAATATTGCATATTATTATTGTTAAGAGTGCTACAATTGCAATCAACCAGTTTTCTCTACAATTATCCACTGCTGTTGGGGCAAGGATTAATCCAATTGAGATAATTATCGGGCCTGTAACTACTGGTGGAAAATATTTCATTACCTTGTTTACGCCAAATGCCTTTATAAAGCCTGACAATATAACATAGACAAGCCCAGCAACTGCAACTCCAAGACAAGCGTACGGAAGCATTTCTTTGTTTGCTTCTCCATTTGCAAGCTTTGGTGCAACAGCTGCATATCCCCCTAAAAATGCAAATGATGAACCAAGAAAAACTGGAACCTTACCTTTGGTAATTAAGTGGAACATTAGTGTTCCAAGACCTGCCATCAAAAGTGTTGTAGCAATATCAAGCCCTGTTATAATTGGTACAAGGATTGTTGCTCCGAACATTGCAAAAGTGTGTTGGATACCAAGCAAAAGCATTTTTGGAGTGCCCAGTGTTTTCGCATCATAGATACCCTCATTTTTCATTTCTCCCATTTTAAAACTCCTTTACATTTTATCATATAAAAAAATAGCAACTCATTTTCAAAACGAAAATGAAGCTGCTAAATTATTATAAAAAGCATTGTTAATAAAAATATTAGATATGTAATTTATTTTTGTTTTATACCCAAAAGCCGAAAACACAAATAACACTCTCCATACCTACAAATTTAATTCCAAGATATAATATCATATTAAGCTACATAAATTCAAGCTTAAAACTTGTTAAAATAATTTTTGGTAGTTCTATGCATTAAAAATTACTTCTACCCTTGTTCCTTTGTTAATCTCACTAAAAACAGAAATCTTTGCATCGTGATGTATTGCAACATGCTTTACTATTGCAAGCCCTAGACCTGTTCCGCCAGTCTCCTTACTTCTGCTTTTATCAACTCTATAAAATCTTTCAAAAATTCTAACTTTATACTTTTCCGGTATACCAATGCCTGTATCCTCAACACAAATTTTTACTTTTTTTGCATCTGTATCATTTGATAGCGATATTTTAACCTCGCCACCATTTTTGTTATATTTTATAGCATTGTCACACAGGTTATATACAAGCTCATTTATCATCATTTTATTTGCAAAAACATTGCAAGGGCTTTCACCCTCTACAGTGATTTTTATATCATTTTGACGGGCGTTGAAATCCAACAGTTCTTTTATTTCAGTTGATATTTCATAAAGGTCAACTGCCTCAAAATTATGTTCACTATTTATAGGTTCATCAAGTTCTGACAGTTTTATAATATCTCCAATAAGATTTAAAAGTCTTTGTGCTTCTGTATGTATTTTTCCTGCAAATTCTTTAATGTCTTCTTTTTTAGCCATACCATTATCTATCATTTCTGCGTAACCTAAAATTGATGTGAGTGGTGTTTTAAGTTCGTGAGATACATTTGCTGTAAACTCTTGCCTTATTTTTTCATTTTCTCTTTTTTTGTTTTTAAATTGGCTTACAGCATCAACAAGTGGCTCTAACTCTTTATAAGGCACATTTTTATCTATTTCATCGATATTTTTTCCCATTTCTTCGATTGGTTTTGTAATGTTTTTAGTAAGCTCTTTAGAAACAAATAAAGAGGCTAAAAATATAGCAAGTCCAATAGCTATAAAAATCTGAATAGGTGGGTTAAAAACTGAATAAGCATTTTCAACATCTTTAGATACACATAAAACACTGTTATTATCCAGTTTATTCACATAGTAAAAAGATTTGTAGCCTAGTTTTTTTGAAACCTTTACAACCTCGTATTTACCTTCACTTAGGGCTTTTTGTATTTCAAAGCTTTGAAGGACATTTTCAGCGTTTTTATTTTCAGAGTTTTCAAATATTATTTTTCCGTTTTTATCCACAATCATAACATTGAAATTATCAAAAGATAATTTACTATATTTTTGAACATCATCGTATTCTTCATACACTTCAACAGCTACTTTTGACACCATTCTTATTCCATTTTTAATGCGGTTATTATAGTATTGATTGATAATAATCATAGTGCATATCCACGTAATGAGCATAGAAGAAATACCAATTAAAAGCAATCTTGAATTAATTTTTTCTTCCAATTAAGCTCCCCCCACTTTTATTCTTTATCAATTTTATACCCTACATTGCGAACAGTTTTAATCGCTGAACCACACTCGCCAAGTTTTTGACGCAAAGTTTTAATATGCATATCAACCGTTCTGCTCTCGCCCTCAAAATCTGTATCCCAAACTTTAGACATTATTTTTTCTCTTGAAAGAACAATTCCCTTATTTACAAGCAAATATTTTAAAAGCTCATATTCTTTGTATGTACATTCACACACATTTCCGTTGGCTAAAACTAAATGCTTTTCATCGTCAAGCTCTATTCCCGACGCTTTATATATCAAAGGTTGAGCAGTGCTACCAGTGCGACGCAACACTGCTTTTACCCG
>JGI24710J26742_10004448_pt1 | contig 11497 bp, 9 predicted proteins | sample BioPla2DNA2_FD_26742 | JGI IMG/M metagenome (IMG submission 26742) | reverse complement strand
CCTTTTAATTAAAAGGGCATTTATCAATTATATAGTTCTTTTTCTAAATTGAGTCATATACAAATTGTAATAAAACCCTTTTTGCTTTAACAATTCATCATGGCTACCTTTTTCTATAATTTGGCCATCATTGATTACAACAATTTGACTTGCGTCTCTTATTGTGCTTAATCTATGGGCAATTACAAAGGAAGTTCTTCCTTTCATTAAATTTAACATAGCTTCTTGAATATGCATTTCTGTACGGGTATCAACACTGCTAGTTGCTTCGTCAAGTATTAGTATAGAAGGATTTGCCAATATTGCTCTTGCTATAGTAAGAAGTTGTTTTTGACCTTGACTTAGATTACTTGCATCTTCAGATAATATAGTATCATAGCCTTGAGGAAGTCTTTGGATAAATTTATGGGCATTAGCAAGTTTTGCTGCTCTTTCTACTTCTTCATCTGTTGCATCAAGGCGTCCATAGCGAATGTTTTCTCTTACGGTTTCAGAAAAAAGATAGGCATCTTGAAGTACAATTCCTAAAGAAGAACGCAGACTCTTTCTATTTATCTTTTTTATATCTACTCCATCTATTTTAATAGAACCTTTTTGTATATCATAAAATCTTGTTAAGAGATTTATAATTGTTGTTTTGCCAGCTCCTGTAGGTCCAACCAGGGCAATAGTTTCGCCAGGATTTATATGAAGATTTACATTTTTAAGGACAGGAGTTTTTTCATCATATGAAAAGTCAACATTTTCAAAGTCTACTTTTCCTGATATCTTAGATAGCTTAATTGCATCTTCTTCATCTTCTTTTTCTGGTTTTTCATCCATTATTTCAAAGACTCTTTCTGCACCTGCAATAGCTGTCTGTAGCATATTAAATTGATTTGCTAATTCATTAATTGGTCTGGTAAATTGTTTCGAATAATTTATAAAACTGGCAATAACACCTATAGTAATGATTTCTTTTACAGCTAGCCAACCTCCTATGCCGGCTATGAATGCAAAGTTGATATTATTAAGTAGATTTATAAGAGGGGGAATAAATCCTGATAAAATTAAAGCTTTAATCCCTATTTTTTTCAAATCATCATTTGAATTATTAAATTCTTCGATTTGTTTTTCTTCTCTAGTAAATACCTTTACAAGTTTTTGGCCTGATATACATTCTTCAATAATTCCATTTAGTTTTCCTAAGGATTCTTGTTGATTAAGAAAGTATTTTCTAGTTCTTTTTGCAATTTTGCTTGTAATAAGCATCATTGTAGGAATTACAAGCATATTAACAAAAGTTAAAAAAGGATTTAAATAAAGCATCATAATAACAGTACCTAAAATGGTAATTATACTTGAAATAACTTGAGTAGTACTAGTATTTAGCGTATTACTAATATTATCTATATCATTTGTTAAGCGGCTCATTAATTCTCCTCTTGTGCTACTATCAAAAAATTTTAAAGGCGACTCTGTAATTTATCAAATACGTCCTTTCTTATTTTAAAAACTATATTTTGAGCTACGCCTACCATAAGATACATTTGAAGCCAATTTGTAAAGGCACCTAGGCCATAAAAAGCAATCAAAAGAATAATAATATTAAAAAGTCCCTTAATATCTCGGGGGATAATGTAGTAATAAATAGCAACTCCAATAAGATAAGGCCCTCCTAGCATGAAAATAGAGCTGACTATAACCATAATAACTACTAAAAGTAGTTTAAATTTTTGATATTTTAGATAAGCCCAAAGTCTATAAAGAGTATTTTTAAAATTTTTTGCTTTAATAACTGGAGCTCCAATATTATGACGATGACCTCCCTTAAAAGCAATAGCTGATCGATTTTTTTTGTTTTCATGGTTAGTCATTTATTATATCCCCCTCTCTTATTTGGGAATGATATATATCTTGATAGATAGGGCTGTTTTTAAGCAATTCTTCATGATTTCCTTCAGCTACTATTTCTCCGTCTTCTAGGACAATTATTTTATCAGCATTCATTACAGAAGTAATTCTTTGAGCAATAATGATAATTGTACATCCTTTTATTTGTTTTAAAGCGTTTTGTATTTTTGCTTCTGTTTCCATATCTACTGCACTAGTGCTATCATCCAATATTAAAATTTTAGGTTCTTTAATTAAAGTACGTGCAATTGATAGACGTTGTTTTTGTCCACCAGATAAGTTTACGCCTCCTTGCCCTAAAACAGTGTCATATTGTTCAGGGAAACTTATAATGAAATCATGAGCACAAGCAGTTTTGCATGCTTCAATCATTTTATTATCAGAAAGATGTTCGTTTCCCCATTTAAGGTTATCTCTTATGGTACCAGAAAAAAGTATAGATTTTTGGAGCACCATACCAATTGCTTTTCTTAAGGAATCAAGTTTATACTCGCGGATATCTATATTATCAATTAGAATTCTTCCATCAGTTACATCATATAGTCTTGGAATTAGGCTTACTAAGCTAGTTTTACCAGAGCCTGTTCCACCTAAGATTGCAACGGTTTGGCCACTTTCTACTTTAAATGAGATATTCTTTAAAACAGGCTCACCCTTTGCTCTTTCATATCTAAAGGAAACATTTTCAAAAACAATTTCTCCTTTTGTTATTTTTAAGTCTTTTGAGGATTCTTCATCTTTAATATCAACTTCAGTTTCTAAAACTTCAATAATTCTTTCAGTAGATATTTTAGCCCTGGATGCCATCATAAGAATAAAAGCAATCATAAGTAGTGAAAACAATATTTGTGTCAGGTAATTTATAAATGCAATGATTTGCCCTTCTGTCATGGTTCCTGCATTTACTTGCAGTCCACCAAACCAAAGAGCAGCTACCATAGATAAGTTCATAATAAGCATCATAATTGGCATGGTAAAGGCAATAAGTCTTGAAGCTTTTGTCATAGTATCTGAAGCTCAAGATTGGCAGTATTAAATCTGTTTTTTTCTGTGTCTTCTCTGACAAAGGCTTTTACAACCCTAATACCTGCAAGATTTTCTCGCATTACCATATTGACACGGTCTATCCTTTTTTGAACTAAGCTAAAAAGAGGAAAGCCCTTTTTGATTATAAAAGATAAAGAAATAATGAGTATTGGAATAGAAATAATTAATACTAGGGTTAATCTAAGATTAATGGACATAGCCATAATAATTCCACCTATAAATAAAAGAGGAGCCCTTACCATTATTCTTAAAGACATAAGTACAATGTTTTGTACTTGAGTTACATCATTTGTAAGTCTGGTAATAAGTGAACCGGTTTTAAATTTATCAAGATTAGAAAATGAAAAACTTTGAATTTTTTTAAATAAATCTGACCTAAGGTCAGCACCAAAATTTTGGCTAGCTATAGCAGAAGCAATAGTGCAGCCAAAGCCACCTATACCCCCAATAAGAGAAATAGCAATCATTATAATTCCGGTTTTTATTATATATGAGATATTTCCTGTATTAACTCCTTCATCAACAATATTGGCAAGTAGAGTAGGTTGAAGTAAATTCATAAGAACTTCTATAAACATTAGTAAAGGTGCAAGGATAGCAGCTTTACGGTAAGGTTTAAGGTAGGACAGAATTTTTTTCATTTTATTCAACTCTGTAAATTTATTGGATTAAAAAATATTTATGCTAAGGAGTTTTATTTTGAGAAATAGCCAATTGTTATTTATATAAAAGCTTCGATGTTGATATTACTATATTAATAAAAATTATACAATAAAATTCAAAGGATAATAAGTTTATTTAGCAAAGCAATTATATAATATTATAAATAGTATGCTATAATAAGCTTATAATATAAGCTTTAAGTATGGAAGGATGCAAAGTATGGATAAGCTTAGATCAAATTCAATGCCTTTTACACATCTTCATGTTCATACTGAATATAGTCTTTTAGATGGTTCTGCCAAGATTAAGGAATTAATCTCAAGAACTAAAGAACTGGGTATGGATAGTATTGCGATTACTGACCATGGAACTATGTACGGGGTTATTGATTTTTATAAAGAGGCTAAAAAACAAGGAATTAAGCCTATTATTGGCTGCGAAATATATGTAGCACCTAGAAGCCGTTTTGATAAGGAAAAACAAGATGCTAATTATTTTCATCTTGTTCTTTTAGCTGAAGATATGGAAGGCTATAAAAACCTTATTAAATTAGTTTCATATGGCTTTATAGAAGGTTTTTACCATAAACCGCGAATAGATTTAGAACTCTTGAAAAAATATTCTAAAGGCTTAATAGCTTTAAGTGCTTGCCTTGCTGGACCAGTAGCCAAGACCATTAGGGAAGAATCTTACGAAAAGGCAAAGGAAATAGCACTTGAATATGAGGAGATATTAGGCAAAGGGAATTTTTACCTTGAACTTCAAGATCATGGACTTAAAGAGCAAACACACGTAAATCAAAATCTGATTCGTATGAGTAAAGAAACAGGTATTCCTTTAGTTGCAACCAATGATATTCACTATATTTATAAAGATGATAATAAAGCACACGAGATATTACTTTGTATTCAAACGGCAAAGACCTTAGATGATGAAGATAGAATGATTTATCCTGGAGGAGAATTTTATCTTAAATCTCCAAAAGAAATGTATGAAAGATTTCCCTATGCAAAAGAAGCCCTAAAAAACACCTGTGAAATAGCTAAGAGATGTAATGTGGAATTTACCTTTCATGAACTTAAACTACCGGAATATGATGTGCCAGNGGGATATACGGCAAAAGAATATTTAAGAAAACTATGCTTTGAGGGTTTTAGTTTAAGATACCCTAATGCAAATGATGAACTTAAAGACAGGTTAGAATATGAGTTATCTATAATTGAGCAGATGGGATATGTTGATTATTTTCTTATTGTATGGGACTTTATAAAATATGCTAAGGACAATGGGATTATGGTAGGACCAGGCAGAGGTTCTGCTGCTGGAAGTATGGTATCATATTGTCTTCAAATTACTAATATTGATCCTATAAAATATCAATTACTTTTTGAAAGATTTTTAAATCCTGAAAGAGTAAGTATGCCTGATATAGATATTGATTTTTGCTATGAAAGAAGACAGGAAGTCATAGATTATGTTATCAAAAAATATGGGGAAGACAGAGTTGCACAAATAATTACTTTTGGAACTATGTCTGCCAGAGCCGTGATTAGAGATGTAGGAAGGGCAATAAACATGCCTTATGCAGAAGTTGATAAAGTAGCTAAGATGATTCCTACAGAACTGGGAATAACTATAGACAGGGCATTAGAGATTAATAGTGAATTAAAAGCTTTGTATGAAAATGATGAAGAAGTACACTATCTTATAGATATGTCAAGAAGACTAGAAGGCCTTCCCAGGCATTCTTCTACCCATGCTGCAGGGGTAGTAATATCCAAAAAACCAATAATGGAGTATGTACCTTTAAATTCTAATGAAGGGGTTATTACAACTCAGTTTCCTATGACTACCTTAGAAGAATTAGGACTTTTAAAGATGGATTTTTTAGGTTTAAGGACCTTAACTGTAATTCGTAATGCCTTAGAACAAATAGAGGCTAACTATAATATAAAAATAGATATTGATAACATTGATTTTAATTGTAAAGAAGTATATGATCTGATTTCTGTTGGAAAAACGGAGGGAGTATTCCAGGTAGAAAGTAGTGGCATGAGGACTTTTATGAAAGAACTTCAGCCGAGAACTTTTGAGGATATTATTGCAGGAATCTCTCTTTATAGGCCCGGTCCTATGGATTTTATACCTAAATATATTAAGGGAAAAAACAAGCCTGAAGCAATAGAATATGCTACTGATGCTTTAGAGCCTATCTTAAGTACTACTTACGGTTGTATTGTATATCAAGAACAGGTAATGCAAATAGTAAGAGAGCTATCAGGATATAGTCTTGGCCGGAGTGATTTAGTGCGAAGGGCTATGTCTAAGAAAAAAGCAGATGTTATGGCAGAGGAAAGGAAAAACTTTATATATGGTAATGGTAAAGATGTCCCGGGATGCATAAATAAAGGTATACCAGAAGATATTGCAGAAAAGATATTTGATGAAATGACTGATTTTGCAAAATATGCTTTTAATAAATCCCATGCAGCTGCGTATGCTGTAATAGCCTATCATACAGCATGGTTAAAGGCTCATTATCCAATTGAGTTTATGGCAGCTTTAATGACTTCTGTTATGGATAATACGGATAAGCTAAAAGAGTATATTTATGCTTGTAGAGATATGGGAATTGAAATTATTTCTCCTGATATTAATGAAGGAATAGCTTCTTTTTCAGTTTCCAATGGGAAAATAAGATATGGACTAGCTGCCATTAAAAATGTAGGAAGGGCTATGATTTCTTCTATTGTTGAAGAAAGGAATAAAAATGGAAAATTTATTAGCATGACTGATTTTTTTGAAAGGATGGATAGTGGAGATTTAAACAAAAGAAGTATTGAAAGCTTAATTAAAGCTGGAGCTTTTGACTCCTTAGGAGGGAAAAGAAGCCAATATATTGCAGTTTTTAAACAAATAGCTGATAACATCAATGATAGAAGGAAAAAAACTTTGGAAGGACAAATTAATTTATTTGATTTTGGACAAGAAGATGTTATTAAAGAAGATATTCTTCCTGACATAGAAGAATACCCACCAAAAGTTTTTTTACTAATGGAAAAAGAAGTATTGGGGATGTATTTAACTGGACATCCTTTAGATGAATATGAAGAAGAATTAAAGAAAAACTCAAATGCTTCAAGTTTCGATTTTATTAATCATGAATCAGAGGGGAAGCCTTCCCTAGTTGATGGACAAGTGGTAAGGTTAGGTGGAATGATTACTGCCAAAAGTATTAAATCTACAAGAAAGAATCAATTGATGGCATTTATCAGTTTAGAAGATTTATATGGTTCTATAGAGATAATAGTATTTCCTAATAAATATGAAGAATATCAAAGTTATCTTAATGAAGATGAAATAATATTTGTTAAAGGAAGAGTTGCCTTAAAAGAAGAAGAAGATGGTAAATTAATATGCGAAGAAATAATTCCTTTTGATAAGATTAAGAATTCAAGGGAAAAATATAATGGAAAGCTTTATTTAAAGATACCTGCATCCAAAGACAAAATTGAAACTATAGATGAACTGACAGAAATTCTTAAGACTTCCAAAGGAAATATTCCCGTCATCATACACATAGAGGCAACAAAGGAAACTATGAAGGCATCGGAAAGTTTATGGGTTGATGCTAAAGAAGATTTACTTTCTAAATTAAATCAACTGCTAGGTGAAGGTAATGTTTTTTTAAAATAAAACTTTTTTGAAGAGATAATAATATCTTTTTATTGCAAACAAAATACAAATTGATTACAATGTATATGTGATAAAATAGGGGATTATTTTAGTATTNTAATAATTAACTTAAAGATAAAGTATATTATTGTGGAGGTAGAAGAATGAGCAAGAAAATAAGTACAATTGGTGTATTGACAAGTGGTGGAGATGCTCCGGGAATGAATGCTGCTATTAGATCCGTTGTTCGTACAGCTATTTCAAAAGGACTTAAAGTAATGGGAGTTAGAAAGGGATATAATGGCTTAATTAATGGAGATATATTTGAAATGAATACAAAGAGTGTATCTGATACCATTCAAAGGGGTGGTACAATTCTCCAGACAGCAAGATGTGCTGAATTTGTAAAGGAAGAAGGACAAAAAAGGGCTGCTGAAATGTGTAAAGTATTTGGAATGGAAGGCCTTGTAGTAATAGGGGGAGATGGCTCATTACAAGGAGCGGAAAAATTATCCCGCTTAGGAATTAATACTATTGGTATCCCCGGTACTATTGATTTAGATATAGCTTGTACAGATTATACAATAGGTTTTGATACTGCAGTAAATACAGCAATGGAAGCTATTAATAAAATAAGAGACACATCTACATCTCATGAAAGATGCAGTATTGTAGAAGTTATGGGAAGAAATGCAGGTTATATAGCTCTTTGGAGTTCTATAAGTAATGGAGCAGAAATGGTTTTGATACCTGAAAAAGAAAGACCTTCTGATGAAGAAATTGTTAGAGAAATATTAGATAGTAAAAAACAAGGAAAAAAACATTATTTAATTATTGTTGCGGAAGGTGTAGGAGGATCTGAAAAGCTAGCTGCTAAAATAGAAGAGTTAACTGGTATAGAAACCAGAGCTTCTATTTTAGGTCATTTACAAAGAGGTGGAAGCCCTTCTGCTTTGGACAGGCTTCATGCTTCAATGATGGGAGCAATAGCTGTAGACCTTCTATGTGAAGGTAAAAGCAATCGTGTTATTGCATATCGAGATGGTAAATATGTAGATTTTGATATTAATGAAGCATTGAATNTGAAAAAAACTATTGATGAAAGAATGTATGAAGTATCAAAAATATTATCATTATAATAAGATANTGCTCTGTTTTTGATTAAAGAATATCTTATTTGTTATTTACAGATTAACTGGAGGTAGTAATGAGAAAAACAAAAATTGTATGTACAATAGGTCCAGCTACAAGTGATGTTGACACAATAAAAAAACTAATTAAAAATGGTATGAATGCAGCAAGAATAAATTTTTCTCATGGGACATATGAGTCTCAGGAAAAAATAATTAATAATGTTATTAAAGCAAGGGAGGAGCTAAACGCTCCCATTCCGTTACTTTTAGACACTAAGGGTCCCGAAATACGTATTAAGGATTTTGTAAAAGATCAAATATATTTACAACAAGGACAGATATTTACTCTTACTACTGAGGAAGTAGAGGGTGATGAGACTAGGGTTAGTGTAACTTACAAAAACTTACCTTTTGATTTAAAAAGAGGAGGCAGAGTACTTATAGATGACGGACTTATAGAGCTTAGGGTTAAGAACTTGACAGACACTGAAGTTGAATGTGAAGTAATTAACGGTGGCCCTTTAAGTTCTAAAAAAGGTGTAAACATTCCAGATGTTTATGTAAACCTTCCTCCTTTAACTGAAAAAGATATTGAAGATATTAAGTTTGGGATTAAAAAAGGTTTTGATTATATTGCAGCATCTTTTATCCGTTCTGCAAACGATGTCATTAAGATACGTAAAATTCTTGAGGAAAATGGCGGAAGTGACATTGATATTATTGCTAAGATTGAAAACAGGGATGGTGTAGACAATATTGATGAAATATTGGAAGTAGCAGATGCAATTATGGTTGCTAGAGGAGATTTAGGAGTTGAAATTCCAATAGAAGAAGTTCCTTTGGTACAAAAAATGCTTATTAAAAAAGCAAAGAGGATAGGCAAACCAGTAATTACTGCTACCCAGATGTTGGATTCTATGGTTAGGAATCCAAGGCCTACAAGAGCAGAAGCAAATGACGTTGCCAACGCTATTTTTGACGGTACTGATGCTATTATGCTTTCAGGAGAAACTGCACAAGGTGCTTACCCTCTTGAAAGTGTTATAATGATGTCAACAATTGCTGAAAGAACAGAAAGTTCTATTGATTATATTAAGAATATGAGAGAGTTTCATAGTTCTATCCAAACCAATATAACTAATGCTATAAGCCACGCTACTTGTACAACGGCTGCGGATTTAAATGCAGCATGTATTGTTACGGTGACACGTTCAGGTGGTACCGCAAGAATGGTTTCAAAGTTTCGCCCTTGCTCTCCAGTTATAGGCTGTACTGTTGATGATATGACTTGGAGGCAATTAAGTTTGGTTTGGGGATGCATACCTGTTAAAACCGATTTAAAAAACACAACAGATGAACTGTTTAATCAAGCAGTTGAAAAGTCTATAGAAACAGGCATAGCTAAGAATGGTGATATTATTGTTATTACTGCTGGTGTTCCTGTTGGAGTAAGTGGCACTACCAATCTTTTAAAAGTTCACATTGTAGGCAATGTCTTGGTTAAAGGAAAAGGCATAGGTAAAAAAACAGTATCGGGTACAGCCAGAGTAATAAAGGTATTAGAGGAAGCTGATAAGCATTTCAAAAAAGGAGATATATTGGTTACCTATAGTACTAATAATGATTTTCTTCCATATATTAAAAAGGCTTCAGCTATTGTTGTAGAAGAAAGAGAAAATGGTGAAAACTCACATGCTGCAATAGTAGGAAGAACCTTAGATATTCCTGTAATCGTTGCTGCTGAAAATGCTGTTGAATTAATTAGAACTGGTACATTAATAACCGTAGAAAGCAAAAATGGCTTGGTATATAATGGAGCACCAGAAAATAAATAGCTAGTATTTAACAATTATTGCATTACTAATATACAAGTGGTATAATATTCATACTCTAGTTTTTCGAATATTCATGTATTTTACCGATATTAAGACATAAGATTTAAATACTCTATAAAAAAGCAACGTTACAGTTGCTTTTGATATAATTATGAAGGGAGAAATATTATGAATCAATGGGTATGTTTAGTATGCGGTTATGTTTATGATCCTAATGAAGGAGATCCTGATAACGGAATAGCTCCTGGAACAGCTTTTGAAGATCTTCCTGATGATTGGGTATGTCCAGTTTGTGGTGTAGGTAAGGATGAGTTTGAAGAGCAATAATGATTAATAAAAAGGTAGAGAAATAAATTTTATTTCTCTGCCTTTTTTTTTGAAAACAATTAGATAAATATAATAAAATACTGCTCTATCTAGATTTTTATACAAAAATATACATAATTCTTGTATTGAAATGCAATTAATGGTAATATTGTATTGGAAAATCATATATCATGGGGGACAAATATATGGTACGGGTGTTAGTAGTTGAAGATAATGATTATGAAAGACAAAGATTAGTACAGATTATTAGTAATAATATTAAAGGAATAAAAATATATGAGGCAGAAAAAGGTTCAACTGCTATAGATATTATAAAGAATAATGATATTGACTTATTTTTAATGGATATAGAGCTTCCTGATATATCAGGTTTAAAGTTAGCAGAAAAGATTAGAAAACTACCAAAATATGAGTTTAGACATATTGTTTTTATTACTACCCATGGTTATTTATTATTAGATGCATTTAAAAAAATTCATTGTTATGATTTTATTGTAAAACCCTATGAAAAGAAAGAAATAATAGATGTGGTAAATAAGTTGACAAGAGCCGTAGCAAACTCCAAGAAAAATTTTATAAAAAATAGAGAAGAAATTAGGTTTAAGCTTAAAAGCTGTATACTAAGAATTTATGTTGATGAGATATTATTTATAGAATCCCGGGGAAGAAATTGCTTAATACATACAAAGAACAAAGAATATGAAATTAGTAATTATAATATGAATAAGATGTTAAGTATCTTGCCAAAGTCTTACTTTATGCAAACTCATAAGTCTTATATTGTTAATATTAATAAAATAAGAGAGATAGACAAAAGAGAGCGTAATTCGTGGACAATATTTTTTGACNATTACGATATACCTGCATTTGTTGGCAATACTTATAAACATAATTTTATTGAAAAAACTAATTAACATGAGTGGG
>JGI24710J26742_10004442_pt1 | contig 11505 bp, 9 predicted proteins | sample BioPla2DNA2_FD_26742 | JGI IMG/M metagenome (IMG submission 26742) | reverse complement strand
TCAATCATGCTTGTTCTGGTCATGACAGTGAGTTTAGCTGCATGTAAAAAGGACACAGGAAATACTGACACAGACCAAAAGACAACAGTNACTGACAACGATGAGAAAGACACAAAGGAACCTGACACTACTGACACTAAGAAGCCGGACNCAGCGAAACCTGCNGAGACATCAACAGATAAGGAAATACCTGATGAAAAACTGAATACTACTTTATATGTAGGATGTTCATTCAGAATGTTGACTAATCCTTATATGGTTACTATCGATGAGGGCTGCAGAGCGTTTTGTGAATATCTGGATTCGATAGGACAGAAGTATGTCTATGAGCTGATGACTAATGAAGGCTCAAGTGATACACAGATTAATCAAATTAGTGCATTTTTAGCAAAAGCAAATGGCAACGCCATATTATTCTGTGACCCTAATGAAGCAGCTGTATGTGAGACAATTGCTGAGATGGTTACAGATGCAGGTGCTTATATGTGTACAACTTGGAATAAGCCCGATGATGTTGATGTATGGGAATATGACGGTTGGGTAGCACATCATTCACCTGATGATATCGACATGGGATATCAGATTGCAATTAAAATGTTTGAAAAATTTGACACACCTTTTGAAGGGAAAGTTGTAGCAATTCAAGGCTTGCTTGGTAACACGACTGCAGTAAACAGACGCATAGGCTTACAGAAAGCACTGGATGAGCATCCGGGTGTAGAATTAGTGGCTGATGAAACTGCAAACTGGAGTGCTGATACAGCACTTAGTGTAATGGAAACTCTATTGGCATCACATGATGATATTGATGGTGTATGGTGTGCCAATGACAATATGGCCATAGGTGTAGTACAGGCATTAGAAGCAAAAGGATTGGCCGGAAAAGTTAAAGTAGTTGGTATTAACGCTATCGAGAGTGCACTTGACCATATTAAAAATGGTAAAATGACAGCAACTGCAGACTGTCAGGGTTGGCAGCAGGGTGGCTATACACTGGCTATATGTTATGATGCTTGGTTAGGTAATATTGATGTACCTGCACTTGATCATGGTTATAGACTATTCGGTACAAAATGTACTATAGTAACAGAAGAAAATGTTGAGGAATTCTATGAGGAATTCTATCAGAATCCTGTAATTCTGGATTTTGAGAATTACTGGGATGCATTCCGTTATGGTGATTATCCGGTATAAACCGCTGCAGGATAATTAAGAATTAATTAAAATTACTGATCCAGTCGTATAAATCGTTTTAAATCGTATGAAATACGATTGGATCAGTAAAATTTGTTAACTCATTTACATCATAGTGAAGGAGAATACAGGATGTACTCAAAAAACAATACTTCTTCAATTGCTGAAGAATTTGAATTGAAGACCAAGAAGGAACAAAGAAGTGAAAGGTTATCCCGAATAATGCCGGTGATTATTTTGATATTTCTTATTTTGTTTTTTTCGATAACCTGTCCAAAAAGTTTTCCTACAATTTATAATTTAAAGACAATTTTGAATCAGCTTTCGATAACACTGATTATAGCGTTAGGAATTACTTTTGTTATATTAACAGGTTCGGTGGATTTATCAGTAGACGGTGTAGTGGCATTAACGGGTTGCCTTCTTTCAGTTTTAGTTCTAAACAGTAAGTATTCAACTAATTTAGGATTACTGGCTGTTTTGATTTCACTTCTTGTAGGAATGTTATGTGGTTTGGTTTCAGGCATTTTCCTAGTAAAATTTAAGGTAAGTTCTTTTATGGTCACATATGCCATGTCTGCAATAGCGATGGGACTGGCTTTAATGTCATATGGCGGATTATTTGCGACAATTAAGGATCCCTTTTTATTATCGATACCATCAACAAGCCTTTTAGGTATTCCGGTTATTACATGGATTGCGTTTGTTGTTTTTGTAATATCATATGTGATACAGGAAAAGACTCCATTTGGTCGTTATATGTATGCGGTTGGCACGAATGAAGCCATACCCCGAATGACCGGTATAAAAGTGGATAAAGTTAAAATAGGAGTGTTTATGTGGTCGGGTGCTTGCCTGGCTATTGCCGGAATGATATCCTCCCTTCGTCTTGGTTATGGTATTGTTGATATCGGACTGGGACAGTATTTCCCTGCACAGGCAGCGGTAGTTGTAGGAGGTACCTCACTGTCCGGTGGCAGAGGCGGTGTAGTAAACACTCTTGTTGGAGCCATGATTATTACAGTTTTGGAAATCGGATTATTACTTTTGGGCGTTAACACATATATAAGAACCGGTGTTCAGGGCATTATAATTGTTATAGCAGTTATTTTAAGTGTTCATAGGACAGACCGTACAATTTGTAAGTAAGGAGATATTACATGAAACAAAATTATCTACTTGAAATAAATAATGTATCAAAGAATTTTAATGGGCATCCTGCACTTAAAAACATATATATGAATGTAAAACATGGCGAAATTCTTGGTTTGGTAGGAGAAAACGGAGCAGGTAAAAGTACTCTGTTAAAGATTATTATGGGTGTACAGCCTGCAAGCAGTGGTTCAATGCTTCTCAACGGAAAACCATATAAACCCCAGAATCCGCGCGAGGCCAATAATGCCGGTGTTGGGATGGTCTTTCAAGAACAGTCATTAATAACGAATCTTACTGTAGGACAGAATATTTTCTTGGGTGATGAAAAGAGATTTATGAAATACGGGCTTATTGATTATAAAAAAATGTATGATGAAGCTCGTATTATACTTGATGAAGTGGGATTAACCGATATAAAGCCTGAAAAATATGTTCGGGATCTTTCATTTGCTAAGCGTCAGATGATTGAAATTGCCAAGGTTATCAGTCATGCAAAATCGGTTAATAATGCATTGATATTATTGGATGAGCCAACTTCAGTATTGAATGATGAAGAAGTTAAGCAATTATATTCGGATATCAGAAAATTAGTTGAAAAAGGTCACTCTATAATATTTGTATCTCATCGTCTGGATGAAGTTTTGGAGATTACAGAGCGTATATATGTTTTTAAGGATGCGGCGAATGCGGGTGAATTTATTACAAAGGATGTCACTGAAAAAGACCTCTATCAGGCGATGGTAGGTAAGAGCACATCCGGAGAATACTACAATATCGATAAACAGATAACCCCTAAAGATGATGTTGTTCTTGAGGTGAAAAATCTTAGCGCATTTGGTTCCTTTAAAAACGTTTCATTTGAATTGCATAAAGGTGAGATTCTAGGTTTTTGTGGTGTTGTAGGATCGGGAAAAGAGGATTTATGTTATGCATTGTGCGGGGATATAAAACCTACTGAGGGCAAGATATATATACATGGAGAAGAAGTATCATTACGCAGTCCCAGTGATGCATTAAAAAACAGTATACTTTTAATACCACAAGAAAGAAATGAGGAAGGCATATTTGGAATACTGGACGTAACAAGCAACATTGCGGCATCAAATTTATCTCGCCTGACAAAGTATGGAATAGTATCCGTCAAAAAGCTTGTTGCACAAGCCAAGGAGTGGATACAAAGGCTTAACATTCGCACACAAAGTCATAAAACAAATTTGAACACCTTATCAGGTGGTAATGCACAGAAGGTTGTATTTGCTAAAATGCTTGCAAGTAATTGTGAGATAGTGATTTTAAACCATCCTACCAGAGGGGTTGATGTTGGAGCCAAGACAGAGATTTATCAGTTAATAAGAAGAATGGCAGAAGATGGTAAATCGGTTATACTTCTTGGAGACACCTTAGATGAATGTATAGGTCTAAGTAATCGTGTTCTTGTCATGAAGGATGGATTTATAACCGGTGAGTTTGATGCTTCAGTTGGAAATAAACCCGATAATCTCGATATTATACAATGTATGATGTAATTGAAAGGATTAAGCAGAATGAGTATAGGAAAATTAAAACTAAACATATCAAAAAATGATTTGCTTTCTCAGATAAATTTAATAACATTTATACTGTTAATAGTTGTTTTTTATATAATTAATCCGTCATTTCTGAATAATTATAATCTAAAAACACTATTACTTGGTATGGCTCCTTTGTTGGTAATGGCTTGCGGTGCTACATATGTGAGATTACTTGGTTCTCTTGATTTGTCAATGGGAGCTGTTTGTTCCTGTGCTAATGTGTTGTTAGTTACGCTTTTTCCTTATACCGGATTCTTATCATATATCATAGTTACAATCTTTGGCATTCTTACAGGGCTTGTTCTTGGCTTTATTCATACTAAATATAAGGTACCGTCCTTTATATTATCTTTAGGTATGATGAATGTTTACAGCAGTATAGCATTACTGATAATGCGGGCACCTGTTCCGGTACCAAAGGATGAACGTTACTTAATTGATTGGGGTAAGATTTCCTATGGAATTTTTAGTCTAATGACAATATTAGCATTAATTATTATGATAATATTCTATTTTATTCAGAAAGCCACACCGTTTGGCAGAAGCTTGAATCTGATAGGTGCTAATGAGAGAGCTGCAAGAATTTCGGGTGTAAGTATTAATAAAACAAAGATTATTGCTTTCATGATGTGCGGTATGACAAGTGCAGTTGCCGGTATGATGCTTACAGCCAAATTAAAAAGTGCCGATCCGGCCAGTGGAAATGCTTATACACTTTTAGCAGTTGCTTCTGTATTACTGGGTGGTACGTCCATGACCGGAGGAACAGGCAGTATACTGAAAACTCTTGTAGGTGTTAGTATGGTTACTGTTATAAATAATGGAATGACAATAATCGGAGTGGATGCTTTCTGGAGTCAAATTGTATTTGGATCCTTGATTCTATTATCAATGGTACTGACCACAGATAAGAAATCCAGGAATCTGGTTGTAAAGTAATATTTGGATCATTCGTAATTAATTCTATAGGAGGAAAATATTATGAAAGCAACAGTGTTAGTGGAAAACCACAGCTTGTTTAATAAATTCTACAATGCGGAGCATGGTTATTCAGCATGGCTGGAGGACGAGCATATTAAGGTACTATATGATACAGGATATTCCGATAAATTTATAAAAAATGCAATTGAGCTGGGAATAGACCTTAGAATGGCAGATTATGTGGTTATTTCACATGGTCATTACGACCACAGTGGAGGACTTAAATATCTGATTAAGTATTATGAAGAAAACGCAATGTATCGTAAGCCTGTATTATTAATGACTACTCCTGATATTATGCTGCCAAAATACCAGTTTGAATGGAATGTACCTTTAGGAATGGATGTCAGTATGGAAGTACTGGAGAAGTTTTTTGAAGTAAGATTTGTGTCAGAGCCTTTATGGCTAACCAAAAATCTGGTTTACATGGGTATAACAGAGATAACCAATGATTTTGAAAGAGAATTTCCTCAGTCTCCCAAGATTTTACGTGACGGTAAATGGGAGGATGATTATGTAGATGAGGACACACAATTGGCATACAGACATAAGAATGGTACGGATGTCAGTGTATTTACTGCGTGTGCTCATTATGGCATATGCAACATAATGGAATATGCCAAGAAACTAACAGGAGCCAAGCATGTGCATACTTATCTGGGCGGTTCACATTTACGTTCGGATGAAGTATCTCAGCATCAGATGGAAAAGACCTGCGAGTATGTGAAAAACGAGAAAATTGACCGCTTCTATATATGCCATGATACAGATCTTAGTTGTACTCTCCAATTGGCAAATGCATGGCCGGTTATGGAAGCAGGTGTAGGTCTGGTTGTTGAATGTGAGTAATAAGTGCAATAATTCATATAAATAAGAGAACAGCCGTGCTAAGTATATACTTAGTGCGGCTGATTTCTTATTCGGGTATTGCTTCCATGATTTCTATTTTGTCAATGGTTTCATCAATTTTCCCGATTGCTTTATTAACAGTTTAAGTCTCCGGCTCAGGAAAATCAACCCTCTTACATATAATGGGATGCATTGATGCCGATTATCACGGAACATACTTATTATGTGGTGAGAGTATTCAAAAGAAAAGTGATAAGGATTTAGCCAAGATAAGAAACAAAAGAATGGGTTTTGTACTGCAGGAATATGGTTTGTTGCTAGATAAAACGGTTTTGGAGAATGTATCTGTTCCACTATGGTTTAGCAATTACAAAATAAAGAATATCAGGAAAAGATGCCTTGAGATATTAGAAATCTTAGGAATTGGCAACTATTCCGATAAGAAGGTTAATGAGTTGTCCGGCGGGCAAAAACAGAGAGTAGCAATAGCACGTGCTCTTGTGAATAATCCGGATATTATTCTTGCTGATGAACCTACCGGTGCTTTGGACAGAGCTACATCCGATGAAATAATGAAAGAATTTATCAAGCTTAACCATATGGGAAAAACGATTATTATTGTTACTCATGATTCTCATGTTTCATCCTTATGTACAAAGAAATATAATATTGTTGATGGGAAAATATATAATGAATTGGTTTAATTATTTTCTTGTGCTATAATAAATATATTAATTATTACCATTTTTATAGCCATATTCTATAAGGCTCAATATTTTGTCACCACGAATGAGGAGGGATATTGATGGATATTATTTTTAACAGAAGAAGTATTCGCAGATATAAAAAACAGACTGTTGAGCAGGAGAAGATAGAAAAGCTTCTTCGGGCAGCTATGCAGGCACCTTCTGCAGCCAATCAACAACCATGGGAATTTATCGTTGTTCAGGAGAAGGAAAATCTTGAGAAGCTTTCCGGAATAAGTTTATATTCAAAGATGATAGCCGATGCCCCGTTAGCTATTGTTCTTCTGGCAAATGAAGATAGAATGAGATTACAGCACTATTGGGAGCAGGATATGGCAGCAGCAGCTCAGAACATATTACTTGAAGCGGCTTATCTGGGGCTGGGAGGTGTATGGATCGGTGTTGCTCCCATGCAGGACAGAATGAAATTAATCAGTGAATTATACGGATTAAAAAGCAAACTAAAGCCCTTCTGTGTAATACCCATAGGATATCCTGAAGAAGGACAGGAGCATAAATACGTAGACCGTTACGACCCCGGCAGAGTATACTATGAAGGCTATTAATCAAGATTCTTTAACGATATATTATAAGCGGAACCTATATACGATACCAAGCTCGGACAAAAACTTAAAAAGCAATACAGCAGCATATAAAAGATAGGACACAGGTATAACCGTAATGCACCGTTATAAGAACATACACCTTGATTTATATGATCGTTACGGACTTTAGTCCGTATAAGACATATAAATCAAGGTGGTGTACTTATACCGGTGTGTGAGGTTATACCTGTGTCCTATCTTTTATATGCTGTGACCGATTTATCGCTTATATGATCGTTACGAACTTTAGTCAGCAATTCATCCCTTCAATATATTGATTATAAGCTTCATGTTGGGTTTCTGACCTGTATAAAGGACAAGTCCCTTATATATCCTTGAAGCCAATATAATTATTAGCAGGGAGAATGCTGTCAGTATAAGCAGAGTTAGTATTCCTTCGCCATATCCAATTGTGCCTGTAAGTATATCCGAAGGTACACAGAATGGAGCTGTGAAGGGAATATATCTTACGATTGAGAGTAGCTTATCATTACCCGAAATAGGTGCAAAGTAGCAGATAAGCCAACTGATAACGACAGGAAACTGGAACAGTCCCTGTGTTGATGCCACATCATCAGGTTTTGAGACCAAGCATCCTGCCAAAGCCGCAATAACACAGTAAAATATGAATCCTATAATGAATGTTAAGACAGCTAATATAGCAGCAGGAATTGTCATACCGGTCTCACCTATATTATCTTTTATAAAGTTAATGAATGAAACAACCGAGCTTTCATAACCGGGGAATATTTGATGAGCTATGGCATTGCCTGCGTATAAACCGACAATCGCTGACATTACCCAAATTGAAAATTGCAGTATTGCTATAGAGGTAACTGCAAGAATCTTTCCGGTAATCATTGCATACGGATGTACAGAGGTAAGCAATGTCTCCATTAGTTTGGAGGTTTTTTCGGAGGAGACAGATTTACTTGCAATCTGACCGTAAAAGAGGAACATAAAGTACATAAAAAAGCTTAAGATCATCGGAGCAATCATCTTTATAACCATAGCTGCCATGTTTGAGCTCTCACCAAATTCCGAATATGAAGTTATTATAGGTGTAAATACAGCAGCCAGTTCCTCATCGCTCAGATTTGTCTGCATTATCTTATTGGCTTCAAAAGAAGAGGTCATCTGTTCTATCAATTGTTCAACTTCCATAGATGGAATAATAGAATTGTAAGGGATTATAGCTTCCATTTCAAATGTGCCGTCTTTAGCGCTGATCATTACGGCAATTGTTCTATCCGAGTCATTTGCGGCATAATCCAGCAGTTCATCCCTTGTCTGTACATCTGCATATACAAATTCAACCGGATTATAATAGCCGTTAGGAGGATTTAGGGCATTATAATCTGTAGGCTCCAGTCCGCTGTTATCTAGGATTACAACCTTTTTGACGGCGGATACTCCTTGTGAAAGTTCCGGTTGATTCATGTTTTCTTCATAATAATTATCCTTCTTAGGTCTTGCAGCAAATATATTGATTATAATAATTGACCCAATTATCAGAACTGCAACAAGAGCAGTTATTATTTTAAAAGCTTTTTTGGTTGATTGGCGAAAAGTAAATTCGAATACGGTTGCCCATCCCCTGAAATCTTTCATCATAGATCCTCCATTTCTTATTAAACATCACGGTTACTTTGATTCGAGACTCAAAAGTTCCGGTCAGGATATATCTATACAGAATTCTTTGATATCTTAAAGAGCTGTTTTAACTTGATAGTATTGCCGGTGTGCAGAATAAGAGTCTCGTATATCTTTGCCACGAAACGAAACAGCAGGACAATAAATATAAGAAGAAGAACTGCCGCTGTTGCAATTACAGGAAGACCGGCCTTTCCCACCAAAATAGCTCCGGGTAATACGAACGGAGATGATAAAGGAAACAGAAATGCAAATGTTACAAAAGCATTAACACCTTTACCCATCAGGGTGCTTGCAGCACCTAATCCGATATATACACCGACCAAGCTGGTCAGGGTAAACAGGGTAAGACCCTCATTAAGCTCTTCCAGTTTACTGACAGTGGCTCCTGTAACACCTGCCAACACAGCGTAAAACAATAAGCCCAGAAAGACTAATATTAAACAGAAAAGAATATTAATAATGTTAATATTAGCAAACAAGTCATCAGGCAGCAGCCGGGAAAGCAGGCTGTTATTATCAGCTGAATACATAGTCGAAACCATATTTGATATAAAAAGTGCCGCCACCATGGAAATCATCTGTATCAATGCAGCAGTCATCATGGCTAAGACCTTTCCGATCATAAGTGCAAGAGGTTTTACGCTAATTAACAGATACTCAACAACTCTGTTGGATTTTTCTGTTACAATTGAGGTGGCAACCTGTGTTCCTGTAAGCACCGTAGCCATCAAAACAAAAAATAGGATGCCGTAAACAAACCAATATTCGCTGAAGGAAATAGCCGAGCTTTCATCTGTTAATTCCTCACCTGCGAGGTCTGTACTTGTAACCTTGGTCACTACCGGGGTTTGAAGCAGTTTAAGCTGTTCATAACTAATACCAAGATACTCCATACGGACATTTGTAAAGTGGGCTAATAAAGCATCGCCCAGTCGCTGAAGATGAGATCGTTTAATAGGACCATCTTTCATCATGGATAAATGAAGGTTGTATGCTCCGTTTTCTTCTGTAATATTCAGGACTACCGAGTGCTTTTCTTTGTCGGTTATTCGCTGTACTAATGAATCATAATCTCCATTTACCACATCGAATTCTATATGTTTAAAAGGAGTCATGTGCTTAATATCTTCAAAATCAATATTCGTAAATGAAGTCAAATTATTAACATAGACTTTATCTATAGGGCTGGGAGCATTATTATCTTCAGCACCTTTAGATATAAGCTTACCGGTTATCGGCAAAGAAACCAATACTATAAATACTAATATAAAGTAGGATATAAGGTATGCCTTGCTTTTTAACACCTGAGATAATGTAAAGGAGTAGACATCCTTCCACCCGGTTATACTACTCTTCATCCTGATCAACTCCCACCTTTTCAACAAATATTTCATGCAATGACGGCTCCCGCAATTCGAATTTGATAACGGTAATATTATCATTGATGAGCTTGGTTAAAAACATCATTGCCTGATCTTCACCTTTAACTCTGAGATAATACTCGCTGGGAGTCTTGTTTATAATCTGAAGATTGAAGGCAGATATGTAGGAGGCGATATCCTGCTCACATTTAACAAGCAGATTGACACGCCCATAGCTTTTTTTAATTTCAGACAGATTGCCTTGAAGCTTTACCTTACCACGGTCCAGTATAGTAATATCGGAGCAAAACTCTTCAATAGTAGGCATCTTATGACTGGACATGATTAAGTATTTATCTTTATTTATTTCTTCTCTGATAATGGATTTGAACAGATCGGTATTAAGAGGATCAAGACCGCTGAAAGGTTCATCAATAATCAATAATTCCGGATCTGATAAAAGAGCGACCATTAGCTGTATTTTTTGCTGATTTCCTTTGGAGAGCTGGTCAGCTTGGTTGGATTTTGAAGTTTTTCTGCTTTTACCCTTAGGAGGGAATACATATTCATTCACATCAAGGCGATCTGACCAGTATTTTATTCTGTTCATGGCAGTATGTTTGTCAACCTTTTTTAGTCTTGCAAAATACATAAGCTGATCCATTAAAGAATATTTGGGATATAAGCCACGTTCTTCTGCAAGATATCCAACATTAGTATTTACCACATCAATAGGTTTGTCTTTCCATAGGACCTCACCGCTGTTTTTCGCCAGCATGCCAAGAATTATTCTAAGTGATGTGGTCTTACCGGCACCGTTTGTTCCCAGTAATGCGTAGACACCCGGTCTGCTCATTTCAAAGCTGAGATTATCTACAACCAATTTGTCACCGAATTTTTTTGATATGTTTTTAACGATTAAAGACATTGCTCTCCCTCTTTCTGCTCATGTAATATTTGTAGAACCTGTATTTTTTATAATATCATTGCTTTATTAATAAGATAAGGTAAGAAATTCAAATATTAAAAAATACAAACTGGGTTTTATAATAAGAGTTAACCGCGAATCATATTTACTATATGGTCAAATCCCATAAAGCGTGATGCCTTTACTAAGATTGTATCCCCCTCAATTAACAAATCCGAAAGACACTTTATTAAATCTTCCTTTTTTTCGAAATAAAATATGTTATTCGAACTGTCCGTCAGTTTTTCTGCAGCACTCTTATACATATAAGCTGAGAGTTTTCCGACACAGATAATAACATCTATTTTTTTTGAAGCAGCATATTCTCCGATTTCTTTATGTAATTTAATTTCGTCCGTGCCAAGCTCGCCCATATCTCCGAGTATTGCAACCTTTCTTGTATCCGCCATAGCTAAAAGG
>JGI24710J26742_10004436_pt1 | contig 11525 bp, 3 predicted proteins | sample BioPla2DNA2_FD_26742 | JGI IMG/M metagenome (IMG submission 26742) | reverse complement strand
TCCGCCCGGACGAGGTCGATGATGGGAGCACGCCTCCCCGGGAGAGAGACCGGGGGACCGTCTGCATCGCAGAACGGAAGGACCGGATCGACGAGGTCAGGGCGGTGGCGCAGGAGATCCGGGATCTCATCGCCGGCGGCGTCCCGGCCGGCGATATCGCGGTCGCCTTCCCCGATCTCCTGGCGGCGATGCCGTACGTTGAGGAGGTCTTCCCCGACTTCGGTATACCTTACGCATCCTCGCGGGGGCCGGCGCTCATCAGATCTCCATCTCTTCGGGCACTCCTCGGCATCCTCGCGGTCCCTGTCCACGGGTACCGCCGCGACGATCTCGTCGCACTCCTCAACTCCCCGTACATCAACGATGGACAGTTCCCTGCGGGATCGGTCGTCGATATCCTCTCCCGGGAGGCACAGATCATCGGGGGTCAGGACTCCTGGGATGAGAAGCTCGCGATACTCGCCGGGAGGCTTGAGGCAGAGATCGCGGTGCCCGATACACCGGAGGGGGTCCGGCGCCGCCATGAGAGGACGCTTGCCACGATCGCCGGCGTGCGGAGGGGGCTTGAGGCTCTCTTTGCTGACCTTGCGACCCTCGGGGGCGCAAAGACGATCGCAGGACACCTCGCCGCGTACCGGTCGCTCCTCGGCCGGTGGGGCTGCCCGGTGATGCCTGACGCGGGCGACCGCGATCTCATCCTGCGGGAGGGCTCCGACCGGGCGGCATTCTTCCGCGCCCTCGATACGCTGGAGGCGACGGCCCGGATGCTCCCCGAGAGGGAGATGACAGCGGCCGGGTTCCTCTCTCTTCTCTCCCTCCTCATAGCCGGAACGAACTCCGGGAGCCGCCGGATGCGCCGCGCAGTCCAGGTCGTCGGTATCAGGGAGCTGGTGCATCTCTCCATCCCGCATATCTTCATCGCCGGTCTCATCGAGGGCGCGATGCCCCGCCTGACGACCCGCCTCCCATTCTCCACCGATCTCGAGACCCGGCGACTTAAGACACGGTCGCGCTCTGATATCCTCCGGGAGGAGCGCTACCACTTCACCGCGGCGCTCCTCGCCGCCCGGGACCGCCTCTGCCTGAGTTTTCCGGCGACAGACGGCGAGTCCCCGACGATACGCTCATGTTTCATCGATATGGTCGGGGATGCCTGGGGCGCGGAGTCATTCGGTGCATCGCGCCTCAGTGCGGCGGTAGAGGCCGGGGCACTGATCGCCGGAGGTAGATCTGATGAGGCCGCCGCCATCATACCACCGTCCGCCGTCCGTGAGGTGGCCCGCAGGCTCAACATCGAGAACTACCACCGCCGGNGCGCCTGCGACTCGCCGTACGACGGCGTGCTCTGCGATGACCCTCCGGCGGTAGNNGNGCTCACCCGGAGNTTCGGGGATGGCGCCATATACTCGCCGACCGCTCTTGAGACATACGCGGACTGCCCCTTCCGGTTCTACGTCGGTGAAGCCCTCTCGCTTGAGCCGCTCGCCTCCCCCGACCCTGACCTGACCGCCCGGGAGCAGGGAAGCCTCGTCCACCGGATAGCGCACAGGTTCTACGCCGGGTGGCGGCAGGATGAACGCGGACCGATCACCGATGAGAACCGGGCTGAAGCGCTCAGGCGGATCCTCGTTATAGGCAGGGAAGAGGCAGAGCAGGTCAGCCTCAGGAGCCCGGCGTGGACGATCCAGAAGGAGTTTCTCCTCGGATCCCCGCTCGCCGGCCCCGGGCTGCTTGAGCGGTTCATCGAGAGCGAATTGAGGCTTGCAGCATCGTCCTTCTCCCCCCGGGTCTTTGAGTTCTCGTTTGGGTATCCGGCCGGGGAGAGCCTCCCGATCAGGCTCCATGGGGGATCGGAAGAGACGGTCCTCCTCCGGGGCAGGATCGACCGGATCGATGTCGCCTCCGATGGGGCGTTCATGGTCATCGATTACAAGACCGGCAGCTCCCGTCCGAACCTCAAAGAGATCACGGCGGGAAAAGCCCTCCAGCTCCCGCTCTACATCCGGGCGGTCGAGACCCTCACCGGGCTATCCGGGGCGGCAGGCGCCTACTACACGCTCCGGCGGGGTGAGATCCGGGTCCGGCCGGTCTTCTGGGATAAAGACCGTGAAGGCCATTTTGCGGGCTACCCCGTATCCCGGAGGAATGCCGTCGAGGATGTCCGGGCGCTGGTCGACGCCTCCCTCGCCCGGGTGGAAGAGTACCTGCACGGGATCCGGGGCGGGTGGTTCCCGACGCGGCAGGATAACGATCCCTGCCCCGGGTACTGTGGGTTTGCGACGATCTGCAGGTACGACGCCCTGCGAGAGTTCTCATCCGGCGGGGAGGGATCAGATGGGGCTCACTGACCGGCAGAGGCAGGCCGCCCTCGACCACGAGACGAGCAAGTGCGTGACCGCGGGTGCCGGGACCGGGAAGACCCACGTCCTCGTCAGGAAGTACATCGACCTGCTCGAGTCGGGGAAGAGCGGTGTCGCCGGGATCCTCGCCCTGACGTTCACCGATAAGGCCGCCATGCAGATGCGCGAGCGGGTCCGGGATGCAGCCATGGAGAAGAGCGGTCCGGCGTGGGATGCGATCCGCGAAGACCTGCTCTGGGCCAGCATATCGACGTTCCACGCTTTCTGTGCCGGGGTGCTCAGGGAGTTTCCGCTTGAGGCCGGCGTTGAACCGGGCTTTGCGGTCCTCAATGAGCGGGAGGCTGCCCGGCTCCGGGATGAGGTGGCGACCGATCTCATCCATGGCGAGGCGCCCGTGGCCTGCCCTGACGCGCTGGCCGGCACCCTCCGGGCCATAGGCGCCCATGAACTGAAGAACTACCTGAACCGGCTCTACGAGAGGCGCGAGGTTGCGGAGGAGTTCTTTGCCGTGCTCAGAGAGGACGAGGGAGCGGTGATCGCCGCATGGCAGGAGGCGCTCAGGCAGAGGAAGGAGGAGATCGCGCGCGAGATCCTCCCGGCCGCATCCACCGGGATCGCGGTGCTCGCAGGCCTCGCGGCTCGCTATCCCGGGGAGACCGACCCGGCGATGATCTACCTCCGCTCCGTTGAGCCCTGCCTCCCGCTGCTCGCACAAGGACGATCTGATGATTATACCTGCCGCGCCGTCGCCGCGCTTGCGGTGATCAACGACGACCGCCGGTTCTCGGCCCGGATGGGCAGGAAGGGGAACTGGAGCGGGCAGGATCTTGAGAAGCTCCGGGAGGCCTACAGGACACTGAACAACCTCACTAAACCTCATCTCCGGATCCTCAACCTCTCCATCGACCCGGAGGATACATTCACGCGGGCAACGCTCGACTTCCTCCATGACCTCGGGGAGGTCTTCTCGGTCTTTTCTGAGGCTCTGGATGCTGCAAAAGCGAGGCGGGGGGCGCTTGACTTCTCAGATCTCATCCATTACACCCGCCGTCTCTTCCGCGACCGCGATGATATCGTCGATGCACATCTCCGGAGCAGGTTTGAGTTCATCCTGGTCGACGAGTTCCAGGATACCGATCCGGCCCAGACCGCCATCATCACCGCGATCCTGGGGGGGAGGGGCAGGCTCTTCATCGTCGGCGACCCGAAGCAGTCCATCTACCTCTTCCGGGACGCGGACGTGACGGAGTTCAAGAGGATGCAGAACGTCATCGGCGAGGAGGTCAGGCTCGATATCAACTTCCGGAGCACGCCCGAGGTTGTGGGGTTTGTCAATCATGTCTTTGCCACCCTGATGGCCGGGAGCGCACGCCCCTGGGAGTTTCTCTATGAGCCGCTGCGGGCGAACAGGACCGATGATGCCGGATCGGTCGAGATCCTCCTCTGCCCGAAGGCAGACACCAGGGAGGCCGGCCGCCGGAGGTCTGCGGAGGCTGTCGCGAGGAAGATCCAGCGGGTGGTTGAGGCAGGCGAGAAGTCGATCATCAGGGACGGTGACCGCCGGCCGGTCGGGTACGGCGATATCGCCATCCTCCTTGAGCGCCGGACTAACCTCATCTACTACGAGTGGGCGCTCCGGCGCTACGGCATACCCTACCATGTCTACGCCGGGATCGGGTTCTACCGGCGGCAGGAGGTCTACGATCTCTACAACATCCTCCGGTTCCTCGAGAACGATTACGATGATGTTGCACTCTACGGCGCCCTGCGGTCCCCCCATTTCGGTATATCCGATGCCCGGCTCTTCGCCGTCGCAGAATCCGGTCCCCGCCCGGCCACGCTCTTTGAGCGGTTGCGCCGGTTTGCCGCCGGAGATCCGGACTCTGAGATCGCGGCAGCGGTAGAACTCATAGACTCGTGGCGAGGGGTCGCCCGCAGGCTCAGGCCGACGGAGCTCATCAACCGGATCGTCACCGGGTCCGGCGTCTATTCAGTCTACGGCGGGATGCCGGAAGGCGAGCAGATCATAGCGAACGTCGAGAAGCTCATCGAGATCGTCCGCACACTCCAGGAGGATGGGGGCAGCCTCGGTGAGGTCGTCAGGGAGCTTGAGCTCTGTATCGAGGGTGAAGAGCGGGAAGGCGAGGCACAACCCGATCGTATATCCTCAGATGCCGTCGCGGTCATGACGGTCCACGCATCCAAGGGACTTGAGTTCCCGGTCGTCGTCGTCCCCGACCTCTCGGAGTCCCCGCTACCTGAGACCTCCACGATCATCATTGAGAAGGGGCTCTGCATCGGCGTCAGGATCGCAAACCCCGCAAACGACTATGAACGTGAGAATACCCCCATCCTCGAGATCCTCAAGGACGAGGCGCGGGAGAAGGACGAGGCCGAACGAAAACGGCTCTTCTACGTGGCACTGACCCGGGCGCGGGATCACCTGATCCTCTGCGGCGTCCTGCCCGAAGAGATGCCGGAGAGCATCGAGGCATGCAGGACGAGGACCGACTGGCTCGCCTTCTCTCTCGGCCTCTGCGAGGATGTATACGCGACCGGCGCGGTCAGCATCCACCCGCCCGGGGAGGCGCGGCCGATCCGGATCGAGGTCTGCACCACGCCCGACGCGATACCGGCGGAGGTCAGGACGGCTACACCGCGCCTTCTCACCATCCCTGAGGATATCCAGCCGGCACCGGAACTCCCCCCGGCGACGCCCCCGAAGGAGGAGCACGTCTACTCGGTAAGCGAGATCGAGGACTTCATGCGCGGGCAGGAGGTGGTGGATGATGACGCGCGGATCAGGGGCCTGATCATCCATGAGGTCTTCCGGGGGCGCGACCCGGCGGCGGTGCTCCGGCGCTACGGGATCGAGGATGAAGGGCGAGCCGGCGAGTATACCCGGCTTTATGAGGAGTTCCGGAGGTCGCCGCTTGTGCAGGGCGCGGTGAGCGACCACTGTGAGGTTCCATTCCGGGCAGAGATCGAGGGGGTGATCTTCACCGGGTTCATCGACCGGCTCCTGCGCCGGCCGGACGGTACCTGGATCCTCATCGACTACAAGACCGGCCGGGTGGATGAGGCGAGGATCCGGGAGCACGCCCTCCAGATGGCGGTCTACCGCCGGGCCGCGGAGGAGATCCTGGGCGAGCCGGTCCGGACGTACCTCTACTCCACCGATACGGGTCGCTTCATCGAGGTGGAGGAGGAGAACCCTGAGGCGCTACTGCAGGCGATCCGCGAGATCGAGGAGGGGCGCGCCCCCTAACTCCCCGGCCGGCCTATCCTGAGCGCGTTTACGATGGCCGCAAGCGAGAGCCCCATATCCCCGAACGCGACAGCCATCCAGAGGGTGACGAACCCCACGACGGCGAGGGCGGCGATACCGAGTTTCACAACGACCGCGGTGGCGACGTTCTGCCGCACGACCGAGATGGTCTTCTCTGAGAGCGCGACGAGGTAGGCGACACGGGAGATCTCGTCCTCCATAACGACGATATCGGCGGCCTCGATAGCGATATCCGACCCGATCGCCCCCATCGCGACCCCGACGTTCGCCCGGGCCAGCGCCGGGGCATCGTTCACGCTGTCACCGACCATCACCACCAGGCCGTAGCGCTCCATCAACCGCTCGACCATCGTGACCTTATCCTCGGGGAGGAGGCCGGCGTGGCACTCGTCGATGCCGATGCGGCGCGCCACCGCCTCCCCGACGCGCTCACCATCCCCGGTGAGCATCATCGTCCTGATCCCCCGCGCTTTCAGGGTGGCGACCGTCTCTTCTGCATCCTCCTTGATGAGATCGGAGAGGGCGAGAAGCCCGATGACCGCTGAGTCGGTGCCGGCGAGGATCACAGTCTTTCCCTCGCCTTCAAGGCGATCGTACTCCACACGCCACGCGCCGGTATCCGGAAAGAGCGATTCGTTCCCGAGGAGATAGGTCACGCCGCCGATCCTCCCCCGGACACCCCTCCCGGTGATCGACGCAAACTCCTCCACGTCGTGAAGGGAGACCGCCTCCTCCCCGGCCCGTCGCATGACCGCTTCTGCGATCGGGTGGCCGGAGCGTGCCTCAAGCGACGCTGCGACCGCGATCACCTCAGCCACCGGCACCCCGAAGGCGACGACCTCATCGACCTCAAGCCTCCCGGTCGTGAGGGTTCCGGTCTTATCAAAGACGATCACCCGGGCGAGCCCGACGGCCTCGAGGGCGTCCCGGCCCTTGATGAGCACACCGTTATGCGCTGCGGTCGTAATCCCGGAGACCATCGAGACCGGTGTCGATATCGCGAGCGCGCAGGGGCAGGATATGACGAGCAGTATCAGCGCCCGGTAGAAGGCCTCGATGAACGGAACCTCGAAGGCGAGCGGCGGGATGATGGCGAGGAGGACTGCGGCAAGGATGACCGCCGGGGTGTAGTAGCGGGCGAACCGCTCGATGAAGGCCTCGGTGGGGGAGGTGTGTGCCTGTGCCTCAGTGACCAGGGCCACGACCCGGGCAATCGTGCTCGCCTCCTCGGGTTTCGTCACCCTGACCTCCAGGTAGCCGTCCAGGTTCCGCGTTCCGGCGTAGACCCCGTCACCGGCGGCCTTCGCCACCGGGACGCTCTCCCCGGTGATCGGAGCCTGGTCGACCGATGATTCACCGAGCGTGACGAGACCATCAAGCGGGATCGTATCCCCCGGCCGCACGATCACGGTCTCACCGACGGTGACCTCGCTGACCGGGACGACCACTTCCTCATCACCCCGCCTGACCCGGGCCGTCTGTGGCGCGATATCGAGGAGCGACGCTATCGAACGATGCGCCCGGCCGGCCGCATACTCCTCGAGGAACTCGGCGATGGCAAAGAGGTAGAGCACGGCCGCNCCCTCGGCCGGGTTTTCGGTCAGGAACGCACCGGCCGCCGCGATCGTTATGAGCACGGCGATGTTGAACCGGAACCGGATGAGCGCGAGGAGCCCGTCCTTCAGGACGTCGTGGCCCGCTATGACCGCCGCGGCGAGGAGGAGGAGAGTCCCGGCGAGGGGATAGGGGGTGAAGTACTCAACGTAGACCCCCGCAGGGAAGAGGAGACTTGCGATCGCAAAGATCGCAACCTCCCGGTGGGTCTCGCAGACCCCGGACCGGCAACGGGGGCACTCTTCATGCACGGGCATGGCCGGTCTCCGGGTATTCGGATCGACTGTAGATCTCCATCGGATACGCTCTGTTCTCCAGTTCCATGTGACTTAAGGGTAGTGTCTATACCGGATGACCCCCTGTTCTGCTTCCAGTGGAATTCAACCGAAAGCCTGAAATTCGGATAAGAGTACCTTAACTCCACGCAGAAGCATTCGTCATATGATTGCGCTACCGAATTCACGGAATCAATCCATAAAGATCACTGCAATGTCGGTTAGAGGCGCGGGATATCGGGGTGGCAGGTTTTCTATCATCCTCATCTCTCCTTCCCTTCCCGGCAGGACCGGACCCGATCCCCATGACAGAATTCACCACAGCGCCTCTCGCCGCAGAGTCAGGAATGACCACAAAGCCCATCGACGGTGCAGTTCCATGTCCCCTCAGAGTCTGCGAGCTCGATAGCGGTGCGTCTTATCTTCAGGGCTCGCGTCCCGATCGTATCCGGGCACCCTGTATGGCGACCCCATCCGGCAACAGGAGCGCCAGCCTCATCGTCGCGATGCCCCGGGCCGTTCCCGGAGATCTGGAGGCAGGTTAAGTGACGACCCCCTCCGATCAGCAGTACCGCCTTCTTTTTGACCAGATGTTCGACGCCGGGCTCCTGCTTGAGGTCATCAACGGGAATTCCGGGGACCCCGCCCGGTTCCGGATCGCCGGGATCAACCATAAAGCCGAGGAGGTTCTCGGGTGTGGGAGGGATGATGTGGTCGGGGAGGATCTTGTGGTGGCTCTCCCCTCGGTCGCTCCTGCTGTACTCGACCTCTTTTCCGGGGTTGCACAGACAGGGATGCCGGTGTACCGCGAGATCGATATACCGGAACTCGATACCTGCTACGAACTCAAGGTATACCGGTCAGGAGAAGACCAGATCACCGCCATCATAAACGATACAACAGGCCGGCAGCGGGTGGAGAAGAGACTCCGGAAAAAACAGCGTGATCTCGACAACCGTGTGCGGGAACTCACGATCCTCTACGCCATGACCGATATCGTCGAGCGGTACGGGGTATCGGTGGACGAGATCCTCCGGGAGGTCGCCACCATCCTCCCGGGCGGCTGGTTCTACCCCGGGGACGCCGTCGCCCGGATCACCCTCGAGGGCAGGGAATACCTCTCGCCCGGGTTCTGCGAGACACCCTGGCGACAGGAGAGCCCGATCTACGTCCACGGCTGGATCGCCGGGACGGTGGAGGTCTGCTACCGTCATGAACAACCCGGTGAGGATGAAGGACCGTTCCTCGCCGAAGAGCGCTCCCTTATAGATACCGTCGCTGAGAGGCTCGGCCGGACCATTGAGCAGGTGCGGGCGGATGAGGGGCTCCGGAGGAGTGAGGAGAAGTACCGCCTCCTCTTTGAACAGATGTTAGAGAGTTACACCCTCTACGAGGTCGCCCGTGATAGTGAGGGTAGACCGGTCGACTACGAAATTCTCGAACTGAACGAGAAAGCGGCGGATGTCTTCGGTCACAGCCAGGAAGAACTGATCGGCTGGAGACTCTTTGATATCTTCCCGGCGATCCGTGAGGGTGCCGGTGCGATCTACGGGGGGGTAGCAGAGACGGGTGTCTCAGTACATCGACGGCTACAGGAACCGGGGAGCGGGCGGTGGTACGAACTGCACATCTACCGCCCTCAGCCCGGGAGGCTGGCTGTCATCGGCCAGGATATAACGGAGCAGAAGAGGGCCGAACGCGCTCTCCGGGAGAGCGAGAAGAGGTTCCGTGGTATATTTGAGAAGGCCGGGATCGGGATCGCGCTCATCGATCCCGCAAAGAAGATCGCGGAGGCGAACCCGGCGTTTGTGCAGATGTTCGGGTATGGTGAGGAGGAACTCCACGCCATGGAGTTCCGGGATCTGATCTTCCCGCCCGACAGAGAGAGTGCAAGATCTCTCCCCCCGGAGATACGGTGCATGACGAAGGATGGGAGGATCATCTGGGGGCGGTTGAAGGTATCTCTGCTCCATGATACCGGGGAAAGCGGTTTTCTCATCGTTATGGTGGAGGATATCACCGAGCGGAGGGAGATGCAGAACGCTCTCCGGGAGAGCGAGGAGCGGTTCCGGGAGATCGCCCAGCGNAGTTTTGATATGATCTACACCTGCTACCACGACCGCGGGATCGCCTACATNTCNCCGGCGGTGACGCGGATCCTTGGCTATACTCCTGAGGAGATGATCGGTGAGCAGTGCCGGGATTATGTCCTNGANGGNTCCTGGCCCGCCTGGNAGGAGGCCCGGTCCCGGATCGCATGTGGGGAGTCCGTCGTGGGGCTCTGTGTGGAACTCCGCCGAAAGGATGGGACCATCGCCACCGTGGAGATGAACGAGTCCCCTATCGTGGAGGACGGGGAAGTGGTCGGCGTCCAGACCGTCGGCAGGGATATATCCGACCGGATGCACTACGAGAATCTGCGACTTCAGTCATTCTACCAGATCGAGCAGAACATCGAGCAGTTTGCGATCCTCGCCGACCACATCCGCCAGCCCCTGCAGGTGATCCACGGCATGGCCGACCTGATCGATGACGGGGAGGCGTCGGAGAAGATCCGGGAACAGGTGGGCCGGATCAACAGCATCGTCAGGCAGCTCGATGATGGCTGGGTCGAGTCGCGCGAGATCCGGGAGTTCCTGCGGAGAAATGAGCTGGTGTAGTGGGCGATCCCCGGCGCCCCGTGGTGCGGATGTATCCGGCTGATGCGAGACTATAATAGGGGGTGGACCCTCCGTGTCAGACCGTTCTCTTCCCGGGGGTGATATATGATCTATACACGGGGAAGCGGNGTNCTTCTCCATATCACATCATTGCCGGCGGCGTACGGCATCGGGGACTTCGGTCCGGCGGCGTACCGGCTTGCTGAAGCGCTGGCGAAGGCCCGNCAGCACTACTGGCAGATCCTGCCGCTCAACCCGACACGGGTCGAGCACGCCAGTTCTCCCTATTACAGCCCGTCGGCGTTCGGTATGAGCACCCTCCTCATCAGCCCCGATCTGCTTGTGCGGGACGGGTATATCGGNCAGGATGACCTTGAGCCCATGCCGGATTTTCCTGATGAGCGGGTGGNCTATGGGGCGGCTGCCTGGTATAAGGATCGGATCCTCTCGATCGCGTATCAGCGGTCTCTTCAGTCGGAGCCGGAACGTGGGTATGAGGAGTTCTGCGCNNNGAGNGCGTGGTGGCTGGAGGACCACGCGCTCTTCGTCGCCCTCAAAGACCACTTCCGCGGGCAGGAGTGGAACCGCTGGCCGGAGGAGATCCGTACCCGGCAGCCGGNAGCCCTCGATGACCTGAGGCAGCGCCTCNCGGCCGGGATCCGGAAGGAGAAGTTCCTCCAGTACCTCGCAGCCCGGCAGTGGTCAGCCCTCCACCGGTACTGTACCGATCTCGGCGTCCAGATCATCGGGGATATACCGATATACGTCGCCTATGATAGCGTCGATGTCTGGCAGAACCCGGAGATCTTCAAGCTCGATGAAGACCTCCGCCCCGCTGTTGTGGCAGGGGTGCCGCCGGATCTCTTCAGCAGGACCGGGCAGCTCTGGGGGAACCCCGTCTATGACTGGCCCGCGCTCCGGGAGCGAGGGTACGACTGGTGGATACGCCGGGTCCGGCGATCCGCTGAACTCTACGACCTCTTCCGGATCGATCACTTCCGGGCGTTCGCTGATTACTACGAGATCCCGGCCGGCGATAGGACCGCCGAGCACGGCACCTGGGTCGACGGGCCGGGGTCTGATTTTTTTGAGGTGCTCGCGCGACACCTCCCCTGTTTTGCCATCGTCGCCGAGGATCTGGGGGCGAACACCCCGGCCGTCCAGGAGCTCCTCGACCGATTCGGGTTTCCCGGTATGAAGATCCTGCTCTTCGCGTTTGGCGAGGGGCTCCCCCGGAGCGCTCACATTCCGCATAATTACGTTCCAAACCTCATATGCTACACGGGAACGCACGACAACAACACGGCCCGGGGGTGGTTTGAGGAGG
>JGI24710J26742_10004432_pt1 | contig 11529 bp, 8 predicted proteins | sample BioPla2DNA2_FD_26742 | JGI IMG/M metagenome (IMG submission 26742) | reverse complement strand
TTATCCGCTGCTGCCTTTAATGCAGCATTTGTAGTCAGAGCAGGAAGTCCGGCCTTTGCCCGTTCAGCGTTAACCAGTTCCAGAACCTCCTGTGCAAACCCCTTATTGCTGCCTGTGTTATTTGTATTATTCGCAGGTGCTGTTGTGTTACCTGTGTTGTTCGCCGGTGTTGTTGATGGAGTCTGCTTATACTGCTTTGCAGTATTCTTCGTTGACTTCTTTTTGGTGTCTGTATTGTTTTTCTTGGCATCTGTGTTGTTAACCTTGATATCAGAAGATTTATTATCATTTTTATCATTTATAATTATCGTAGAATTCTTCTTTTGCTTATCGTTCTTTTTTTCTTTATTTCCGTTAGTATCTTCTATATCTGCTGCCTCATTATCTTTTGCTTTAGGGGCAGTCTCTTCCTTTGCAGGAGCTTTGTCTGCTGTTTTCTTATCAGTCGGCAGATCAACTGTATCTTCAATTATGTCGGTATTCTGTTCTATTATTATCTGTTCTGTATTCTTATCTATGATTAATTCTTCTCTGGATGCAAGTTGATTTATTCCGTATGAACCTGCAAGTGACAGTACCAGTGAACATAAAGTTACGATAATTCTTTTCATTTTTAATACCTCCTATATGCTGTCTGTCTTGTTGCTCCTTTAGACTACCATAGTAGAACATCCCCTTCAACCGTTAATTACTGGCTGTTATCCTGTTTATTGGGAATTATCAGGATTGATTTACCTTATGTTATGCTATTATATGTAATGGTTTTTTCATAAAATTTCTTTTTTAGTACTTGTCAATCCCAGCATTTATAGTACTTTCAGCTATATGGAACATATTACCGCAGACAGCGGGTATGCAGTTAAATCTACTCACTGATCAGCATTATTTATTGCGAATTTTGTTTCATTATTTTTAAATTAATGTTACAAATATATTAATTTCCGTTCCATTTTTTCCATATTTTTATATTTTTGCATATTTAATCCTTTCACATTCATTCTATATTAGGATTATTACTGCATAATTATTGCCAATTTACTTACACTAATAGCATAAATATCTGCTGACAAATAGCTCAAACAAAAGGAGAATACTTATGGACAGAATAAATGATAATAAAGGAACTCCAACAAAAAGAACAGGAGTAAAGAATGATACTGACTTCTCAGATAAAGAAAAAGATAATGGAATGATTCCAACCAGAACAATGGCACCGGAAATATCACAGCCTAATCCTGCCACTGCCACACCATCTATTCCTGTTGAAATACCAGCCAGAAATGTTAAATAGATTATTTATTACAATTGAATAATTGGTACCGGTTAATAATTTTTATTATTAACCGGTACCAATTATATATAATACTAAATATAATACATTGGAGCAGAATCCATCTTTAGATAATCATCTGTAATATCCTTTAATGTGATACTGTCTATATATGAAAATACTTTATTGTCAATCTCTTCCCAAATCTTAGTACGAATATAGCACTCTATACGGTTGTTCGGAGTGTCATCCTCTATAGGTACGACAGACAAATCACCCTCTAATGCCCTGAGTATCATACCTACTGTAATATTTTCAGCCTCGGTTGAAAGCGTATACCCCCCTTGCGCACCCTTAATGCTTTTAACCAGTCCCGCTTTTCGAAGAGCTGAAAATACCTGCTCCAGATAACTTTTTGATATATCCTGTCTCTCTGCTATACTGATTAATGGAACCAGGTCATTTTTAGAATAAAGAGCCAAGTCAATCATAGCACGAAGACCGTACCTGCCCTTGGTTGACACCTTCATTATACCTTCTGCCCCTTTCAATTAAATTAAATAACTATTTTACTGATATTCAAATACTCTAATAGACTCTATTATTACTTTCTCTTTAGGAATTCCATTATCCTCATCGATTAATTCAACTCCGGCTACAGCATCAAGCACATCATATCCGTCATATACTTGTCCGAATACCGTATGTTTTTCAAACAACCACGGTGTACCGCCAATTTCACCGTAGTTTTTGACTGCATTTTTATCAAATTTCATACCATAAAACATTTCCATCTGAGTAAGAGTGTTTTCATCATACGTGGCTGCAGATTGTACTATAAAGAACTGACTTCCATTGGTATTAGGCCCTGCATTAGCCATACATAATGCCCCACGATACGGATGAAGATACTTTGCAAACTCATCCTCAAAATCCTCGCCCCATATACTTTCACCGCCTCTGCCGGTTCCGGTAGGATCGCCTCCCTGAATCATAAAATCATCAATAATCCTATGGAAGGTTACACCGTCATAATAACCGTTCTTGGCATGTGTAGTAAAATTTTCTACAGCCTTCGGTGCTTCCTTTTCGAAGAACCTGACATATATTGAACCAAAATCCTGTATTTTTATCTCGGCTACAGTCTCGCCCTTCTTGGGTTCACTAAATTGATACGACTTTTTACTGCAACCGCTTAGCGTAAGTATTGTGAAGGTCATGATAATGAATAAAACTGTTTTCTTCATATGCTTTCCTCCGTAGTGTCATCATATATAAATTATAAAATTATGCTATAGGACTACTTAAGCTTAACCATAACATAAGCATTAATGTTCTGAAAATCGTCTTTCTCCCCAATCTCAAGATATACGGTCTTAACAACAATACCAAGAGCAGCATTATCATTTTCGGCAGTGAACTCTGCTTCATTCATTGATATCTCACTATATCTATCCGTATCTCTATCCGTGAAGTGTTCGAAAATCCCACTGAAAGAATACCTGATAATCTCATTTTGCCGGTTATCTCTAATAATGAGATCCCCTATTCCATCCTTAGGCTCAAGGTCGATGTAATAGCCGCTGTCACCCAACGGTATAATCTCAAATGAGTTCTCTTTACCCTCACTGTATAAATCTACCTCTACAATGAAATCATAGTCTGATACATCAATCGGTGTTCTGTCTGTCAGATAAAACCGCCATATATCAGGTTCTTTAATGCTGTAGCCATATTGAGGAAAACCAAAGGTTTTCTCGAAATCATAAGAGGTACTATAATCCTGAAGCCAACTGACATCTTTAAGATAATCCATACTGCCTAAATACCTTACAGAGCTTATAATTATATTTCTATCCTCCTCAGATATATCTGCATTTGGGACAATCTTATCATTTATAAGCATATTATTCTTTTCCAGCACATTGGTCAGCCGCTCTATCTGATTCCTTTTACTGATCGTAAATGCATCCACCGGAGGAAGAATAGATATAAGTGATAGAGCTATTAATATTGGTGCTATAATATTGCTTTTATGATTGGGCCGAATGCTGAATATTATTGCTGATACCGTCGCAAAAACACCAAACATTATTACATAATATCTGCCGCTTGTGATTCCAAGCTCTCCAATCTTTAGAATGGATGAAATCGTCTGAAACAAGACTACAGGTATCAGAACCTTAGGAAATATTTTTCTAAAATAATCCGTTACCTTATTGTCTATAACCGAAGCCAGCAGATATACGATGATTACCGTTATCGAATACGTTACCAATAACGGTTCCATCAGGTTGTCCTTCCAGAAGTCTCCGGTAATATTCATTATTATATAAAGCAATAGAATGATTGTAAATATAGCTGTAATCGGAATAATAATATATGAGACCAATCCTTCTAAAAACTTCGAGGGCTTGATATAATCTTTGTTGTCTTTACTGTCTTTGTTGTCTTTGCTGTCTTTGAAATCCGATTCTTCATTTATCTTATCGGAAGTCCCGCAATAGATGGGAATTAAAGAAAGCAAATGTATCGGAGCATATACATACGCAATAAAATTGCCCACATGACTATAAGCCTTGCTGTCAACATCAATTATAAGCATATCTGTTGCCATAAAAATTAAAGATATACCTAAAAACAGAACGCCTGCATATAAAAGCACAATAAAGAATGCTTTAAAGACAGCCATAAAGCTTTCACTAAAGTCATACTTGGATTTAATAACAGGTATCCATATAAAGGCAACAAGCAGAATAAATAACAGTACCACTGTTCTTAATGCATGCTCTCCGCTAAAATTATCTACTCCAAATTCTACTATCAGGTAATATAGTATTGCTCCTAATATTGCAATTCCGCCAAAAACAAGCCTAGTTCTCTTTCCAAGGCAAAAACGCTCATACATCATCTGCAGCACCAAATATATAGCTGCACCTAAAGCTAAAGCGAATAGAATTTCACTAATATTGTCTATATCATGTGTATTTATATTATACGATGTAAATACTGCCGAAAGGAAAAACAGCAATATTGTAATCGGATAACGGTTTATCGTAGAGGTAAAACCCTTGAGGGTCGTCTTAAGCTTAGCAATATTTTTCACGCAATAACCTCCTTTATTGAATGGTTCGACTAGCCGAACCAATTGACCTTATCATGGTCTTATATTCATGTCCCAATCTGCTTATCGTGGACATTATAACACATTGGATTATCAGTTCCAAGAAAAATACAATATAATATGAAAAAACCACCTCACATAACCAATTATTCTCATCAGAAATATTCTTTAGTCATGTGAGATGGTATATATTCTTTACCGCTTATAACTAATTATTTATTAATTATCTTCTTTCTCTAACACATTGTCTTTTCCTACCGGAAGTATAATTGCCAATAATATTCCGGCAATTGCTGCCAATGCAAGCCCTGATATGGTTACAGTGTCACTAATAGGAACGCTGTCGCAGCCGATACCTAATACGAAGATAACTGCAGCAATCATAAGGTTTCTGCTGTTTCCGAAGTTCAGTCTGGAGTTTACAAGTATACGCACTCCTACAGATGAAATCATACCATATAGTACTATACTTATACCTCCTGTTACCGGAGAAGGAATGCTGCTGACAAGTCCGCCAAACTTTCCTATTATACCTAATATAACTGCAATCACTGCGGCTATACGTATGACTGCAGGATCATAATTCTTTGTTACGGCAAGAACCCCTGTATTCTCACTATAGGTTGTATTTGCAGGTCCTCCAAGTAAGCCTGCCCAAGATGTAGCAAGACCATCTCCCATAAGTGTCCTATGTACACCGGGATCATCCATAAAATTCTTGCCACACACCGCACTGTTTGTAGTTATATCTCCTACATGCTCAATTAAGGTAACTAAAGCTATAGGAGCTATTGCCAATATCGCATCCAGCTCAAAGGTTGGTAATAAAAAAACCTGAGCTCTGATATTTTCATCCATTATGGAGATAAAATTTGCATTTTCAACAGGTGTAAAATCAACAAGTCCTAACGGAATACACACTAAATAACCAACTATTATAGCAAATAATATAGGCATGAGATTATATATACCTTTAGCAAATACGGATATGCCTATGCAAACTGCAAGTACAATTACAGTAATCAGAACCGCTTTCAAACTAAAGACATTCTCCCCAGCCTCATTAGGCAGATAAAATGCATTGTTTATTGCAACACCACTTAATCTTAAGCCAATAACAACAATAATCGGTCCTGTTACAATAGGAGGCAGCAGCTTGTTTACTTTTTCATAACCAACCAGTTTTATCAGTATGGCAAAAACAACATAAACAAGACCTGCAACAATAATTCCGCCTTTAACAGCTGCCAGCTTCGGCATAAAATCCGCATCGCCTATTCTGGAATTGCCTATCACAGCCATTATTCCAACCATAAATGCAAAACTTGAACCCAAAAAAACAGGAACCTTCTTTTTTGTTATTAAATGAAATAACAAGGTTCCTGTTCCTGCACAAAATAGTGTAATTGATGTATCAAGTCCGGTCAATGCGGGTACTAATACCGTTGCGCCAAACATAGCCAGTACATGCTGAAGCCCCAGTATTATCTTTTTGTGTAGTGATTTCGCTCCCATATCATTCTCCTTTGATTTATTTTTTTAATCTAAAGTAAAATATTTAACCTCATCTATAATACAGTATTTAATGCGTTAATTCAATAGCAAAATTTTGATTTATTAATATGCATTTATCTGATTTTAATTTTCAGATTAATTAAACATTTATAAATTTTCTTAATAATACCGAGGTAGATTTCATCTACCCCGGTATTTAATAATTAAACACTCAATGTATCATCGTAAATACAAATTATTAACCTTTAAATAAATATATATTTTAGTATAAATAGCACTGTTAATATATACATTAAAATACTTATCTTCTTTTCTTTAGCTTTTCCTGTTATCAGATTGAGTACTACATAAGATATAATACCAACTGCAATACCCTCGGAAATGCTATACATAAAAGGCATAGCTATTATACATAGAAATGCGGGTATGGCTTCTGACATATCTTCAAAATCAATCTTAAGGATTGAGCTTAACATATAGAAGCCGACAACAATAAGTGCAGGTGCAGTTGCAAATGAAGGAATCGCTAAGAAAATGGGAGATAGGAATATTGAGAGACCAAATAACACAGCCACAACAAAGGAAGTCAGACCTGTTCTTCCGCCTTCAGAAACTCCTGTAGCACTTTCTACATATGTTGTTACCGTTGATGTTCCGAGGGCAGCTCCTGCCGTTGTTCCAACTGCATCCGCCATAAGTGCACCTTTAATACGGGGCAGCTTCCCATCTTTATCCAACATGTCAGCTTTTGATGCAACTCCGATTAAGGTTCCAAGCGTATCAAAAACGTCTACAAACAAGAAAGCAAATACAACAACTAAAAAGTCAAGGGATAAAACATTTGAAAAATCCATCTTAAATGCCACATCTTTAAGTGCTGATAACTGTAATCCCTGAGAAAAATCAGGAAGCAGGGAGTAGAATCCCGCACTAGGATCTACAGTATAAAGACCTATAAACTGGCATATGATTCCAATAATCCATGTCGCAAGTATGCCAAGTAAAATGCCTCCCTTTATCTTCTTCATTAATAAAATTGATGTAATAATAACACCGACAATCGCCAGGATGACAGTTACATTCTTTGTTAGAGATACACCTTCTGCATGGAAAGCATGAAATTGCACCAATGTAGCCGGATTATCCTCAACAATACCTGCATTCTGCAAACCGATAAAAGCAATGAATAAACCAATACCGCCGCCTACTGCAAGCTTTAAGGTCATAGGTATGGAATTAAAGATTGCTTCACGTACATTTGTTAAGGAAAGTACTATAAAGATAATACCTTCAATAAATACTGCTGCTAATGCAACTTTCCATGAGTAGCCCATGCCCAACACTACCGTATAGGCAAAATATGCATTTAATCCCATACCGGGAGCCAATGCAAAAGGATAATTTGCCAAGAAAGCCATTAATAATGTAGCCAGGCAAGAAGCTATCGCAGTCGCCATGAATACTCCGCCGGGATTCATTCTGGCTGAGCCTTCAAGTCCAAGAATATCATTGAAAGCTGTCATAGTACTTGGATTGACTGCAAGAATATACGCCATGGTCATAAATGTCGTTAGTCCCGCCAATACCTCTGTTTTTACATTTGTCCTGTTGTCTTTCAGTCTGAATAATCTCTCTAACATAAGCACCTCCCACTATTATATAGCTTTTTTATTGATATTATTAATAAGCACAAAATAATTCTAGCAAATTCGACATGAATATACAAGTTTACTACTTATTAGAAATATTAATCTTATTTATTAGGATTCACTTTCCTCAAGCTTAGCATTCTCCTCTATCACTTTTTGCTGTACATCTGACGGAGCCTGCTCATATCTTGCAAATTCATAGGAATATTCACCGATACCACCGGTCATTGAACGAAGATCGGTAGAATACCCATGTAATTCTGATAAAGGAATATCCGCAATTATCTCCTGCTTGCCGTGAACAGGATTCATTCCGAGTACACGTCCTCTTCTCTTGTTCAGATCACCCATGATATCCCCGGTAAATTTATCAGGCACAACAACCTTAATGGATACGATTGGCTCTAACAGAACCGGAGAAGCCTCCATAAAGCCTTGCTTGAATGCTAGGATAGTCGCCAATTTAAATGCCATTTCGGAGGAATCCACCGGATGGTAAGAACCGTCCACCAAAGTAGCCTTAATACCTACAACGGGATATCCGGCTAACGGTCCCTTTAATACACTTTCAGCGATACCCTTCTCAACAGCAGGGAAATAGTTCTTAGGTACAGCACCGCCAAATATCTTTTCTTCAAATACGAAAGGTGTCTCCAGATCACCTGAAGGCTCAAATTCCATTACAACATCACCATACTGACCGTGTCCGCCGGACTGTTTCTTATGCCTGCCACGCACGGAAGCTTTCTTGCGGATAGTCTCACGGTAAGGAATCCTAGGCTGCAGTATTTCTACGTCAACCTTATATTTTGATAACAGCTTACTGACTGTTACATCCAGATGCTGTTCACCTATACCATAAATAAGTGTCTGTCTGTTTTCCTTATCGTTTACAACCTTTAGTGTAAGGTCTTCATCCATAAGTTTCTGTAAAGCCTGGGATACCTTGTCATCATCACCCTTGTTCTTGGTCCTGTAGCGCAGATAGGTATATGGCTTGGATATTTCAATGGGATCATATACAATCGGATTCGCCTTTGTAGATAATGTATCACCGGTAGCTGTATCCGACAGCTTGCCAAGTGCACCGATGTCTCCGGCTTGAAGCTCACTAACCTCCATTTGCTCCTTTCCGCGAAGAACATATATCTTATTAGCTCTCTCTTCTGTATCCTTGTTGGCATTATACAGAGCAGTATCGTTCTTCATCACGCCGGAGCATACCTTAAACAATGAAAACTTACCGATGAACGGGTCTGCAATGGTTTTAAATACCCTTGCTGAAAAAGGCTTCTTAGGATCATAGTTGCCTTCAAATTCCTCACCGGTATTAGCATTTTTTCCTTTAATAGTCCTCTTCGTAGGATCAGGGAAATATTTCACAATAGCCTGCATAAGCATGGTAGTACCTTGTGCATTTATGCCGGAACCCATCAGTACAGGTACAATTGAGCCATCTATTACATTAGTTCGAAGTGCTTGTGATATTTCCTCTTGTGTAAATTCTTCGCCGCTGAAATATTTATCCATTAATTCTTCACTGGTTTCAGCGACTGATTCAAGTAAAATTTCTCTGAACTTCGAAAGATTTTCTTTAACATAATCAGGGATTTCACATTCCTCATAATTGCTGCCTGTTGTAAATCTTCTCCCTGCCATCTTTACAACATTAACAAAGCCAACGAATTTTTCATTCTCTCTGATAGGTATATGGAATGGTGCAATCTTCTTACCATATTGTTCAATTAATTGATCTACTACTTCTTTGAAGTTTGCATTATCAACATCCATGTCTGTCACAAAAAACATTCTGGGTAAGTTGTATTTCTCACAAAACTCCCATGCCTTAATAGCTCCTACTTCTACACCCGATTTAGCAGATACAACAATAACAGCTGCGTCAGCTGCAGCTAATGCTTCCTCAACTTCACCAACAAAATCAAAATATCCCGGTGTGTCCAAAAAGTTTATTTTTACATCTTCATATTCAATCGGTACTACGGTTGTGCTTATGGAGAATAACCTTTTCTGTTCTTCCTTATCATAGTCACTGATTGTATTTCCCTCTTCAACCTTACCTTGCCTTTTGATAATTCCTGTCGAGTACGCCATGGCTTCGACCAGAGTGGTCTTGCCACAGCTTCCGTGGCCTAACAAAACAACATTACGGATTTTTTCCGAAGTATAAACCTTCATACCATTTTCCTCCATTACATTTTAGTAAGTATTTAGAGTAATAAACAAGTCTCTGTTCATACCCAGTTTTACCTCTTTGTCTATTTTACTAAATAAAATCATTGATTACAATAGCTATGTGGAAGAATTAATAAAATAATTCTTTACCGCTTTAAACCGTAACGCTTTAAACAATCACAGTATTGACATCCATGTTTTAAAAGAGTATAATCTGTTCAAACATCTGTAATAGTGTACAGAAATTGCACATCGCATATCACAGTCTAATGAAACATTGCGATGCACCGTTCCATACAAGGAGTTGTTAATATGATTATTGTAATGAAGCCAAAGGCTAAACAGGAATCTATAGAACGAGTAAAATCAATTATTGAAGAAAATGGATTGTTAACCCACATATCTGCCGGACATGAAGTAACCATAATCGGTGTTATCGGAGACAAAACCAAGCTTAAGGAGCAGAATCTGGCTATCTATGATGAAGTTGATAAGATAGTTGATGTGACTGAAAGCTATAAGCTTGCCAATAAGAAGTTTCATCCCGAACCTACAATTGTTTATGTTGGAAATGTAGCTATAGGCGGAGATACCACGGTAGTTATGTCAGGTCCATGTGCAGTGGAAAACAGACAGCAGCTTCTTGCAACAGCCTATGCTATCAAGAAAGCAGGTGCTCATATTCTTCGCGGCGGAGTCTATAAACCAAGAACGTCACCTTACTCATTTCAGGGGCTTGAGGAAAAAGGTCTTTCATATATGAAGGAAGCCAAAGAAGCAACCGGTCTGCCTGTAGTATGCGAAGTGACAAGTCTTGAAGCCATAGAGTCTGCTGTAAAATACGTTGATATGCTTCAGATTGGTGCCAGAAATATGCAGAACTTCTATCTTCTGAAAGAAGCCGGTAAAACAGGTCTTCCCGTTCTTCTTAAACGTGGTTTGTCAGCTACGATTGATGAATGGTTAAATGCAGCAGAATATATTATATCTGCAGGCAACCCTAATGTGGTACTTTGTGAAAGAGGAATTCGTACATTTGAGACTGCCACAAGAAACACCTTGGACATAAGCTCTGTTCCGGTTATAAAAACAAAAAGCCATCTGCCAATTATTGTTGATCCCAGCCATGCCACAGGTGTAAGAGATTATGTGAAATCCCTTTCACAGGCAGCAGTCGCTGCCGGGGCTGACGGCCTTATGATAGAGACTCATCCTGATCCTTCCATAGCCTTAAGCGACGGTCCGCAGTCTCTGTCATTTGACCAATTTGAAGATTTAATGGGAGCACTTCGCCCTCTTGTAGCATTATTGGGTAAAAAAATGTGATGTTGCAAAGAGGATATATTCATGTAAATTATCCGTTGTAAACCGTGAAAATTTATAGTTCATTTAGGGAGGATATTAAATCCTCCGTTGTAGACTGTGAAAATTTATAGTTCATTTAGGGAGGATATTAAATCCTCCGTTGTAGACTGTGAAAATTTATAGTTCATTTAGGAGGATTTAAGTGAAAGACAGGGATTCGAATTTTAAAATAAATAAAATAGGCTTTATCGGATTTGGCCTGATTGGTGGCTCGATCGCCAAAGCAATTAAGTCCTCGCGACCGGAGATATTTATGTATGCTTATGATTATCATAATAATCCTCCGTCCGGCGACTTATATGAAGCCCTGTCAGATGGTACACTAGACCATGTAACAACAGAGCTTACCACAGGCTTTCCGGATTGTGATGTCATTTTCCTCTGTGCTCCCGTAATGGCGAACATATCATACC
>JGI24710J26742_10004427_pt1 | contig 11544 bp, 13 predicted proteins | sample BioPla2DNA2_FD_26742 | JGI IMG/M metagenome (IMG submission 26742) | reverse complement strand
AAAAGGAAATCCTTATGATAACGCTTGTATAGAGTCCTTCCATTCAGTATTGAAGAAGGAAGAAGTATATCTAAATACATATCATACATTTGAAGAGGCTGGAGCAGCTCTATTCGAATATATTGAGTCTTGGTATAACCGCAGAAGGAGGCATAGCGCACTGGATTATAAAACCCCACAACAGGTTGAAGATGAGGCTCTTGCAGCTTAAAAATCTTTCACTACGTATTAATGCTATGCAGGGAGAAAAAGTTCAACTTTTTGTGTCCAAAGTATTGACATAGGTCCAGATGATCTTCGTGAGTGTTATGAGAAAAATTAAGTCTTGCCACATTCATACCGGCTTTACAAAGTCCGGTTATTATTTGTTCGGTCTCACTTGCGGGGCCGATGGTACATACTATTTTTGTTTTGCGCATATTAAACCTCCCAAAAAAATGCCTGCCCTTTACACGAAGACAAGAAAATGCAAAGAGCAGGCGTGAACAAAACAGACTATTTTAAGACAGCCGTAGCATCGCTGATGGTTTTTTCAAATGCTTCTCTGCCGTATTTATCAACCTCGGCTTTGTTCTTTTCACCGTGGGTGAGGCAACCTGCACCGCCGATACATCCACCGACACAAGCCATACCTTCAATAAAGTTAGCATCAAGCACATTTTTACTCTTTTTAAGAAGTGCCATACGGCATTCTTCAATACCGTCGCAAGGAATTGCTTTTAAGTCAAAATCAATATTTTGCTCTTTGAGACCTTGTGCAACAGCATCCGAAAGACCGCCGGAGCGAGCAAAAATTCTACCGAAGTAAGAAGCGTTATCCAAAACATCTTCAGAGAGGGTTGTAATATCAATGTCCTTACTATCGTAAAGAGCCTGTAATTCTTCAAAGGTCATAACCGCATCGATATACGGTTTAACGCTTTCAAGCTGTGCTTCTGCTTTTTTGGCAGTACAAGGGCCGATAAATACAACCTTGGCATTTTCATCGGTACTCTTAATGTATTTTGCAAGAGCAGCCATAGGCGATAGATTGTGCGACACAAGTGGCAATAAATCAGGAAATGCCGATTTAATGTACTGCACAAATGCAGGACAACAAGAGCTTGTTAAAAATCCCTTTTCGGCAAGTTCCTTGGATTCGGCCTGAGCTACCATATCAGCACCAAGCGCTGCTTCAATAACGGTAAAGAAGCCAAGCTCTTTAAGACCCGTTATAACCTGTCCTAATTTCGCATAAGTGAACTGACTTGAAATAGAGGGAGCAACAATAGCATAAACCTTATATTTCGTGTTGTTCTCACTCTTTTTAATAAGGTCGATTACATTCAGTATATAAGACTTATCCATAATCGCACCAAAAGGGCACTGATAAACGCAAGCACCACATTGGATACATTTGTTATTGTCAATGGCGGCAGCATTATCCTCGTTGATTGAAATCGCTTTAACCTTGCAAGCAATCTGACAAGGGCGTTTGCGGTTAATAATTGCAGAATAAGGACAAACCTTTGCACACTGACCGCATTCTACACACTTGGATTTATCAATATGTGCCACATGGTTGTGGTCAAAGGAAATAGCGCCACGTTTACAAACATCCTCACAACGATGAGCCAAACAGCCACGACAAGAGTCTGTCACCTCATAACCAGCCGCAGGACATTCGTCACAAGCAATATCAATAACCTCAATAACATTGGGGTTATCTTTATCACCGCCCATAGCGATCTTTACACGCTCGCCTAAAATGGCGCGTTCTTTATAAACACAACAACGCATAGTAGAGGTTTTGCCGGGTACGATTGTTTTTGGAATTTCAAGCACATTCTGAAGGAAAGTATCATTCCAAGCCTGACGCGCCACCTCGCGCAAAACCTTATATTTTAGGTGTTGTACTTTTGTATCAAATTTTCTGACTCCCATAACGAATTCTCCTTAGAAATAACTTACTTTTATTTTCTTTCCCATCTTTTTGAGGCACTTTGAAAGTTCCTCAACCAAGTTCATTTTAATATTAAAATTAATAGGCAAATCGGGGTTCTGGTGAGCGGGGTTTACCGCTCTGCCTACATAGAAGTTAATATCGGTTGCTTCCTCAAACAGTAAACGGCAGATAAGAGAAGCACCGTCACGCTTGAANNTCCAATGCTCATAATGCTTGTTTTCACCTAGATAATCCTTAGCATATTCAAGCACCTTATTTACAGTTATAACACCTTCGGTAACGAGATCCACACCTTCAATTTCTGCAATTGGAGGCACGTCGCTCGCCTCAAAATTAAGGCTTGCCTTAACGGGCTTGCGAAGGAATTTTGCCGCAATAGAAGACGTTGTTCCGCCGCAGATGATATGCTTACCTTCTTTAGAGAAGAACAGCGACATCATACGGTCGGCATCATCACGGTTAGACGGCGGGCCAAAGAGCATATTCATCGGCTCTCTTTTTCTGATACGTACCACACAAGCGGTTGCATCATCACCGGGCTTTTGACCGTAAAGCTTATCACATTCATCAACAAGCATTGTTGATAAAGTTTTAGCGGTATAGCCTGCGTGAGAGAGTGTTTCCATAAAGGAAGCAATATCCTCACGCTTCCAACCGAAGTTATATGCCGTACCAATACCGGCATGAGGACAACCGTCACTCATAGCGACAAAAATATCGTTTTCCTGTAATTTGATAACCGATTTATAAATCTTTTTACCGCCGATATTCATTTCGGTTTTTGGATAATCCCAAACCTGTTCGTCACGGATAACAATAGCGTGAGGATTATCGTACTGAATAAGCTCGGCAACTTGATTATTCTTTAAGTGAATAATTGTAAATGTGGAATAAGCCACACCACGAACCGAACATACTGGCAAAGTTGCGGCAATGGTTTCAACGCATTCTTCCAAGGATAGCCCCTCTGCTAACATTGTTGAAATAATTTTAGAGGTAAGGGTTGAAAGAATACTTGCCTTAACACCGCTACCAAGTCCGTCCGACAGTACGATAACGGTGGAATCATCGCTCGGTTCTACAACNTCAACGTGGTCACCGCAAAGCTGCTCGCCGTAATGATTTATACTTTTGTATCCGATATCAGCACATAAATCATTCATCTTGGATTGACTCCTTTAATTTTGCGAGTGCAATTTTGGTTTCAGCGGCAGTTTCGCCGAGAAGCGATGCAATTTCCTGAACAATACGCATCTGCTTATCTACAACCTTATCAGCCACCTCAATGGTCTGACGACTAATATTTTCCTTCTTTTNACGCTCGTTTTGCTCATCGGTAATATCACGCATAATGGCAATTAAAAGATGTGAATCTTTATCGTAAACAACCGATTGCTCAACAAAACGCTTATATTCAGCAAGATAAACACGCTNATCACGTACATCACGACCGGTTCTTAAAACATTCATAAACNCCGAAGGATCAAGAATACGGATAACCTGATCACCGAGAATATCGTTAGCACTTCGGATATTCATAAGCTTTCTTGCGGCGGTATTGATTTGCTGAACCTCAAGATTTTCATTAAGAACAATCAGTCCGTTGGGAGAATTGTTAACAATGGTATCCGAGAAACTTTCAGCCTTATCCTTAAGNAACGGCAAACACATAGAAATCTCTGCTTTGCCCTGGATAATGGCAATAGCTTTTTCACGGCAAGTATTGTATCCGCAAGAGCCACAGTTAAGTTCTTGTGAAGGCTTGAACTTACCCATTTGACGAAGGATATTCATAATTTCCATATCAGACGGCATTTGTGAACGCTGCTCAATATAAGAAAAGCTCTTTTTGAGTTCGATTGCTTTGGGCTGTGATACTTCAAAATCCTTTTCGCCTGCATATTCGGAAATAGCAATATAATCCTTAACAGCAGAAGAACGATGGTATTTTTCCATGACAGGGCCGCCAACACAGCTTCCAACACAAGCAGACATTTCGATAAAGCACTTATGAACCTTACCGCTTATAATATCCTTAAGGGCGGCAATACAGTTATCTACACCGTCAAGAGCGAGGTATGTATAGCCAGGTGTGTCTTGAGCCATTGTTTTAAGGACACCACCGGTTGTCGGGAAGAAACGAGCACGTGAACAAACATCGTTATCTACTTCTTGTTCAAGTTCGATTTTTTCAGCCTTAAACCATTCGGTCAGTTCTTCAAAGGTAAGAACGGCATCAACAATACCTTCATAATGCTCTGCTTCGTCTTTTTTGGCAACGCAAGGACCGATAAATACGGTTTTTGCATTCGGAAATCTTGATTTAATATCCTTACAGTGCGCCTGCATTGGAGATACAACATCTGCCAAATATTCAAGTGCCTGCGGGAAATGCTTTTGAATTAGCAGATTGATAGAATGACAGCAAGAGGAGATAATAACATCTCTTTCATCTTCTTTAAGCATTCTTTCATATTCTGTTTTTACAATGGTAGCACCTACAGCGGTTTCCTCAACGTCATAAAAGCCCAACTTCTTTAAAGCTCTGCGCATAGCGTTGATACCAACGCNTTCATAGTTTGCAATAAACGAAGGGGCAAGACTAACAATTACAGGATCGCCACTCTGAAGGAGCACCTTTACCTTTTCGGTTTCATCGACAATTTGTTTTGCATCCTGAGGACAAACAACAAAGCACTGTCCACAAAGGATACATTCGTTACCTATAATGTGTGCTTGGTTTCCCGAAAAGCGAATGGCTTTAACGGGACAATGGCGGATACATTTATAACAGTTTTTACAGTTTGATTTTTTTAAGGTCAAACAATTTGGCATATCCCGTTACTTCCTTTCCAGTTTAATTAATACGTTTTCTTGAAGGAATTCCTTGAAGTTCTCCTTTGTAATGCCTACGTGAATATCATCATCAACCTGAATTGTTACACCAATACGGTTACACTTGCCGACACAAAAACTACCGGCAAGCGTAACCTCGTCTTCAAGATGATATTCTTCTACGGCTTTTTGCAGAAGCTCTACAATTTCAGGAGAACCCTTTAAATGGCAAGAACTACCTACACAAACCTGAATAATCATATCTTTTATACCTTCGCTTTGATGTTTTTCTCAAAGAATTCTTCTACAGTTTCGGGGGTTACGGAATGGAAAGCATCGTCAACGGTTANACAAACACCCTGCTGGCATTTGCCCATGCAGAAGGTGCCGCCGAGTTCAACCTTATCACCGAGTTTGTTTTCACTGATAAGATATTGAAGCTGCTCTACGACCTGACGTGAGCCTTTAATATGACAAGAACTACCAATACATACTGTAACTTTCATTGTATTTATCTCCTTATACCTTTTTATTCGTAATCTACAACGTTAACCCAAGAGAGCAAGAATTCGCGCTCTTTTTCGTTGCCCTTAACAGATTGAGAAGCGGCAACGATGGGCATCCACTTCTGAACATACTGCTTAGCAGTATTACTCTTTTGACAGAACAGATCGAGATACTTTTTAGCACCATCGATATCGCCGTTCAGCCAGAACAGCAAGTAGGTACGAGCTGCATCAGCAGATGCATTACCTTGAGTTGCATGAGACCAGTCGAGGATATAGGGAGTACCGTCCTCAGCAATAATGATGTTGGAGGGGTTGAAATCACCGTGACAAACCTTGTTATGCTTGGGCATACTTTCAAGACGGGTATGAAGATCATAACGGGTGGTAGCATCAAGCTCGGTAGAAGCGATCTTGCGGCTCATTTTATCCTTCAGTTTGTTAAGGAGAGGACTTTTCTTAGCGTGAACAGAAAGCTGTAAATCAACAAGCAGTTCAAGATATTCATCCTTCTTTTCGCTGTCTTCTTCCATAAGCTGAGCCAAAGTTTTGCCCTTGATATACTCAGATACGATAGCCCATTTGCCATCAACCATAGTTACTTCTAAAATCTTGGGGATGTTAAGACCTGTTTCTTCAATTCTTGCCTGATTAAGTGCCTCATTGAGAACGTCAGCCTTAGAATAATCCTCATTGAATACTTTTACGCATCTATCGCCGTCACGGTAGATCGTTTTATTGTTTCTTACTGCAATTACTCTATCAAGTTTCATTACTGTTTCCTCCTTAAATTACGCTTTCTTACCCTTGAGGTAGGTTACTTTTACTTCGTCAACCTTTGCAACCTCTGCAACATCAGCAGCGGTGGGCTTCTTGGTTTCTACAAAGTGGTTGCCATAGTAAGCATTGAGATACATCTGCTTGATTTCGCTCATGAGAGGATAACGGGGGTTAGCGCCGGTGCACTGGTCATCGAATGCCTGCTCAACCATATCGTCAAGGCGAGCAAGGAAGTCATTTTCGTCAATGCCGTAATCCTTAATGGTTTCCTTGATACCAACGCGAGCCTTGAGGTCATTGATAGCTTTGATGAGGTTTTCAAGTTTCTCTTCGTCAGTCTTACCACCGAGACCAAGGTAATCAGCGATTTCAGCGTAACGAGAAAGGGTGTGAGGATGATCGTACTGAGAGAAGGTGCCCATTTTTGCAGGAGCCTCAGAAGCATTGAAGCGGAGAACCTCTTCAATCATAAGAGCGTTAGCAACGCCGTGGGGCAAGTGGTGGAAAGCACCGAGCTTATGAGCCATCGAGTGGCACACGCCGAGGAATGCATTAGCAAATGCCATACCGGCCATGGTAGCTGCGTTAGCCATTTTTTCACGTGCCTCTACGTCGGTCTGACCGTTCTCATACGCACGGGGCAGATACTTGAAGATGTTCTTAAGAGCCTGCAGGGCAAGACCGTCAGTATAGTCGGTTGCGAGCATTGCGGCATAAGCTTCAACAGCGTGGGTTACAGCATCGATACCTGATGCAGCAGTTAAGCCCTTAGGAGCGCTCATATGGAAATCAGTGTCGATGATAGCCATATTGGGAAGAAGTTCATAGTCAGCAAGAGGATATTTAACACCGGTATCACCGTCAGTAATAACTGCGAAAGGAGTAACTTCGGAACCGGTACCTGCAGAGGTAGGAATTGCAATAAAGTAAGCCTTTTCACCCATTTTGGGGAAGGTGTAAACACGCTTACGGATGTCGATAAAGCGCATTGCCATATCCATAAAGTCTGCTTCGGGATGCTCATAGAGAACCCACATAATCTTGGCTGCATCCATTGCAGAACCACCGCCGAGAGCGATAATAGTATCAGGCTGGAATGCTGCCATCTGTTTTGCACCATCCTGAGCGTTCTTCAAAGTAGGATCGGGCTGAACATCAAAGAATGTAGTATGAGCGATGCCCATCTCATCGAGTTTGTCTGTAATCGGCTTAGTATAGCCATTCTGATAAAGGAAGGTGTCGGTTACGATAAATGCTTTCTTAGCACCGCGTACACTGCGAAGCTCATCGAGAGCTACCGGCAAACATCCTTTCTTGATATATACCTTTTCAGGTGCACGGAACCAAAGCATATTTTCCCTTCTTTCAGCTACTGTTTTGATATTTAAGAGGTGCTTAACACCTACGTTGTCAGATACACTGTTGCCGCCCCAAGAACCGCAACCCAAGGTGAGCGACGGAGCAAGTTTAAAGTTATAGAGGTCACCGATACCGCCGTGAGACGAAGGAGTGTTTACAAGGATACGGCAGGTCTTCATGCGAGCAGCAAAATCAGCAAGCTTATCCTGCTCGGTTACCTCGTTGAGGTATACAGAAGAAGTGTGACCGTAACCGCCGTCAGCTACAAGCTGTTCAGCCTTATCAAGTGCATCGCCGAAATCTTTTGCTTTGTACATAGCAAGTACAGGGCTGAGTTTCTCATGAGCGAACTCTTCGCTGAGTTCTACGCTCTCAACTTCACCGATGAGGATCTTAGTGCCTTCGGGAACGGTTACACCGGCAAGCTCTGCAATCTTGGCAGCAGGCTGACCAACGATTTTAGCATTGAGTGCGCCGTTGATGATGATGGTCTTACGAACCTTTTCGGTTTCCTTAGGATCGAGGAAGTAGCATCCGCGAGTAGCAAACTCTTCCTTAACAGCATCGTAGATGCTCTCAAGAACGATAACAGACTGCTCAGAAGCGCAGATCATACCGTTATCAAAGGTCTTAGAATGAATGATGGAGTTAACTGCCAGGAGGATATCGGCAGACTCATCAATGATGGCAGGAGTGTTACCTGCGCCAACGCCGAGTGCGGGCTTACCGCTGGAGTATGCAGCCTTAACCATTCCGGGACCGCCGGTAGCGAGGATGATGTCAGCCTCTTTCATTACGGTGTTGGTCATTTCGAGAGAAGGAACGTCGATCCAGTCGATGATGCCTTCGGGAGCGCCGGCAGCTACAGCAGCTTCAAGAACTAACTTTGCAGCAGCGATGGTGCTGTTCTTTGCACGGGGGTGGGGGCTAATGATGATAGCGTTGCGAGTTTTGAGAGCAAGCAAGCACTTAAAGATTGCGGTAGAAGTGGGGTTGGTAGTAGGGATAACCGCAGCGATAACACCGATGGGCTCTGCGATCTTCTTGATACCAAAGGCTTTATCTTCTTCGATAACACCGCAGGTCTTGGTGTTCTTATATGCATTGTAGATGTACTCGGAAGCGTAGTTATTCTTGATAACCTTGTCTTCTACGATACCCATGCCGGTTTCTTCAACCGCCATCTTTGCGAGGGGGATTCTTGCTTTGTTTGCAGCAGATGCAGCAGCTAAGAAGATTTTATCAACCTGCTCTTGAGTGTAGGTCGCGAATTTCTTCTGTGCCTCTCTGGTGCGTGCAATTGCTTCTTCAAGCTTTTCCACGCTGTCTACGACTAAATAGTTNTTTTCCATTTTCTGTTTCCTCCTAATTNGAATTAGNTAATTGATTATTTAAGTGAGCCAGGGACAAGGCAAGGTTTTCATTTTGTACCAGTGTCCCCTTTGGTACCTTTAGCTTGCATGGGGCGAAGTTCCATATTGCCTCAATGCCGCTTGATACCATTTGTTCGCATACCGTTTGAGCTGAACCTTCGCCTACGGTTATGATACCGAGCTTGACGTTGTGTTCTTTGCAAAACTGCTCAAACTGACTGATGGGAAGNATCTCAACCTTTCCGCTGAGACTGAGCGCCGTTTCATTACTGTCAAAGGCCGCTATGATTTTTACTCCGAATTTTTCGAATCCGCTGTAATCAAGTAGAGCCTTACCGAGCTTACCGGCACCCACGAGGACTGCAGACGTCATTCTATTACATCCAAGGCAGTNTTCTAATTTTTGAATTAGTTCCTCGGTTACGTAACCGATTTTTGGCTTTCCTGCGCCGCTTATCGCATTCAGATCTTTTCTTACCTGAACCTCTCCTAATTCGAGTTCTCTTGCTATGTGGGTTGCTGAGATGTACTCAAACCCGTCATCAGGTAGTTCCTTTAAGAATTTTAAGTAATGCGGTACTCTGCCCAAAGTTGCCTTTGTAACAGATGAGCTTGACATCTTGATACCTCCTTCTCTTGAGTTCGTTATTATTTTAACAAATAGTTTTTGTCTTGCATATTCTTAATTGTGATAATCGGTATTATCATTATNGATAGCACCCATATCGAATAGCGTAAATAAAGAAAAATCCCGACCTTCGCAGGGCGCGAAAATCGGGAANTTTCATTACATATACTTTCTTTTTGCCTCTGTTAGACACGTAATAAACTGCCTGTCGAGTTTAGAGAGCTTATATCCATTTTTGTAAATAAGCAAATCCTTGTAGATTTTGCGATTCTCAGTACAATCCTTTTGAACCAAGTTATATCGATCAAGCAAACTTTGCGGAATCGGCGAAACCCACATAAATGTGTCGGTGTTTCGTGTGAGTAATTCAAACTGACTGGTGCGTTCAAACACAAAGATACGTCGGTCGATCTCGTCGGATAATTCTTCTTTTACAACCTTGGATACCGGCATGGAAGGAACGTATGGATCCGCGTGAGCGATTTCAATATACTCCCTTAAATCGTTCGAAGAAATGGAATCCAATTTCGCTAAAGGAGAATCCTTGCTCATAATAATTTTGTAGGTAAACTCAGTAATGAGTTCATAGGTAAAGCCCTTCTCCTCCAGCATTGTCTTAAAGTACATATCGTAGTTTTCGGCATAGCGGACAATACCAAGCTTATAATCGTGGTTGATCATATTGTTAAGCGTGCGTTGGGAATTGGTTTCTTTATAGAAGATTTCAGCAGCATCCTTGGAAAGAGATTTAGAGAATTCTGCAAATGCCTCACAAACATAACTTGCTCTTGGCGCAGAAAGAGAAAAGGTTTGCTTTCTGGGATGACCCTTCTTATAGTAATTCTCAACTCTGTCAATCTGGCCAACTATGCTTTTGGCAAAATCCAAGAATTCCTCCCCATCAGGTGTGAGCTTCATACCATTCTGAGTACGCTCAAAAATTGTGATACCCAGATCTGACTCCAACNCCTTTATGGAACGGCTGATATTGGGAGCTGCAACGAGCAATACTTCAGCAGCCTTATTGATAGACCCTGATTTTGCAACTTCCAACGCCTGTTTCATATGTAAAAGGTTCAATAATACTCACCACCATTTAATACTATTTTTTATATTATAACATTTTTTGCGAATAAAATCAATGTGTTTTAATTTTCGAATTAATAAGCGGCAAAGATTTTTCTTCGCCGCTCTACATATTAAATATAAATCACTTCATTGTTCACAACTTCTGTGGCTCTGCTACGGATGTTATTCATCCGAGCAACCCACTCCAATTGATTGCTCGCTTTGAGTTGTTCCGTGATGCCTTCGGATTGTTTGAATTTGGTTATTAAAGTTTCAAACATTTCTTCCGCTTGAGCGTTTATTTCATAAAGATACGAATTTAGTTTGCCTTCTGTCTGAAGTCGATTGTAGGTGGCTTTATGATGTTGTTTGAGATAGTCTAAATGTCTCATTCCCCATACACCGATTTCTTTTTGCTCTTCATCCGGTAGCTTTAAACAAGGAATGTAATAGTCGCCTTGTAATTCGTACCAAAGACCATTATTTTCATCATATATAAACTTTTCCATAATTAACCCTCTCGAGATACAATTTTGAATTTCTATTGTTTTGAACGGATAATTTTTAGCAGCACTTCATCCAAAGCTTCTGTGCATTTACCGTCCTTAATAAGAGAAGTGCGCATTTCGTTCATACATTTCACAACAACTCTGCGCTCGAAATCATCTAATGCAATGTAATATTTCTTATCTTTCATTTCATCACTCCTTTAACAAATCCATAAATGGCGCTTCATCAGAAACAAAAGTATCGTAAGTGAAATTGGCCCCAAGCCGAAACCCCATAATAAAACTGTCGAGATTAGACTCACCATTAACAATACCACAAGCATTGACGAACTCAAGGGATTTCTTTTTGTTTTCGCCCGAAAGATTCTCGGTGAGATAGTCTTCATTGAGCATCAATACTTCCATTTGCTTTTGTACTGCCTTGTTCTGCTTCGTGCTACGTGCCTGGGGATCAAGGTTGCCGTAGTAGAATTCTTCAATAAACTTACCCATAAAAATACCTCCTCGTATAATATCTTTAGATACTAAGATTTATACTTTC
>JGI24710J26742_10004426_pt1 | contig 11548 bp, 6 predicted proteins | sample BioPla2DNA2_FD_26742 | JGI IMG/M metagenome (IMG submission 26742) | reverse complement strand
CTACATTAAAGTTGCGGTATAAGATTGTCCAAGTCGTCTCGTGCGCTCATCTGGCACAACTATTTCTATACCTGATTTTTCTGCCTTCAAAACTTGCTTTGCCTTTGCGAGCAATATGTCTCCACCTATCCCGCTTGCTACTCTGCCAAGTAATAGAATTTTTTCTATGGGGTAAAATTCTCTGTACCAAAGCACGGAATATCCAAAATATTCACCTAGTCTTTGGAATATACTAGTTGCCCTACCATCGCCTTCTTCGGCCAGTTTTTGTACTACTTTTAATTTCTCTGCAGGGCTGAGTTTACTGTCTAATTCTATTCCAGCTTGTTTTGCCAGCCTTATCACCCCATCTTGTGAATGATATTGACTTCCCACACCCACATCTCCGCTCCAATCATCTCTTGCAGAATCTACAAATGCATCAACTGGGGCAAATGCAAGCTCATTTAAATATCCTTTTATACGGAAATCTTCGTCTACAAAACCAGCAGCTTCACTTGTACCCATTGCTATACCTAAAACATTCCCTGAGTTTAGTGCAAACGCACCAGCAAGAGCAGCCACATCTCCATCATTAGCAACTTTTACCGGACATCCATACTCCTTCTCCAAGTCTTTATATATCCTATGCACTTTTTCAGCATATATTTCATCTGGCACTTTTATGAAAAGCGAAGCAGTTCTCATTTCGCCATCCACTACTATCCCTGCAGACGATACACCTATAGCATCCACTCTGCCACCTAGTGCCTTTAAAGCCTTATCTATGCTATCTTTAATACCTGCTTTATGGTACGCAGGATCCGCATTGAGTTTAGGGTGCCAGATATCTTCTGATTCAAAAACAACCTCACCATCTATCGTAGCCGTAACTTTCCTATCAGATCCTCCAGCATCAAACCCAATTTTATATCCTTTTGAATTTCTTTCTACAGCTATTGGCTTTTCACATTCTTTTGGAAAATCTTTTTCTTCTTCAATTCTTACAAATTCAAGAGGCCTTCCATACACTTTAGTCATGAACTCGTAGTCAAAACTTCTTCTCCCTTCTGTAGAATATATTTTACTAAGCCTAGACACCATATTGCTTGGACCTAGGATATAGAATTTATATCCTCCAAACGCCCATAGCATAAACTTTACTATTCTCTCAACATACTCATCATTTTCATACTTTTTAAGTGGAGAATCTATTTTAGTTTTAAAAACCTTAATTTCTCCTTCTCCTCTCTCCAGTGCAATCCAGAGCGGTCTCGCATCGTTTGGCAATCTTTCAAGATAATCTTTATTCCACTTATACATTGAGTAATAATTTGCATCTAAAAACATACCTGGTCCTCCTTCACTACAAATTAAGCTAAATATTTTTAAATCCGTTTCTACAAGTCTCGTATTCTACAGTCAGTATCAAGACTAACTCATATTTAATCTGTTATTTTACAATATAGCCTTACTTAATCTTGTTTTTAACAACATTTTTTATTACATCCGCAGTTTTCATAACANCATCAACATACTCAGAAGTTTTGCTTTCTTCATATATTAACAGTAAAACTATTTGATGAGGAAAACTAAATCTAGTCGTAATTTTTGCATCTATTAATTCAACCTTATTTTCTTCCAACCAATCGTTTGCCATTTCGCATAGTTTGTCTTCTTTCCCATGTCTAAAAATCTTTATTTTTTTCATTTCATANCTCTTTTACTTTGTCGTCATTATATTCTTAATAAANTTCCATTTTGATCTACGCCTTGGATAGTGTCCACTTTTCAATAAGTGAAATCTTATCGCCTGGTTTTAATGTTTTTAATGGTGATAAAGTTTCTACCTCGTGAATGAGGTGGCTTGTGTATGTTTCCATATTGCAGTGCATGTCTGGATACTCCCCTGCTTCATACTCAACTTCTTTAGTAAACACTGTATCTTCTAGTGTGAATATTGTCTTTAAGTTTTCCACCAGAGTTCCTACTTTTAGCGGACCTTTTGCCTTCGCATCACCACGCAAAACTATCTTGTCATTATGAATTTCTAGCCTCTTGTCTTTGATGTCTGTATAGTGCCAGATAACTAAATTTCTATTAGCTAAATAACCCGTATCTTTCTTACTTAAAGGCACTTCCAGCACCCCACCGTTGCGCAAAACTGACAACCCCCATAGTGCTAACTTTCTATCGCTTACACCTATGTTTGTGATACTCATTCTAACGATTATGGACCCTGAACTTAAAAACTCGAGTTCTAGTACAGGCTGTAGATTTACTACTTCCCAAACCTTCGGAGTGAATGTTATTACATTATCTTTCACAACATAAGCTACTGGATAATTATCTGGATAATANGTACTTTCATCTTCGGGAGAAACCCATATTCTATGGCCACCATATAGATGCCAAACTTTGTCTCCACCGTATATATGACCTGTTTCTTTATGGACTTCATCTTTTAAGTCATGGAACATTATGTCCTTACTGCCCTTGCGGCTCAGCGAAATGATTCTAGGCCCTACATCTAAGGTCACGGAGAGGCATACATCTTTGTGCTCAATATCTAAAGTCTTCCCTAAAAAACAAGTTCCTTCTTTAATTTTTAACATTCTTCTCCTCCAAAATAAAACTCTTATATTAAGGTTCCATAAAAAATCTTTTTACGATTTTAGTGTAAAATACTAGTTTGTCTTGTATATCTGTACGCACAGCGATCTTCCAGTATATACAATGGAAATTTTCACATTGGGAGTTACCGCTTCGGCGCTGTTTTTAACATCTTTAACATACGTATTATATTCTCTAAGGTCTACAAAGTTTTCGTATGTACTAGTCCCGCCGTTTTCCAACCAAACTTCATACATATCTTCAAGAAATGTATCTGACAAGAATATGTCTCCCCAAATATCTGTATATTCACCCATCTTAGAAGGCAAATATACACTGAGATAATGCATTAATTCTTGTACAGAATCAATTAGTAAATCATATGGTTCTGTAGCGCTTGTGCTCATATTATATGCAAACATAGCTCTTTCTTTTTCAAGTTCTGGGTATGCACCAAATGACACTCTTTGCGAGTTCGATTCATTCGAACCTAAAAATGCATAATTATGTGATAAAACTTCATATTTTCTTCTATTATCACTAGGTTTAGCAGACTCAAATACTTCACTAGCCCATGTTGCATCCACAACATACCACCTACCACCTATCATAACGTTATTCCAAGCATGGCTTATGGGAGGATTATCTCTAGTTTGTCCTACAATCCTATAACTATTGATCCCTTCCATACCAGCAAGTAGCGAGAAAGCTTTAGCTATTCCATCACAAACTGCTATACCTCTTAATACTTGGCTAACTTCTCTATTATCATCGAAAATAGCTCTAAATACACCCTCTAAGAAGAAGCTAGTACATGTAGCATCATATCCAGCTCCCGATTGACTTTGTATGAGTAGTTCGTGGTCATATCCCACGTTGTATGATAGCCAGTCATATATTGCGACAATCTTTTCCCTATCATTCATACCAGAAGCATTTATGGTCTTTAGCACTGTCCTAGCAATCGCATATATATCCGCTGCTGNGCTTCCTGCAACTGGCGCTGGTCTATATCCATTCAGCACAGCCCAAACTAACTGGTTGGAAGTTCTCACAGCTAAAGGAGGTAATACATCTATTGGAAGTGTATCAGATTCTCCACGTGGTGTTAGTGCGTAGTTTTTAACTACATTGGCTTCCTGACGAGTATTTATATTTCTATCACTTGTAGGAATGGGAGAGGTATTAAGCTTTAACGTGAATTTGTTTTGTCCCCCTCTAACCTGGGTGTCACCATAAGTTAAAGTGTATGAAGTCGACTCTGCATATGTTGCCATTGATGCAGCGATCAGGTAATACAGGTTAACCTTAGCTGGATCTTCTGTACTAGGCGTGCCTGCAGCTCCAACTGAATACACTCCTTGAGGCAAGCTGCTGTACGTAAATGGAATATATAAATCAAACTGATATTTGTTTACATCTATTTCTAACGCTTCTGGCCTAAAGATTGTAATATAATTCATAAACCTACCAAGATCTTCCATACTGGAGATATACCTATTGATAGTCGGAACTATCTCATCTAAATACGAATGTACAAGAGGAGTTATTGTCCCGCCTTGGTACGATGCTTTTTCAGACCAATTATACCTACTTCCACGCACCCTAACTTCAAAGGTATCTGCAAGTGTTACATCTGTTTCTCTTAAAACTATACTATTTTTACCAAATAGTCCTGCATCTTTCGAGGAATCATAGTTATATGTAGCAGTTTGCCCTCCGCCTAACTCTTTTATTACTTCTACTTCATATGCTGTCTTATATGGTAGCGCATCCCAATACACATATGGAATAACTCTAGTTCCATCTTTTTTGCCTTCTATAGTGAGTCCATAAATATCTGTTCCATGACTAGCAGGAACTACTGTTCTTGTTAACTTCTGGGAAATAATTCCCGATGGCGCCCCTTTGACTATGGCCTCTGCGGTAAAAGAATAATCCCCTGCTTCATCAAAGGCATACTCCAAGTCAGCAACTATAGGCGACATACCAGCTGATAGTCTGTATACTTCTTCTATCCCAGTTGGTGTTGTTATTATCCATTTATAACTTTCTGGTGGATATGTTTGATTTTTATATGAAGCTCCAATTCTGATTACATCACTAGTTGTATAATCACCATCATTTCTTGGGTCAATAGACAGTGCCTCCAACGGATAATAGACATTTATTGGCATAGACTCTAAAATTTGCATTTGTGAAGAGCCACTTTCAAGTTTAACGGTTATACTATACACTCCTGGCGATAATTGACCAGGGTTGTATGTTAATGAGGGATTATCTTGTATCCCCCTACCTTCTATTCTAGTACCACCAAGCGACCAGGTAATTTTAGGAGCGGGATCACAGGTGTTATCCAGTCTTTGTACTGAAAAGCTAATCTGATCAGTATCACCCGTCACGAACTTAAGTTCATTTCCAACCAACTCATTTACAAGCGCAAGCCTATAATTAAGCGGCGAATACTGCACATGTATTAAAACGTTTTGTTTTATTTCTACGTTACTTCCCTCTGCTCTGGATATTGCTGTAATATTTGTAACCCCAGGAGCTTTTGGGCGCACTAAGCCATCTCTAGTCACAGTTGCAACCGTTGTATCGCTACTTATAAACTGCAAATCTCTACCGATTGAGGCATGGTAAGGCTCGAACATCGGGGCTAATTGAAGCGGCTCATCTTGTAACTCTAAATCAATCTGAGTTTCTTTAAAAATAATACGTGAAACAGCTACTCTTTCTATAATTACACTAATTATGGTAGATACATTTGGATTATCCTGACTTGTTATCTTCACTTGAATAGGTATATTTTTACCATATTCGTCTTCTTTGACCTTTCTAGCATACAAGTCTCCACTGATAGTAACACCTAAAAACTCGGCGTCAGCTGGATCTACCAGTTTATAGTAAATTTTCTGATTAGCAGCCTCACGGGGCATAACTTCCGCTTGTACTGTTAATTCCCTGGCATCTCCTTCTGGAGCCAGATATATAACGTTATCCTTTATCTGGATATGAGTAACTTCTTTATTGGATTTACCAGGAGCGCAGCCCACAAAAAACACAGTAATCAGCACTGCTAAAACAACCGTAATTAAAAGGCTAAAAACTAATCTTTTTTTATTCATCTATTCTCCTAGTACTGTCCCTATCTCATATTCACTATCGCTTGAAGCGATTCCTTGGTCATATCATCACTTGCTTTATAATATTATCCTACCAAGCCGATCACACATAACTCCCATATTAAATTGCGCACACACAAACACACGCATATTATTATGCGCGAGTTTATTTTATTATATCAATGTGATTTTTGAGTGTCAACATACAGTGAGTTTTCGGAAAACTAAAAACACCACCTATACTTTAAAAAATCAACCTACCCTGTTAATCATTTTACACCGGCATTCCGTACCAAATTTAAACTTGAAACCCATACTGCGGCACTGTATTGCCACCCTCACTTTGATACAATCCGTACCCCTCAAAAAAAGTCCGTACCCCCTTGAAAATTTTCCGTACCCCTTGAAAAAATTCCGTACCCCCATTCTAACCGCTTATTTTTGTATAAAATGGTCAACTTTTGCATAATCCGAATAAAATGAAAAAGGCACGAACCATTGAATCCGATCCGTACCTTTCGTTTTGTTATCTAGAAAAAATATTTTTGACAACTTGATATAGTGCACCGTTATGTGAACAAGCAACTACTTAACTGTATATCGCCCAACCTATATCTTTATTATCCCGTATTGCATAGAAATAATTCTGAAAACACAAACCCCCTCAAAGTTGCGCCTTGCCATTTAAACTTAACTTACTATGATGGAAAAACACTTGCTTGACCGTTTGTGCCATTTGCTCCTCTTTTACTTCCAGCCCTACCACCAGCGCCGCCCACTCCACCGGCAGACACTGGCGAATCTGCTCCATTTGTTCCTTGGTTTATTGATACAGTAAGACCGTTACCTGGTTCAATTGCTACAGTTGATATTCCGCCACGCTCCCCACCATGTGCTCTATAGCCACCATCTCCACCATCTCCACCATCTCCTGGAGTTCGGAAAACACCACAATCCCCGCCTTTGCCTCCATTACCACCTCTGCCTGGCACGCCAGCTTTTCCACCTTTGCTACCTACTATTGATAATGAGACATTATTCCCTGATGAAGAAAAACTCCCAGTAACAAGAGCCATACCGCCTACTCCGCCTTCACCCGCCATACCTCCATGACCACCATGAGTGCCATGACGCCCATTCTGTCCAATAGCAGCTTTAGGCTGATTGTAACCATGTCCTCCATTACCACCATTGCCCCCATTACCTCCATCTCCACCTTTTAGAAGTATTTGACATTGTGAAATGTGCAATGAACTTGATAACACAGCAGAAGAACCAGCCAATCCACAAGACCCAGATGCCCCGTTATTACCATTTGTTGTACTTGTTCCGCTTGCCCCGTTTTGACCATCACTACCATTAGCTCCCGCTCCTCCAAATAATGCGAGAATATTTGTATCATTATAACCCTTAATTGTTATATTTCTAACCGTGATAGCTTGACAAAGTATTTGATTAGAATCAGTCTTTGCTCCCCCTTTAATACAAGATGAAGCACTAACCAAATGGATATCCAAATCGACATTGTATACCCCCGCGAACCCTGGACGACCAACATCCGCCTCTATGTTTACCTGTTCCAAAACAACATTTAGTGGAGTAGATCTATTGACTTCAACAACAAAATTACATTTTATCGTCGTTGTTTTGCCTACTAGCCACAAATATTTAACATTAGTATGAATTACAAAAGAACAAGATGGGCCGTTTGTAGAAAAATCAGGCATATTACTCAAAATTAACTTTACAGCCTCTGCTTGATTGACAGCAAATTCCGAATAGGTATAATTGGAAGGAATCGTTATTGTGTAATAATTTTGGTTAAAGATTCCACCACGTTCCCCTTCAGAATTTACCCCAGTAATCTCCTCTGATATGCTCGGCTCTTCACCAGCATTAGCGACAGATAACAAGCTAGAACTGGGGAACATTAATACCGTAAAACTTAGAAAAGCCACTACCAAGCATAATATTGCGCGCAACCATTTCCTACTAAAAATTATTGATTGATCGTTTTTTAACATAAAATCACCTCCATTGTTTTTAAATATGTCTAAAAACTAACACTCCAAGAACAGTCTACTACATATTGAAATATAATTACTTTTACTAACAATTTGTTCATTTGCATTTATTACATACCTTCCCTTATATTTTCTGCTGGCTTTTTACTAGCCATTTTTAACATGGGTATAAAACTTGAAATCAAGGCTGAAACCAATGAAACTGCAAAAATAACTAATACTTCTAATCCGAATTTAAAAAATATAATCTCTTCACCCATTCGTTGTATTTCTTTGTTAGCAAACACCATTAATCCCCACACAAATAATGTAGCAAGAATAGAACTTAATACTGAAAAAACTATACTTTCCGTCGTGAAAACCTTAAACAAGTCATTGTTCCTTGCCCCTAATGAGCGCAATATTCCGATGTCTTGTTTTTTGCTATTGATGCTAGAAAATATATAAAACATTAGTAGGATGATTGCAAATAAAGCCATACCAACTGCAACATAAATTAAAACACCGCTATACATTTCAATAACTTCCGCACTTCCCTCCAAAGACAGCTTGAATGGAGGTGCAATAAATATAATTGTACCGTAATTTCCGTAATCGCTTTTTTCAAAAGCCATTAAATCGCTTATACCATCTTCTGTTTTCGGATTCTTTATGAGTATATTTGATATGGGTAAATAGTAAAATTGTAATTTTTCTTCTAAATTCAAATATATAAATTTCTCTTCATCTTTATCATCGTTAATAATCCCAACAATTCGAGCGCCTTCAATCCTTTTTTCTGAAGACTTATTAATGATACTAACTCTACCTGATAAAGCTTTTAACATTTCATCTGTTGGCAACTCCTTGTATAAAAGCAAGTATTCATTTATTTCAAAACTTGAAACTTCTCCACTCAAATCCGCATATAGTTGCGCACCCAATCTCTTATTCAAAATAATATCGTCTTCTAACATATTATTAAAGTTCACTCCATCAATAAAACAGATTTTTTCTTTATCAGCCTCCGTAATATTGTTTATGTCAAATACTGTATATGCATTTTTAATATAAACTTGCCCATTAAAAACATCTCTTTTTTCATATGCATGGGTCCAATACAAGCTGTTGATTAGACCTAAATATTCAGATTTTGAAATAACCTTAAAAAAATCGTCACCTAAATAGGGCTCTTCCGACTCAATAACACCGACAATTTTAAATTTTTTCTTCCCTAATGATAATTCTTCGGTTTTTAACGCATTATACAAATCACTAGTACTTAATTTAGATAAACTAACATAGTCAATTTCTGCTACCGTGCTTTCATTTTTATTTATAGACTTTTCATATTCACCTTTTGTAAAATCAAAAAAGTTATATGTTTTTATACAATACAAATGTAATGCCATAAACTTATCAATAATAATCTCATCTTCTTTTAATGATTCAATACTGCTTCCAACAATTCCACGAATATAAGTTTCATAAAAACTCTCATCGGTATGTGATGAGAACACGTTAACACATTGAATCATACCTGTTTTTAGTATAGGAAGAGTCAACTCTCTTTTAATATTAAGTCTATTCTCAAAATCAATAGAACCAAACTGTTGTTCAACAAAGCTTTTTGAAACAAAAAATGACGTTAGTGCTGTGTTTTCTGCGATATACGAAAGTTTTTCTTGTAAAAGCAACTTCTCTCGTTCTTTCTTTTTATCAATTTCATTAAACCTTTCAAGATTTTGATTAGTGTCTATAATACCACAAACTGTAAATGTATGTTTATTGTCAAAATATAATTTTTTACCAATTAAATCATCAAAACTATGCACCACACATTCCTCACCTTTGTACGCATAGCCTGCTATTTGATAGTTTCTAAACACATATTCTGAAATAGCTATTTCATCATGATTTAGAGGGTAAGCACCAGCAACAAGTTGATAACCAATGTTTTCTAATTTATTCTCATCGACAATAACATAAGAATATACTCGATTGGCTCGAATGTTTTCAATTTTTGTAATGTCAGAAAAATTACCATAATTATAATTCCAATAATCGTTAAATGAAGAAAGATATATCCCTTTTACACCCATTTTTTCTTCAATGTTTTTTGCATCATACTCAGTTATAAAGTCATGGGAATATCTATAACCATCGTAGTATTTTTCCTTTTGGTTACTTTGAATAATAAGTTCGTAATCATTCGTCTTTAGAAGAGATTCTTTCAACACTTTTTGTCCATCAAACATATTAAACACAAAAAACAAACCAAACAATGCAAAAGCTACCGCTGATAACAACAATNTTATCGACAGCGCTATTTTGCGATGAACTAGACTGCTTAAACCAATTGTAAGTGCCCGATTAGTCTTAAGCCTACTTTTTACTACATTTAATTTTTTAGATTCATTTTTTCTTTGAAACTTGTATTTAGCCTGACTTTTTTGATTGCTAGTATTTAAATTTTGAGAATTTGGTTCAAGAATAATAGAAACTTGCTCATTAATGCTATTTTTACTCTCGTCGGGAGAAATTTTTTTATTTTCAACTTCATGTAAATTTGGTATCTTTTGTACATCTGATATAATTTTCCCATCTGACATAGAGATTATTCTATCAGCATATTTTTCGGCGGCTACACTATCGTGCGTGACAACAACTACTAGCTTTGTTTTAGATAACTCTTGCAACACACTTAAAACCTGATTCCCTGTATTTGAATCAAGAGCTCCTGTCGGCTCATCTGCCAATATTATTCTAGGATTTTTAATCAAGGCTCTTGCAATTGCTATTCTCTGTTTTTCTCCACTAGATAATTCTTTTGGCTTTCTATCTAAATATCCTTTTAAGTCGACTTTAGACAACAACGCTTCAATATTATCACTTGATGCTTCTTTGCCCTGCAACTCTAAAGCTATTGCAATATTAGCTCCGACACTAAAATCCGATAGTAAATTATATTCTTGAAAGACAAAACCTACAGACGAATTCCTATACCCAGCGAACTCCGACTGTTTAAAGTTATTACTAGATATTCCATCAATGATGATATCACCTGAATCATATCCATCTAACCCACCTAACACATTGAGTAATGTAGACTTTCCGCACCCGCTTTTACCTAGAATAAAAATAAAGCCTGTCTCTCCTAAATCAAAACTAATATTGTTTAAAGCAGTTACGGGGGTGCTTTTTTTTGGCTTGTATATTTTAGTTAGATTCCTTACCTCAATCATTACTCACCTACACAATATTGCTAAAATTAAACATCTTCACTGAATTAATATCAATCTATACACATACATATGTCACATCACTTACAAAATTATTAATCTTTGTCGTGATTATTTGCACATCTTCTGTGATTATTATAACCATTACAAAAGTTTGAGACTTAAAAACTTTCTACTTTTTTAACTATATCACCTTCCTACTAAATACTACATTCCTCACGAGTTTTTGTCAACAGGATGCCCGCCAAAATCCAATGTATGTAAAACCATCTTTCCTATCTCGCATCTCCACCCCATTCCTAAACAAGAAACTAACCGAACCATCTCTATTCACTGTTGCCTTTTCTATGAGATAACTCCATACCATTTCATNAAACTCGTTAAGGATTGTTTCTCTTTCCCTTAGTTCCTTTATGAACGCTTTTAGGCATATGGCTTTGGACTTTCGTTCTTTGATTTGGTTTTGTTTCTTGGTTATCTTTTCTATTATCTGGTTATGTTCGTTATTGTAGCTTTCATACCTTCTTTCAAACTCATCAGGATTCATAGCTTGAGTAGCATTTCTAGTGATTAGGTTTTCTGCAAG
>JGI24710J26742_10004423_pt1 | contig 11549 bp, 9 predicted proteins | sample BioPla2DNA2_FD_26742 | JGI IMG/M metagenome (IMG submission 26742) | reverse complement strand
GTTCCCAAAGTAGAATACGAAACAATCGTAACTCAACCTACAATGGAGCAGAAAGATATATTAAAAGCTATTTCAGAACGTGCGGATCTTGTAAGAGATAGAAGGGTTGATCCGTCAGATGATAATATGCTTAAAATTACAAATGACGGCAAGAAGCTGGCACTCGACCAGAGACTTATAAATCCGTTGTTACCTGATGATCCAAACAGCAAGGTCAATGTCTGTGTGAAAAACGTCTTCTCAATATGGGATAGCAGCAAAGAAAACAGGTCAACGCAGCTTGTCTTTTCCGATATGAGTACACCTAAAAGCGACGGGAATTTTAATGTGTACGATGATATAAAAGAAAAACTTGTGGATATGGGAGTTCCTGAAGAGGAAATAGCCTTTATCCATGATGCGAATACGGAAAAGCAGAAAGATGAACTCTTTGCAAAAGTCCGTAAAGGCGATGTGAGAATCCTTTTAGGTTCTACGCAGAAGATGGGAACAGGCACGAACGTGCAGGATAAACTCATTGCAACGCATGATTTAGACATACCTTGGCGTCCCGCTGACTTGGAGCAACGAAAAGGTCGTATCGTGAGAAAAGGTAACGAAAATGACAAAGTGAAAGTCTTCAGATATGTTACAGAAAACACCTTTGACGCATACCTTTGGCAGACGATAGAAAACAAACAGAAGTTTATTTCGCAGATTATGACGAGCAAAACTCCGGCAAGAGTTGCGGAAGATGTGGACGAAAATACTCTTTCATATGCAGAGATAAAGGCTCTTGCAACAGGAAATCCTCTTATTAAAGAGAAGATGGACCTGGATATTGAGGTTACGAAACTTAAAATGCTTGAAGCGAATTACAAGAGTAATCTTTACAGTCTTGAGGATAAAATCTTGAAAACCTACCCAAGGGATATTGAAAAATATGAAAATCTTCTTAAAGGTGCTAAACATGACGTAGATAACACAGTTCAGGTAGCAAAAAATGAAAAAGGGGAAAAAGAATTTCCGGGGATGGTTATAAACAAGGCTGGAGGAAGAATCTTCGATAAAAAAGTCGCTTCAGAAAAACTTCTTGATGCTATAAAGGATATTGGAGTATATGACAAGAAGGTTATAGGAGAGTATAGGGGATTTTATATTGAAGCAAGCTATAACTTCATAACTAATCAGCATGTATTCAATTTACAGGGCGAAAATAATCACTATGGAGAGTTCGGTGCAGATGCTCTCGGAAACATTCAGAGAATGGATAATGTCATTGATAAAATCCCTGAAACGATAAAGAAGTTTGAAGAAAAGCTTGAAGGTACAAAAGAACAGTTTGAAACTGCAAAAGAGGAAGTGAAGAAACCGTTTGAAAAGGCTGATGAACTTAAAACGAAGAATGCAAGACTTACTGAAATCAATAAACTTCTCGATATGGGAGAGGTTGATGACCTTGAAAATCTTAATCCGAAGATTGAAGATGTAAGACGAGCGATTATTGACTATTGCAATGACGAGTTCGGAGAAGACCATGGATACGAGGACTTTGGGAAGCTTTTCCCTGATGAGGAGCATATTGGAATAGCTTATACAACTACGGAAGATGGAGAACATGAAATTCAGTTTGAAATAAATCTTAAGGAATATTCGTGGACACAGTACGTTGACGGAGAGCCTGTTTCTCATGAAAGTTATCTTGAAATGGCAGATAATGACGAGGATAAAGCACTTGATATGATGAAATCCGAAATGGTTGTTGGTGATTTTGATGAGTTCATTCACGTAAATGAAGATGACCTTAAAAGAGTTCTCGGATATGAAATTGATGATGAAGGAAATTATTACGATCCTCTTGCGAAAGATTTAGATAATGACGGAATCCCCGACAGATATGACCATGATTTTAAGGATAGTGATTATCTTGAATCAACATATGATATTGACAGTCTGCACAAATACGACAAAGAAGAGAATAAAGAAAAGCCGTCTACACTTGGAATGCTTAAAAAGTATGAAAAGAAAGTAGATGAGCAGAAAGAAGCACCGGATAAAGAGATGGAAAATGACAGAAAAAAAGATAATGGTGCAAGATAATATAAAAAAAGCTCCGGGAGTTGATTTTCTCGGAGCTTTTAATTATTTGGAAGAAAGAAAATGCGATTTTGTAGTAAACAGGCACAAAACAAAGTGCGATTTTGAAAAAACAGAAAAATAAGGAGGATTTATTTATGGATTTCAAAGAAATGAAAGATATGATTATTGATATGCAGGAGAAGAACTACGATACCTTTGTAAAGGCTCTTATATCCGTTGAGAAGGGAATAGAAGATGAAAAGGTACTTGATGACCTTTATAACAGATACATGGATGAGGACACTATGGGACTTCTTGATGAAAATTTCGATTATGTTATTGATGAAATGAGAGATGAAGGAATTGCGGTTGAATCAGTTGAAAGAAAAGAGCAGCAGGAGGAACTCACGAATATAACCGGAAATATTGTAAAAGATGTAGATGTTAAGCACATAAAAACTGTAAACGGCAATGAGTTTGATGTCGCAAATTTCTCTATTTGCACAAATGATGAAAACGGTGGAAGAAAATATCATGATATTTCTGCTTATGGTGAGAAAGCAAATGACGTGAAAAATTGGAAGCAGGGAGATTTCGTCAAGATTTTCGGTCAGGTGAGACATTCATATGGAGATGAAGGGAAGGAGTATACTAATATAAAAGTTCTTTCGTCTCGTATGCTTAAAGAAAAAGCACAGATGAAGGAAAGACCGAAAGCAAAAGAATCAACACTTGGAAAACTTAATAAGTATAAGGAAACGGTGGCAAAGACGGATAAGAAGCCACAGGAGAAAGAAAAGGCTATTAAGAATGATAGAGAAGTATAATGAAATATTAGAGCGTTAGAGATACTTGGGACAGGCTTCGGCTTGTCCCTTGTTTTTTTATAAAAAAGGACACACTTTTGTGGTGTCCTTTTAAGATACATAGAATTTCATTATTTCTTTAATGTTGAAGAAAACTGCTGATAAAACAAGACTGTCATTTGGAATATGTGATCTATTCAAAATAATTTTACTGTGAAATGTTTCGCTTGTTGGATAAATGAGAATATTATATGTTATTTTATTTTTATACTGTGGTATATTATGGATAAAATAATAATATGCACATTGTTTATAATTTAAACTGTCTGTATCTATATAATATTTTGAATCCAATAAATACAAATTGTTTTGATTACAGCAAAAGTGGTCAATGAATATTGGAAAAAGCGATGTATCAATAGAATCTATGAAAAAATTCTTTTCGCTTTCGTAAAAACAGAAATTTTCATCATTACGATAAAATTTTATGTCATTTACTATATTAGGATTACTTTTCGAAAAAACATACTCAGGAGTAATTGAATTTTCATTTAAATAATAATGTATCATTTTCTGCCAATAAAAATTAAAATCAGTAATAAATAACTGAAAAGAAGTTCCATAAGAACCTTGCCATTTAAAATAATTTATACAACTTATTATGAGTTTTTTGGTTGAATCTTTAAATGTTATTGACAAGAGCTTGTATAGTTTTGAAATTACAAAATCGGTATTTTCAAAGCTATTATTAAAAAATTGTCTTTCATATTTAAAGGAGTTGTTTATATACTTGAAATATTTTTTATACGATTCAAACAAAATATAATCCATACATTCTGTCAAATATACTAAAGATGTTGTTTCCTTCTGATAAATTGTAGGATGTAAAATTAAATTATTGTTATCTATAATTTTGTTTGAATTCCTTATCATTTTCAACCAATTAACTTTTCCGTTAGGTTGCAAAGAATCATATTTATCATATTCTATATATAATCCGTTATTTAAATAATAATTGTGAATTTTTAAATAATCCGCAATAGGAAATTGATTTTTGCTTTGTATGTCTAATCCCACTGAATTATTATTTGCAATAATTACCTTGAATAATAATTGAAAATCCTCAATCATATTATTTTTGTCAATGGGATAATGCTTAGGAAATGAATAAATTAGTGTATCTTTATCAATTATTATCCCAATGAAATCAACAGAGTTATTATTTGAAATGAGATTTTCTGATTGCATGTTTTTTTCGGCATTTATAAGAGTGCGATATAATTTTTCTTCAGTATTTAATTGTTGCAAATGATGTAAAATATAATAATCCACAATCAGCACCTACTTAAAAAATACATTCAAAAAGTCATCCGAAAAAACACTTTCATTTGTAAACTCAGCTTTTTCAATTAAATCACCAAAAGATTTTATATCGTTATTAAATAATTTCTTGTTTTTATAGTTTGACTTTTCTATATCTTGCCATAAATACAACAATAATTTATCTATAATTTGTGCCTGATTCCATTCCCGGATGTGTTCTTTAATTCTACGAATTTGGTTTTCATCGCAATTATTAAAATCATAGTGATCTTCAGTTTTGAATTTTAAGAAGAATTGTCCAATTTGTTTATCTTCCGCATGCCCCATTTGTTCAACTATATATTTATTTAGTTTTGGGTAAAATTTACACCATTGAGTTTTTAAAGAACCTATTTTTATATCTTCATTATTTAATGGAATGCCTTTTTCATTTGAAATAACATTTAATGATACATATTTCATTTGAAAACGTCTTTTAAAAGCTGTATCCATTACAAATACATTTTGATCACTTGTATTTACTGTACCTAAAAAATGTAAGTTTGAAGGAAGATAAATTGTGTTGTTTTGTATTATTTCATTGATTTTGTTTTCAAAAATTATATTTTCTCGCTTTGCTTTTTCACGTATAAATTTGCAAATTAAAGAATGATTTATGGAATAATCACTATTACCATCTTCATCACGATCCAATAATTGAAAAAGATCACCAAAAATTGCTGCAATATTGCCACGAGACATTTCTTCTAATACAAGAAAAACGGGTTCATCGGTTTGAAATGCTTGGAATAATGCATTAGTAAATATTCCAGGAACAAATTTGTAGTCGATTTTATTATCTTCAGATACCGGAAGAATATTTCCTACAAAATCATAATAAGAATATTCTGAATGTATGGTGGTTCTGAAAATATTTCGGTTTGTATTCTTTTTTTCGTTATAATTCGGATAATATTTTTTTATGACTTCGCTTACTTTATAACTTTTGCCGGTTCCTGGAGCACCAAAATAAATTGTTTGCATTGTAGATAACGGAGAATCTTCAGGCGTATTTGATAAATCAATTTTACTTTCAATCCAAAAATTTTTAGAATAACTGTCATCAAGTTTTAAAATTTCTTTTATAGTGCCTTCTGAAATCATTTTAGCTAATTTATCTGCTGTAAATATATTATCTTGAAATTTATATTTGTTATTGTCCAAAAGTTCAAATTTAATCATCTTAACACCTACTTTAATATATTAAATAATAATTTCTTCGATTTTTCTTTTTCTAAATGTTGAAAACAAAATGTCTTTAAATTTTTTATAGTAATCTTGTACTGACATTTCTTTGTATCTAAGTTGATTCATTCGAGTAGAATCAGTGCGACCAGTCCTATCATTAAGATTTATATCCATCTTTGCTTTATCTTCAGTAATATATCTTAAACAGTCATTCAAGTTGTTATCTGAATCTACATCTAAAGAAACACACTTAATAGTTGTATCTACGGAACTTCTTCCATCAATAGTTCCTGCTATAAAATAGGGGGCTTCTTTTTCTGTTATTTTCATTGCTTCGTTAATAAGCAATGTTCTTATTTCTTGATACAACAAGTCGTTTATATTTAAATTGTTAAATTTTATTTTTTTTGAATTTTCAATAGGAAAGCATACCGCAAATCCTATTCCTCTTACACCAGTAAATTTTAAATTGTTTTTGGAAAAAGATTTCAATTCTTTATTAAACTGAATTTTTGTTGTTATTGAATATTCGTTTAAAAATTCTTTGAAATTTATATAATGATCTAAAATATCAGCTTCAGAAGGTTTGTTCTGATAACCATGATTTATTTGACCAAGTAAATAATAGTCTCCATTGTTTTTTGATTCTGAAATTACAATTTTAGGTAAAAGTAAACCCAATAAGTATGCTTTAGCATTGGATAAAGGTAAATCAATAAAATTATCAAAAGTTAATTCCGTCATTTAATCCTCCATAAATAATATATAAAAAGTAAATACACTCTTTTTAATTATATCATACTTAGTGGATATAAGCAGTAGGTGTTTGGAGATAAAGACAATTGTTATTATTTCAATTTTTTTAAAAAACATCGCCGCTATCTCTTGAAAAAAAATCAAGATTGCTGTATTATATTTTGAGGGAGTTAAAAAATTACCCTCAAAGATTAGGAGGTACTAAAGGAGCTATGGAAGAAACACAATTTTTTATATTAGATATGTTTGCTGGTGCAGGTGGGATTTCATGTGGATTAGAACAAATTGAAGGTTTTAAAACTGTGTTGGCAACAGATTTTAATGAACCTGCATTAAAAACATTTAAGTATAATCATCCTGATGCAGAGTGTGTGCTTGGAGATATTACTGATATAAATATTAAAGAAAAAGTTGTTAATTTAAGTAAAAAGTTCAAAGTAAACATGATTGTTGGTGGTCCGCCTTGTCAAGGATTTTCAAATAAGGGTAAAAAATTGGGACTTGCGGATGAACGCAATTTTTTATTTTTAGAATATATTGATATGGTTGAAAAAATTAAACCTGAAATTTTTATTATTGAAAATGTAAAAAACATGGTCTCTTGTGCAGACGGTTATTTTATAAATGAGATAGTAACGACATTTAAAAACATGGGCTATAATATTGATTATAGAATTTTAAATGCTTCTAATTTTGGAGTTCCGCAAACACGTGAAAGAACCATAATTATTGGTAGCAAATCTTTCAAATTTGATTTTGATGATTTAACACAAGAAGAATATAAGAAAGTAACCGTTAGAGATGCAATATCTGATTTATCTTATTTGAATTCAGGAGAAGGAAATATGGTTTCTGAATATAAAAATAATAGTGAATCGGATTATCAAAAAATGCTTAGGAATGTAAATGATAATAAATTATATAACCATAAGGCAACAAATCATTCGGATATTGCATTAAAAAAGTTAGCTCTTATTCCTCCTGAAGGAAATAAAAGTGATTTGCCAAAAGAATTACATGGAAATCAAAAATTTAAAACAACATGGTCAAGACTGGAATGGGATAAACAAAGTCCTACAATAGACACAAGATTTGATACTCCATCGAACGGAAAAAATTCACATCCGTATCTTGACAGATCGATAACTCCGAGAGAAGCTGCTCGTATTCAAAGCTTCCCTGATGGTTATAGATTTTTGGGCAGAAAAACTGAAATATGTAAACAAATTGGTAATGCTGTGCCACCGTTATTGGCGAAAGCGATAGGCAAAGCTATAATGAGACAGATAAATTATTTTGATAAGAAAGTGGATTTGAAAAATGGCGTTTTATTTAATGGAAATGCAGATTACGTATATAATTACTTGGTAAAAAACAATATAAAAGTTGACCATATTATTACAGATCCGCCATATGTGATTTCCAAGAAAAATAATTTTTCAACAATGAAAAGTGCTAAAAGAAAAGGTGTTGATTTTGGCGTATGGGATGAAAAATTCGATTTAACAGAGTGGATTTACAAGTATTCAAAATTGGTAAAAAAAGATGGTTCTATAATTATTTTTTGTTCATATAGATATATTAGTTATATAATTGCTGCTTTAGAGGATAATGATTTTATCGTAAAGGATTTTATTGAATGGAAAAAAAGCAATCCGATGCCAAGAAATATAAATAGACGTTATGTGCAAGATACTGAATTTGCAATATGGGCAGTTAACAAAAAAGCAAAGTGGGTATTTAATAAACCGGAAGATGTTTCATATTTAAGGTCATCATTTACTACACCGACTGTTAGTGGGGCGGAAAGGACAATACATCCAACTCAAAAAAGTTTGGAACATTTGAGACATTTAATAAGAGTTCATACAAATGAAGAACAGGTCATTTTAGATATGTTTATGGGAAGTGGAACAACTGGAGTTGCCGCACTTATTGAAAACAGGAAGTTTATAGGTGTTGAAATTTCTGAACAATATTTTGAAATTGCTGAAAAAAGAATAAAAAATGTTGAAAAATAAATTAAAGCTGAAACTACTATAAGTTTCAGCTTTAATAACGCTCGATCTCTTTTCCTAAATAGGTATCGTAATTTTTCTTGTACTGATACAGCTTGTTCTGCTCCTTCCGGGAATGTTCAAGCTGTTTTTTTATTGCTATTCTATCGGCTTCAAGTTGCTCGATTTCTTCGAGTAGCTGGTTGCCAGTCGGGAGAGTTTCATAGGTTTTGAAAACTTCAGAAACGGCGGTTTTATATAGCTTGATTTCTGTGGCATATGCCTTTTGAAAGTCGGTATCTTTAGGGTGCATTTTTACATGATCGTAAATATGTTTATACATATCTATGGTGTGTCGATTCTCCATATCCTGCATTTTGGATTCGATTTTATTCTCAAGATTCTTGTTTTCAGTCAGTAATTCCTGAACCTTATTAGCATTTTCCTTCAGAGCATTTTCGAGTTCATCTCTTGTTTTAAAACCTTCTTTTCTCACTTCGAGAACTGTGTCAGCCATTGTTTTTAGATTATGCTTTACAGCCCAGTTCTTGTACGCAGGAGAGCCTTTAATCTTGTTGTTGGAACTTATATCGATTACGGAATCAACTCGCTTAAAAGGAGCTTTAGGACGGCTGGAACGTGTTTTAATTTCTTCTTCAATGCGTTCTTTTAGTCTGTCCTCTGTATAGTCTTCTCCGATACGGAAACTTCGGGTAAACCGTTTTTGTTTCTCTTTATTCCTGAAAGAAATGTGTTTTCCTTGTTTGATTTCATAACCGAAGCTTTCCATAATTTTAAGAAAATCTTCCCAGTCTTTTGCTTTCCTGACGGCTCTGTCAATATCGAATTGAAGTCTTGATTTCCATGACTTACCTTTCTTACTTTGTTCATGTTCGTACCAGGAAGTTCCCCTTGTTTTGAATTTTCTTTTATATGATTTATAGTATTCATCAATTACAATAAGATTATTTTCCTTGCAAAGTCTGTCGCTCTCATTACGGATTTTATAGTAACTTTTAGTATTAGAACGATAGCATTTTCCTGTGCGGGAGTTGACGTTATTGAAAATAATATGGTTGTGTATATGATTCTTATCAACGTGTGTTGCAACAATATATTCATAGTCACTTCCGAGAATTTTCTTTGCAAGATCTTCTCCGATTTCGTGAGCTTTCTCAGGAGTTACTTCGCCTGGATAAAAACTTTGAATCAAATGATGTGCAAGAACTTTTCCTCTCGTTTTGTTTATTTCTCTCGTGTTTTGAAACTGAAGGTGAGCTGTCTCCGGGACGCAGCCGAGAGAACTTACAAATATTTTTTCATCAGTTTTATCTTTTTTCGTGATGTAATTGATAGCATTTTCAAGTGTTGATTTTATCGGATGTATTTTAGTAATAGCCATATCAATCAGTCCTTGCTATATAATTTCGTGCGAGAATCTGTTGGATCTTCAGTATTTCTTTTGAGAGTTCTATGTTCTGTTTCTTCAGATCTTCAATGTCATCTCGATAAATAATTCCTGTGGAATTTACTCTTTTCGCAATTTGATTAAGGTTCGTTGCGTTCCTTCCGAGAAGTGTTTGCATTTGTCTAAAAATATCCATATCTATAACAAAGATTTCTTTTTCAAGAACACATTTCCGAATAAAATGAGCCATGCTCTTGGAGTTACTCATTTCAAATTTTCTTTGAAATATCTCCTTTTCTTCATCTGTGAGTTGAACTTCAATTCTTTTATCTCTATACCTTTCAGCCATAATTATATATTCTCCTTTCGTTTTTTCTTTTAACAGGGTATAAGGGGTGTCCCCTTAATCTCTACGATAGTAGCAAGTAAATCGATAAAAAAAGCGAGCCTTGTAAAAGGTCCGCTTCATCGATTTATCGTTACTGCCCGGGCAGTGACTATGCTTGCTATGTAAGTTTAATTACGAAACAAGCTCTAAGCAAAGTATTTGATTTATATATCCATAGTACCGCACTATATTGAAAATGTCAGCGTGTATGGATGTATTTCTAAAGAACATTCAGCAGGTTTAGGAAACAAGGAAAATTTGATATACTATTAGTTAAAGGCTTTTGTGAAACGTGAATAAAATATAATGAAAATAAATTTTGATTATGAACAAGGCACGATATTTTGAAAGGAGAAAATAAAATGAGAACAATCAATGTTACAGGCTCAAGTAAAATAAGTGTAAAACCCACCTTAATGACTCTTTCAATGGAGATTTCGGGCGATACAAAGACATTTGATGAATCCGTCAGAAAATCCACTAATGAAACGGAAACCTTTAAGGAAATCATTGAAGATCTTGGCTTCAAGAGAAGCGATTTGAAGACAAAAAAACTCGACATCGATACAAGAACAGAATCATACAGGGATAAATATAATAACTACAGACATAGATTTGCAGGGTACTCATACACACATAAAATGTTTCTTGAATTTCCTGAAGATAATAAAAGACTTGGTGAAATAATTACAGCTCTTGTAAAATCAAAAATAGAATTTGAATTCAGCGTTTCATATACTATACGAGATTCGGAGAAGAAAGAGTATATGGATGAGCTTATTTCGGAAGCAGTATATGATGCAAAGAAAAAAGCAGAGATACTTGCGAAAGCTGCTGAAGTAGAACTTGGAGATGTTATAAAAATAAATCATTCCGATAATATAGGCGGATATTTTAATGATAATTTTTTAGATTCCGATTGTTTGAGCAAATCCTGCACTATGGATTATATGGCTTCGGATATTGAGTTTTCAGTAGATGCAAAGAATATTGAATTAAGTGATGATGTCGATATGATTTGGGAAATAAAGTAGAGGATGAAGCATGGGCATATTTGATTTTTTAAAAAAGAAAAAGTTAAAAAATAGTAATTCAAAGATAGATAAACCTATTCCGGAAGAAGAAAAAAAGTATTATCAAGAAGATGAATATTATCAAAAAACAATTTGCGATGTATCTGGAATTGAAAAAGCAGTTATAACCTTTGAAGAAAGAAAACAAACGGCTAAACCTTCAAAAAACGGTTTATATCCTGCAGAAATACTGCTTTTAGATTATTGTGAAAAAGGAGAATATCCTGAACCTAAAAGTGGTTATCCAGGGTTTTGGTGGTTTGAATATGGAATTAGAAATGTAGGAGAAAGACTAAAGTCTCTTGAAGAAAGAAATTATATAAAAATCGGAAAAGCAGGGGAATCTCTTAAAGGGTTGACAGTTGTATCACTGAAAGAAATTTTGAAAAGAAATGATCTACCTGTGTCCGGGAAAAAAGCGAATCTTATAAAACGAGTTGCGGAAAACATATCCGAAGAAGAACTTATAAAGAGCGGGGTTAAAAGAAAATATTGTTTAACCGATCTTGGAAA
>JGI24710J26742_10004422_pt1 | contig 11550 bp, 17 predicted proteins | sample BioPla2DNA2_FD_26742 | JGI IMG/M metagenome (IMG submission 26742) | reverse complement strand
AATGTAGATACAAATGAGAAAATAAAAGTTCAGGATGCTAAACCTAAACTGGAACCGCCAAAGCCCGATCCCGTACCTAAACCAGAGCCGCCCGAACCGGAACCGCCTGAACCAGATTCAAAACCAGATTATAAATATAAAATTGTAGGAGAACCTGAAATTACTTTAGAACAGGCAAAACAATGGGCGAGAAACAAGGGTGCACATCAAAGATTTATTGATATTGCAGAAGTATATTGGAAATATGGGAAAATAACGGGAATCAGACCAGATGTACTCTATGCTCAAGCTGCACATGAAACAAATTTTGGAAAATATACGGGTGTGGTATCTCCTGAGCAAAACAATTGGGCTGGTATTAAAAGAGCAAATGCAACCGGGGATAAAATCACAGATCACGAATCCTTTGCTACGGCAGATGACGGGGTTCGCGGTCACTTTAATCATATGAGTGCTTATACGGGAACATTTTCGGTAGGTGATCCTCACGATAGATATTATACTGTATTGTCTTTACCCTGGGCTGGCACAATTGAGTACGTAGAAGAACTTAGCACAAAATGGGCACCATCAAGTACTTATCACACAAAGATTGTGCAATTTCTTGAGGAAATAAAATCAACTGTTGTTGTACCGGAACCAGAACCCGAAACTGAACCTGTGGAACCAGATCCAGTAATTGAACCAGACCCTGTAGAACCGGAACAGGAAAAATTATCTTTCTTAGATGCTTTCTTGAAGGCGTTAACTGATTTGGTTGAGTTAATAATTAAATTAATTAAAGGGGAGAAGTAAATATGGGATGGAAAGAAGTATTAGATGCTATCTTAACAGCAATTCTCATTCCTTTGTTACCATTAATTGGAGCATGGTTGGGAACATGGCTTAATACTCAAATTGAAAGTATAAAGGCCAAAAATGAAAGAGAATATTTTAATTATCATTTGGACAAAGTTAATAAGTTAATTCAAACCTGCGTAATGGATGTTGAAGGCGTATATGTTAATTTGCTAGAAAAAGAAGGTGTTTTTGATAAAGAGGCACAGTTAACAGCATTTAATATGGCTAAAGAAAAGGTCATGGCACAACTTACTACGCAAACCAAGGAAGTGCTTGAGAAAACTTACGTTGACTATATTGCTTATATTGAGTCCAAAATTGAGGAATTGGTTGAAGGTATGTAGGATAATGGTTAATAAATTTGAGGGAACATTTCTTAATTGAGATGTTCCCTCAAATTTTTTTCAAATGGTCGGAGCGACTGGATTTGAACCAGCGACCTCCTGCTCCCGAAGCAGGCGCGCTACCAAACTGCGCTACGCCCCGCTATGTATGCGTTATTCTATCATTTCACAAACTTATATGCAAGCCTTTCGAGTAAAATTAAAGGTTAATTTTTGTGGTTGCTTTTTGTAACCATTGAATAGCGCGCTTGGTTCTATTTCACTACCACAATTTCTGATAGCATTAACCGTTATTTTATAGTTGATTTCAACTTCATCTCTACGTATTATCACCTTGTCTATAAGTTGATTAATTAATGCTTTTTTGCTCAACAGATTAGCTTTTTCATATCTTTCTTCCCAGGTATCAATCCCTGTTTCAAGGTTTACATGATCGTTTAATACTGTTTGCTTTTCTTCTATTTGTTTCTCAATCTTTCTTAATTCCTCTAATAAGTCATCTATATCTTTTTGGATTAAAGATAATGAATCATATAAATCCTCGACTTTGAATATACTTTTACCCGCTATTCCTAAGGGTATCTCTTTTTTGAGGGTATCGATCTGCTCCAACTTGGATTCAAGAAGTTTGTCCCCTTCCCTTTTCTGCATTTTTAGCTCATCCAATTCCTTTGCCAATTTCTGCTTAAGATTATTTTTTACCTCCCGCTCGCTTAATTCCTTCATCATTGCTATCGTTTGCGCTTCAACTATTGAATCTATTTTTTGGGCTGAATAGGTTGTCTGTCCTTCGCAAACCTGTCCATTATATTTCATTGAAGTAAAGCACTTGTAGCAATCTCTTATATATCTGGTAACTTCCCCATTTTTCTTTGTATATTTACGGTGATTAGCCCATAAGTTCATTTTCTCTCCACAGTGTCCACAATAGACCAATCCTGACAGCAACACTCTGCTAGCTGTAGATCCTGTAGGTTTACTACCTATTGTCCTTTTTCTGCCTTGCACAGCCCTCTGATTCTTTTCCCATAAATCTTCAGGGATGATTATTAGATGGTCTTGCTGCTCCGAAATGAAAGTTTCATCGAGTTTTGTGCTATACATATGGAAGCATCCCTTGTACATAGGGTTGGTAAGCATGTAGGTAATAGTCCTAAACGACCAGTACTTACCGTTTTTAGCTCTGTGTCCGTGTCCATTTTCATTTAGCCATTTAGCTATCCTTCTTGATCCCATATTGTTTTCTATGGATAACTTATATATCGTTTTCACCAGTTCAGCATCTTCAGGATCAATCTCGAAGTCTAACACATTTTTTCCTTTCTCGTTGACACTACCCCTATTTACTGTCCTATATCCAAAAGGCACCATCTTTTGACTGCCTCCAGCATATTTACCGTTTAGCACTTGTATCTTCCGGTAATCAGTTGCCCTTTCGGATATTTTCACACTCTCACCTTTATTGCGCCAAAACTCAAGGTAAGTAATTAATTCATCAGTTAATGTCTCCGTTTTTAATTCTTGTCCACTAACAGTAAACACTCTAATCCCGTTTTGATTGAGATAACTTATTACTAGAGGGGATTCATCTGTAGTCCTGCCTATGCGGTCGGATTTATAGACTACCAACACATCAAATTCCCTATTATCAGCCATTTCCTTTATCGTTTGTAATGCATCTCTATCTTTTACTCTTGTTTTAAATCCAGATACACCGCTTTCAATAAACTCTTTTACCAGTTCCAATTCTTGTTTCTTGATAAATTCGTTTACCAATGCTCTCTGTGCAGGTATGTCGTCATCTTTAGTGGCTTGTTTGCTTGATGAAACGCGCAATAAAGATACTGCTCTTTGCCCTTCCAACCCTAACATATTATTTCTCCTTACTTGGTGGTATATTATATCAATTGCTATTGTATCCTAATTTTAATAAAAAATAAACCGCAAACGTTATAAAACACGTATTGCGGTATCAACAAATTCCTTGACTATCTTTTTATCATTATCTTTTTCTGAAAATTTTAGCGTAACCCACATTTTGTATTTTTTATCATATGTGCGGATGATGTTCGGATTGGCAACTCCCTTGTTTACTTGTGTCATGTCTACTCCATCCTATCCTTCTCTGCAAATAGAAGCCTTTTTTCCACACTTTTCCAATTCAAACACCTTTCTCCATACCATCCCCTATTCCAAGGATACTCCTTCCCAAACAATATCTTTATTTCAGAATTGCCTTCTAAGTTAGATGGAATATCGTCTATCTGAATTGCACCGCGCATATTCACGATTGACTTACTCATTTCACAGTTGCCATTGTTTATTAATATATAGTTGTCAATAAATGGTAAATTGTCTTTTAACCACAGTGCTTTTAGNGCAAGGTTGNTTGGTGTACCAATGGTGCATATGATTAATTCATATTTTTCATGTAACCTTTTTAGAACAGGTAACGTATCATTATCTATAAATTGTAATACATCAAAAAACACAGGGTTGTTCCACATTGCTTTTTTATCTTCCTTGTTTGTCAATAAGGGACAGATACAACTAAAATCATATTCTGTAATCATCTTAGGATCGGCTGGTGTAAAGTCAGGATGATCCTTAAACATTATATTGTATGTGTCTGCATAAGCCTTTATACTGTCAACTAAGGTTAAATCGAAATCGACAAATAATCTTCTCTTATTACTCATTTTTACTTACTCTCCTATAATTATATTTATAAAACCAAACGCTTTCTTTTTCAAATCACCCAATGTGCCACTATTATCAATAACAAAATCATAATTGTAATTTTCTACTCCGGCATCAGCATCATTTGTTGTTATGGGGTCTATATTATTGTTTTTAATTAGTATTGTTTTACAACCAAAATTGTTTTTTACCCTATCGATTTCTTCAGGTTCTCTAATATGGATAAACATTATGTCATGTTTACTGTTTCCAAGAAAATAATTTATTCTATTTTCAATATACTTGTATGGATAGTCGTTATATTTGCTGGAGAGATATTTCAACATAGATAAAAACCATCTAGACATCTCATCTTTTTCCCCATTCCATCCAAGAATTTTTGCTGCTTCTTTTACTTTATCTACTGACGAAATATTGTAAACTGATAAGAATTGAGAACAGTATGTAACAAACTGGTCTTTACCTGAACCTCCCAAACCATTAATTATTAATATGTGTTTCATCAAATCACCTTTTATATTTTTATTTTATCAACATTAAGCATGTTTACAATATCAAAGTACATCTCATAGATATGCGCTCCTGCGGAATAGGCAAATATATTTCCATCCTCAATATTATCTAAATGGAGCAATACATATTCTTTAAGAAGTTGTAACCCGCCTATATTCACAGGAAACGCTGCGAAAATATCCCAAGATCTGAAGTAAACAGAACAATTAAGTTTTTTGTTAACAACCTTAAAGTCAATTACTTTTAAACATGGTGGATCTTTAAGTTTTGTAGAAAATTCATTTCCTATAGTGATACACGCTTGATTTGTGTTGCCGTTTGATACTTTGAGACATTTAATTACATCATCTATTTGTGTCATTATAAAATCAGAGTATTTATAATCTTCCTTATCACTACGATCATCTTCAATACCCATAATATATTCCTTGAAATATTGGTGGATGCTTTCTTCTGTAGCGGGGGCAGGAATTCCGCTACCTCCGGGCATAAAGGGTGCAAGTGGTCTCTTTCCTGGTTCTTCAATAACAACCATTAGTTTATCTACTTGTTTCCTAACCTCATTTTCATATGAACCTTTTTCTATTACGTAAGAATAACCATTTCTTGCAATACACCACAATACATTTCTCCAAGCATCGTTTATATCTGTGCCGATAACAACGTTATTGCTAAATAGTATTTGTATAACCTCCCTTAATGTTGCATTACCTTGCATTGTTTGCTTCCTTATGCTATTTTTTTAGCCCTTTTTCTTTTTTTCTTTTCTTTCTTCTTTCTTGGCATTACTTCTTCTATTATTTTCTCAATATCGGGTAATGCAATATTCCTTGCAGCGTTTACGTCTGCATTTTCCGCATATTCACATTTTACACATTTAAATTTAGCCTGCTCTTTTTCCCCATTCCTGTTTCTCTTGTCAATACAACCACACTTAGAACACCTAAGAGAAGTATATCTTGGATCAATTTTTACAACTTCAATTCCGTGTTCTTTAGCTTTGTATTCAATCTTGCTCTGTAAATCATAATAAGACCAGTTTCGTAAGAATTTTTCCTTAACCTTTTCAGTGTATTCCGATAAGTCCTCCATTTGGATAATTCCACAATTATGTTTTAATGCGAAGTCAACTATGTATTTGCTGTATTGGTGATTCATTGTGTCACGAAAATTGCTTATTTTATTATTTAAATGATCTATAGGTTTTATCTTTACTTGTGTACCACGCCCTTTCTTGCCTTTACTGTATTGATTCGTTGTGCCAGATACTTTTCTTGACCGCAGAAAACTTCTTTTTCTTGACTCAACTCTTTGCCTGAATTCGATAATTCTGCTACCGTCTAATTTACACTCCTTCCATGATAACCAATCGTATTTTTTTTCTTCACAATCCCATATTTGCAACACAGCGGTATTTACTACACCTAAATCTACTCCTAAGATACGGTTTCTATCTAATAGCCCATCCTTTGCTTCAAACGTGAACGAAATGCCAAACAACCACTTACCTTTTTTGTTTTGCTTTATATGGGCAGAACCCTGCTTGTATTGCCCGTTTATTACCCTACTCCCTGCGCACGTGGGTATGACCCTTACTTTAAAACCATTCTTAAATGCACTTTCTTGTAGGGATTATCGCCACATAGGGAGTGTTGCCGGACTTTGTGGCAACAGTTTCTTATGTAATCCTAAAATTACAAATTACCTCAATGAGTGTAAAAGCTACTTGCTATTCTCAAGTTTTATGCCTACTATCTCATCTTAGGGCAGCTAGGACTACCCTTACTACAAGGGGCAAGCTATTACCCCTATACATCCGCACTAGTATCGTCAATCCTTATTTTCCTTTTTCTTATTTGCTTTTTGTAAAACTATGTTTAACAACTTTTTTATTTCCTGTTTTTCTGCCCATGCTTCATATTCTTCCAACTCAGCACATCCATCACAAATTCCGTAATAATGTCCGTAAGGATGTTTTGCTACAATAAGACATTGACCACAAGGCCATTTCAATAATTATTCCCTCCTCCATTAATATAGCATTTGATGATACTCCAACTCACAATCAACACATCTCGTAGTTCTTACCAATATTCCCCTATTACCATCTCTGTCAGCGTATTCATATGTAGTGGGAAGTAATACTTCTGGCTCCTTTGCAGAACCGCACTCTGGGCATTTATCACCCTAATCATAATATTTTATTCACATCATCTCCTTTTTTATTTTATTACTTTAAGGGCAACAAACTTTTCAATTTCCTTTAATGCTTCAATATTCCTTTCCGCTATTGCCAAATTTCTTTCTAATGATTCTAGTGACGAAATACAATCCCTAATGTTACATTCAATATAACCTTTTTCCTCGTTCAACCTATCCAATATTATTTCTAAAGATTTTTTAATAGCCATCATTTATGGCTTTGTAAATCATATTAATTTCATCATGGAGAAGTGTGATGAACTTACCTTCGTCATTTTCATCTATTAAACATTTTGTAAATATTTCTACGGTATCTGCATTGCTTACAAAAGCTACCATCCATTCTGGGTCAAAACTTAAAATCTCATACCCTTTTTCTACCAACCATTCTTTTGTGATTTTCATGTCGCCATTGTCCTCCCCATAATTATATTTTTATCTTTCCAACTGTATAAGCTCATAAGGATTTATTGGCACATTTCGTAACTTTATTTCAAATGTAAGTGCGCTTCTGTAATTGCTCCGATTTCACCCATTAAGCCAATCTTCATTTTTATATTCACAATTTGAAGTTTCTCTTTTACCTTATTGTAGATATTATTTATCCAGGCAACAATAGTATGTAAATATTTTCCCACATCTCCTTATATATTTTTGCAGAATGGCAATTCCTTACATTGGAATCCTGCCGCTTGTTTGTGTCCACCACCACCGTATTTTTTTGCTATTTCCGAACAGTCAATTTCTTTTGTTGTATACATTGATACTACCCATTGATTTCCGTCAAAATAGAAAGGAAGCATTAGATCAAAATTCATATCAGCAACAGAATCAAACAGCATCGATCCAACCTTACACGCATTACAAGCAATAGCCGTATACCCCTCAAATTCAGTAGGAAAGGATATACTATATACCAAGTCTTTGTAATAGTTATTGCGGTATTTCATTACTGTTTTACCTTTATTGATAATGCTGTTAGGTTTAAATCTGTCCCATAACCAGTCAAGCCAATTATCGGACTCGGGATTATTTTCAAATAAACCGATCCCTGCCTGAAAATTTCTCGTATCATCTCCATATTTAAACTTCCATACATCATAATCACCAACTAATTCAACAACTTTAGGCATTGGGTTATTAGGATAAAAATACTTCCAAGCAAGTTCGCACCCTGCCGTTCCATCTTTCCTGATGCCTTTGATATCCAAACCATTATGCTTTTCAATGGCAGACTTATGGTGATCTATCCAAATCACATTTTCGGTAATATCAAGTAAACATTCAAAGTCTCCTGGTTTTTCTAAGGAGAAATCTACAATTACTACTAATTCGTTATTGTTTATGCTCCCGAAAGGAAAGCTATCCTTATAGTCAATGGGTATAAATACAGCACGTTCACTCTTGTCTAAATTTCCACCTCTTACATAATACTTATAGACTATAGCACCAGCGCATTTTCCATCCAAATCATTATGGTAGAAACATTTCATAATGCTGATCTTGCCCCCTTCTTATCATTATTATCCTTTTTGTTAATTTTAAAAATCATAACAAAAAACTTCCCCCCTTCTTATTCAGTTAATCATTCTACCGTTTTCCATAGCAGTACCTTTCAATTAATTATATTCTTAATCTGGTAAAATGTCAAGCATAAATATTGACAATAGTTATTGCTGAAAAAATAAAATTAGTAACAATTTTGGTATCATCAACCATCAACATTAAATATTAACTCTGTTCCCAAATTTACTACCCAATTTCCTTCCATTTATTATATTCCCAAATTATACGTTCAAAAAATCTCTCCCATTCACAACATCCGAACTCTCCCGTAATCTGCTCTGCCAGTTTTTGAAATATTTTTACTACAAATACTTCATTGTTTATATCCGCTATCACATCCTTTAGAATAATCCATGCTTCACCACGTAATACGACACAACCCCAATTATCGTTAAAGATAAATCTTCCTTTTCCCATTTTTTTCTCTTCTGCGGTAAGCCCGTATAAAGGTATGCTACCAAAGTCCCTATGCTTAATATAAATGTCATTATCTAATACGTAACATGAACATCTACACTTTCTATCTATCCAATCTACGGAAAAGGCTTGTTTGATACCTTTCAATTCTTTTGGTTTTTTTAACTTTGGTTGCCCGTATTGACGTGAAGAATGGATTACTATACTTGATACTGGTTTAGGTTTGGTTAGTATGTGTATTAGCATTTATTAACATTGCAATTTTTTTTGAAGTTGCATCACCTATTTTTGTCCTACAATCAATACATACATCATCATATACAAAAGTGTATGGCCCATCAAAAATACCCATATTACCCATATTTATTGTAATATCTACATTGTGTCTATTTAGAAAACCTGCATCATTTTTCATTAACATTTTTTTGCATATATCACACTGCCATGCATCAGCCATTTAACATTACCACCTTCCCATATTTTTCGAGAAACTTCAACGTGCTATACTTCACTTTATTAGCGAATATCACAATCTGACTTGGGAATGGTGCAGGGTGTATCTTGCCTGTAACAAATTTATTAGCAAACTTTAACCTTCCCTTAATAAAGCAAACTACGCTTGCTTCCTTGAATATATATTCATGTTGCCAAACAGTATCTGTCCTTGCCGGTATAAGCATTACAACTGTTATCCTATTGTTTACATATTCATCGTAGCATTTCTTTACCCAATCCTTAATCGCTCTGCCATATGGTGGATTAACAAATACTGTTTCACCTGACCAGTCCTGCAATAATCCATCATCCTTAATCGTATAATACTTATCACACAAATGGTTTTCTTTTGTAGCACAAGGATCAAGGGTAAAATTAAATTCATTATTTAATTTGCTGAATAACCATTTAGGTGTTTCCCACTCCGCAGACTTACTGCTGAACATTAGATTGGTATTGATATGTATCCCTCCTAAGATACCTTGTCAATAATTACTGCTAAATAATTAGCATCTAACCACCACGGAATTAAGTTTATTAAAAAAATCAACATAATCACATCACAAATACTTTACTGTTTTATTATTTTTCTCAAACACCCAAAAGTACGAATGATATTTTCTTGCATGTTTTTGATTCCTTAATTGCCAATCTGCCACAATACGATTTTTAGCCAATAAGACAAATAAGTCTTTAGGATAAAATCCTATTTCTATAGCCTGATAATAAATGAAACAATGGGAGAAATATTGCAAACTTGAACTAACTTTATCTTGGCTTTTGAATATCAATACTCCCATAGGTTTAAGTACCCGATAAAACTCTTGCATGGCATTAACATAAAACTGGTGTAATCTTTTTTCCGTTGGATATACCCCAAAGCGTTTATTTATTTTATTACTATTGTCATTTGTTTTAAGACTTTTGCCCTTTGTTGCAAGAAATGGTGGATCAAACATTATACAATTAATACTTTTATCTTCTAATGGTAATTCTCTTGCATCAGACTGAATAACATCATCAAATTGTGGTTTAACATCAAACTTATATTTTGGCTCCTGTATACCCGTATTCTTATAAAAGTTGCCTTTGCTATATGTCGGGTCACAATCTATGTAACCTTGTGGTACATGTAGTTGTAATATCCATTTAATGATTTTGCTCTGATCATAAGAAATTGACTTAATCATCTTTTTTCCCCAGATGAATTGTAAATATCAGATTTGTACCTGAATGTATTTAGTATATCTTCAAGACATGTATCACAGATGTCAAATGTTATATAACTACCATCAAACTTGCTTCCATATCCCATTCGCCCCAAATCGATAGTATGGCATTGATTTTCTTTTATAAAGCAATCATCATCTTTCTTGTCCCAAGATATAACTTTGCCACATTTTTGACATAAAAAGGTAATGGTATTGCTACAATCTTTTTCATGATCCCAACATGCATCTTTATCAAAGAATCCCAATCCACACTTTTCACAATAATGTACTGTTTTCAATTCCTCGCCTCCTTATGGTTATTATATATTTATATTCTTATTTTGTCAATAGGGGGATATACCCCCTATTTTACTTTGGTGCTACCAAAACCACCTTCACCACGAACTGTTTCAGACAATTTATTAACCACATTTAACTCACAATGCTCTACCCTTGCAAATATTAGTTGAGCAATACGATCTCCTTTATTGATCTGAAAAGGATCTTGACTCAAATTGATAAGAATAACTCCTATCTCACCACGGAAATCTGAGTCGATCGTGCCAGGCGTGTTTAATACTGTAATGCCATGTTTTAACGCTAATCCGCTACGTGGTCTAATCTGTGCTTCCATGCCTTTAGGCAATTCAATATGTAATCCTGTTTTGATTAACACCCTTTCCATAGGGCGTAACCACAACCCCTTATTAAATCCTTCTTTTTTGAAGTCATACACTTTACCTAAATCGTATGGATAAGAATATTTCCATGCCCGTAAATCCATACCCGAAGCATACTCTGATTCATATTTGGGTAATGGAACATCTGGTGAATTTAATGTACAATTTATTTTCATATTATCCCTCCCCTTTATTCACACCGATTCCAAGAACAATTAGAGCAAGAGTGACAACCGTTTTGATATTGTAATTCGGTTCCACATTCTGGACACATATTTCTTGTTTCCGTTTTTACTTCCACATCAGATTCTTCTTCTTCATAGTCAAACAATTCTTCGTAAATATCCTTTTGCATTTCCATGAGCGCATTAGCTACAGCAGACGGACAGCTATTTCCAGGGGATGTATCTTTTTTTGTTGCGGTTCTTACGGCATAGGATACACATGCTGGTGCTGATTTTAATTGGTCTACTATGTAATTAAAATTAGTTCCAGATCTCAATGCTGCACTTATAATCCTTGAATTGCTTACCATCCACGATAAACATCCTCCACGGCTTCCTTTGCTCAAATACAATTCCA
>JGI24710J26742_10004421_pt1 | contig 11552 bp, 2 predicted proteins | sample BioPla2DNA2_FD_26742 | JGI IMG/M metagenome (IMG submission 26742) | reverse complement strand
ACTTACAATGTATTATTCATTTCAATTTTATTTTGTCAACTATTCTGTAAGAGTTTCCGTGCAAAAATACGATAAAATAACTTAAAATGCAAACATGATTGTATTAAATGCACTGAAAGTGCTTACAGAATAAGAATATAAAGGAGGTAAATGTATGTTCCATGTTTTACGTAGGGGTAAACGGCGTGCCATGGCGTTTTTTCTCTCGTTCGCCATGATTGTTACCATGCTACCGCCGGATTCTGTAGCTTATGCAGAAGCAAATGGGGAGGAATACGAGAGTGGGGAAACGGCATCCCAAGTTGTAGATGAACCGAAGGATGCTACTAATATTCCTGTTGGGAATCAACCCGTTGATTACAGTAAGATTGATGTATGGGATTTTGGTGCAGAACAATTAGATTCAAGCCTATACAATAATAAGCTTACTGTGGATATGATCAACGATAATTTCCCAGATGTTGCACCAGGTACTACAGGTGTTAGCATGGGTGATCTTACGACTCCAGATGGCGAGCTAAGATTCAACGGGGGAGGTAAGATTAACCACAGGTTAAGGTCATCTAACGCTAATTTAACTCGTTATGATGACAAAATACTGACTAGTGAGGATGGAAGCATTACATATTCAGGATATATTTATTCAAATTCTGGTAGTAATCCTGATGTCTTTCTAGAAGTAAAACTGTACAAGAATGATATCCTCACTGTTGTTGTTGGATCCAATGGAGGTAGTTCAACCATCAATTTTGAGAGTCCCTCTGGTAAGATTCAACAGCAGGTTTTCTCACTAGGTGGAGGAAAAGCCCAGGTAATGGAATTCTATGCAGGGGAAGAAGGTATGTATAAGATTTACTCTACCGATGAAAAATTGGTTGTTGCTAGAGTTTATCGTGAGCATACCCGTCCAGGTAATTGTAAGTGGTAATGTGGATGCACCTGCAGAACTTCAAAATTATCAAATTGCCTTCACAAATCAAAAGACCGGTGAGACTACCTTAGCAGCAGTATCGGGAAGTGCGATTGGGGCTGTGACCGGTGGAGCAATTGATGTGGTATCTGGTAGTGCATATGGTATCACCTTAAATGAAAACTATGATTATGATGTGGCCTTAGAGAATGCCAATGGTTATGTAATTACTAGTGCAAATACCATTTCCATTCCTAAGGGAGCAGGAAATCAGAACTTTGATATCGTGGTAGAACCAGTGGATATTGTATCGGTTTATGGTGAAATCAAAGGGCTTTCTGAGGATGCCTTATCTAAGGTTCAATTAAAGTTTTTATCGGATCGTGTTTACGTTCCAGAGTTCCGTTTGTTGGAGAATGGGCAGTATGTCCTCAATCTAGAGAGAGGCGTAACATATGTGATCGATGTTTCCGGAATAAATGATTATTCCTTGACTGGATCAGGTACCATAGTTGCTACAGAAAATGGACTAAAACAGGATCTGATTTTTGAAGCAAAAGCAACCTATCCAGTGGAATTGATTTTATCCGGTATTGATGAAGAAGCTAAGACCAATGCAATGATAATCTTCAGCAATATTAATGAAGAAGGTTATAGTTATGGCTTTGGATTGGACGATGAAATCCAGCTAAGAGATGGACAATACAGCATTCAGGTTATTAGAACCGGTGAATATCCTGTGGTGATGGATATAACCCCTAACGTAAAAGTTGAGGGCGAAGCAACAACAGCTGTAGTTAAATTCAAATCTCTAAATAGTTGGGATTTCGCAACCTATAACGGAAATCCTGGTATAGAAATTATTGGTGGAAACAAGTACTATTTAGGACTTAAATTATCCAATGCTTATGTATCAGAGAATAAAACTTATTTGCTGATGAACTATGGTGGATCTGTTGATGTACCTGTGAAAGCAGGAGATGTCATTACAGTTCAATATTGCTATAGTGCAGCCTTCCAGTTTGATGATGACACAACAACTATCGTAGATGAGAGATCCGGTAGTACCAATCAAATGGATACGGTTACCTATACAGCAAAGAAGGATGGTTATGTAACAATTCAAAGTATCGAGGGATCCAATAGTACACAGACTTACCTAGTAAGTATAGCTGTTACAAATCCGATTCCTTATAAGGAAACAATAACCGTAGGTTCCCAAGGCTGTGATTTCACATCCATCAATGATGCTCTAGATGCAGTTCGTGATATGTATCGTCCGAACAATGAAAGAGTGACCATTGAAATTCAACCAGGAAACTACGAAGAAATGTTAGTAATCGATGTTCCTAATGTTACATTAAAGAATGCAAGTTCTAATCCAAGTATTGAGTTGAAGAACAAGGGCGTTGATATTGCAGAGGAAGCAGTTCGAATTACATCCTATTATGGGCATGGATATGCTTATTATAGTATGGATAAGGATTGCAAATACAATGCAGATCTTCTAGAAGCCAATAAGGCAAACGGAAGTCTTTCCTTTACCAACCCTGGAACAGGAACCACCAGCGGAAGTTATTGGAATGCAACTGTTGTTGTATACAGCAGTGGATTTGAAGCGAAAGATATCATTTTTGAAAACTCATTCAATCAGTATATTTCTGAAAAAGAGGCCAATGATGTCTTAGTTGAGCTTGCAGGTAGCAAAGNACCTAGACCAAAGACAGTTGGAGATACTTCTGTACAAAATAGATCCTTTGTGGAAAGAGCAGCTGCTTTAGCAATTGCAGATAATGTATCTGATGTTTACTTTGATCAGTGTAGATTTGTAGGTAGACAGGATACCTTATATGGAGGAAGAAATTCTCTAGTAGCATTTAATAAATGTAAAGTAATGGGAGCATGCGATTTCATCTTTGGACCGATGACAGCGGTATTCTACAAATGTCAATTGGTTTTAAATACTAGTGAAGATGGAAATGATGTGGCTTATATTACAGCAGCACAGCAGAATGAGGGTGTAAGAGGTTACTTAATGTACAACTGTACTGTAACTTCTGCAGAGCCGGGTGTAGAAACAGCTTCTGAAAAGATTTCTAAACCAGGTTACTTTGGAAGACCTTGGAGCCCAACCCATAGTGAAGTAGTCTTCTATAAGACGATTATCAATGCTACTGATTTCTACGGCGAATTAGAGTCCATGATAGAACCAATTGGTTGGTTAAGTACCTTAGGCGGTACATCAGAAAAGATGTATGAATATGGAACCATGGAAGCTCTGAAGGGAGCGGATCATAGCGCAGAACGTGCAGAATGGTCAACCGTATTAACCGAAGCGAAACTTTCCGATGGTACGGATATATCAAGTGCTGAAAAAGCAATCCAAGCATTCCTCGGAGATTGGCTACCATTTACCATTGATCCTAGTGATGATGTGGCGGAAATCGTAGAACCTAGCCCAACTGATCCTCCGGTTCAAACAAAAACTATGGTATTGAAAGCCGATGAGGTGGAAGCTGGTTCTTATACATCAACATTTGAACATAATGGATTTATGATTACGGCTGCCANTGATCGTAAGGTTGATGTTGATNCCAATAATAAAACCTTTGATGATGGCGAAAGCTTTAGTCAAAGAATTAAATTAGGTGGAGNTGGTGCGGCAGATTATCGTTCTATCCACTTTACAACCACAGGAGCAGCTACCGTTAAAATCTATGCACTAAGCTCTTCCTCTGGTTCTGATCGTGCTCTTACCTTGTTTAAACTTGATGGAACAGAGGTAGGAGATGTACCAGCCTATGGTCAAAGATATGAAGTAGGAACCATAGAAATCGCAGAAGCAGGAGATTACTATTTGGCATCCAAGGATAGCGGAGTTAATGTATATGGTGTAGTTGTTGCTATGGAAGAAGTTCCAGCAGAACCAGTTACAATTGCCCTTTCAGCGGATGAGTTAGAAGTTGCTTCTTATGATTCAACCTTTGAAAAGAATGGATTTACCATTACGGCTGCTAGTGATCGTAAGGTTGATGTTGATGCAAATAGTAAAACCTTTGATGATGGCGAAAGCTTTAGTCAAAGAATTAAACTTGGAGGAACTGGTACAGCAGACTATCGTTCCATTCACTTTACAACGACAGGGGCAGCTACTGTTAAGATCTATGCTATCAGTAGCTCTTCAGGTTCCGATCGAGCTCTTGGCTTGTATAAACTAGATGGAACCATGGTAGGAGAAGTACCAGCCTATGGTCAAAGATACGAAGTAGGAGTTCTTGAAATAACAGAAGCAGGAGATTATTATTTGGCATCTCCATCCAGTGGAGTTAATGTATATGGTATTGTGGTTACTATGGAAGGTGGAAGTTCTGAACCAGAAAGAAGTGACTGGGATACCGTTGCAGCACCAGTAATTACAGACATTACTCAAGATGGTTCTAAGATTATTGTAACCTTTGAGTTAGTGACTGGTATGAATGGTGCCGATAAGGCTACTGTTTCTATGCTGGATCAGGATGGCAAGGTAATTGACAGTGTATTAGTAGGAAAGAATGATAAATTAACTACTAGAACTGCTGAACTTGTACCGGAATCCAGTGGTAAATATGCTTTCCAAGTGGTGGCAGAAAGAACTGATGAAACTACAGTAAAAGAAAGCGAACTATCCCAACTATTTGACTTTGTACTTCCTTTGGGAACACCATCCATTAAAGGTGCAACCAGCAAAGGAAATGGTAGTATTGAAGTTATTTGGGATTCTGTAAAAGAAGCAGAAAAATATGTGGTATCTTATAGAGCAGAAGGAGACAGCGAATTTAAGGATAGCATTACCGTAACAGAACCCAGTGCCCTAATCACAGGTCTTACCATTGGTACCAAGTATATTATCGCTGTTAAGGCTGTTCGTGGAGAGGATGTATCTGAGGCAGATGAGATTTCTGCAACAGCAACCCAAGACTCACAAAGACCTTGGTTCTTCTCTGCATTCGGTCAAGGGGTAAATACTTCTACCAACTATTATGAAGGTAATGCCAACGAAGGCTCTGTAACAGTAGCTAGTGAAGGTGGTAAAGGGAAATTAGTTCCTGCATCTACGGATGGCCTAGCATTCTACTATACAACCATTGATCCTGAAAATGAAAACTTTATTTTGGAAGCTACCGTAAATGTTGATTCCTGGAAGTATTCCAATGGTCAGGAAGGTTTTGGATTAATGGCAGCAGATGCTGTAGGTACCAATGGAGATAGTTCCGTATTCTGGAATAACTCCTATATGGCTACGGTTACTAAGGTTGAATATTTTTGGGATAGTGTTAACCAGAAAGTATCCGATGCTGGAGATAAGATTTCCATGAAACTTGGTGTTGGTGCTCAAGAGAAGACTGGTGTTACAGCGGAGAATATCGCAGATGGAACCATTAAAAATAATTTAACAGAATTATTTAAATCCACTATGAGTCCGCTTGAAATATCTTGTGCATCAAAAGGATCCGGTACTTATAATATCGTTGGTAACTTTGAGGCTCCAGATCCTGTTGGAACAGTGAAGGAAGTTACAACCTTTAAGTTAAAGATTCAAAGAGATAATACAGGATATCGTTTGAGCTATACGGACGAAGATGGAAACATCATGACCAAACTTTATTATGATATTGAACGTGATAATCTAACTCAGATTGATAAGGACAATATCTATGTTGGTTTCTTCGCTTCCAGAAATGCAAAGATTACTGTAACCGATATTAAACTTACCACTTCAGATCCAAAAACAGATCCTCCTGCAGAGGAAAGAGAGAAGACCTATGTTACACCTTCTTATAAAGTGGTATCAGCAACTGCTACTGGTAACGATGACTATGAATTAATATTCTTATCCAATGCGGATGGTCTATTAACAGTAAAAGGTAAGAATGGTAATCCAATCGTTACTGATAAAGTGGTAACTGCAGATACTTATGCTAAGATGAATGTAAAATTAGATCTTGGTGATAATACATTCACAGTAGAATTCACACCGGATAAAGATTTCAAATTCAGTGAATATGAATATCTATCTTCCTATGAAACAGCTACCTTTACCCATAAAGTAAATCATAAATTCTATGATCGTGAGGTACTCCATGTAGCACCGAACGGCTTTGCGAGTGGAACAGGTAGTAAGGAAAATCCGTTGGATATCTACACAGCAGTAAAATATGTAAAAGCGGGTCAATTTATCGTCCTTGCAGAAGGAACCTATAAATTAAATAGAACGGTAACAGTTCCTCGTGGTATCAATGGTACTGCAGATCAGATGATTTACTTAATCGCTGATCCTAATGGGGAAAGACCGGTATTTGATTTTAGTAAAGCAAGTGCTGGAATGGTATTTGCAGGAGACTACTGGTATATCCGTGGATTTGATGTAACCAATACTGCGGATATGCAAAAGGGCGTACAATTATCTGGTGATTATTGTGTGCTTGATCAAGTGAATACTTATTATAACGGAAATACTGGTATCCAAATTAGTAGATATCTATCCTCGGATAAGTTTGAAGATTGGCCATCCAATAACTTAGTACTCAACTGTACCTCTTATGCAAACGCAGATCGAGGTTATGAGGATGCCGATGGATTTGCTGCAAAACTTACCATTGGCGAAGGTAATGTATTTGATGGTTGTATCGCATACAACAATGCCGATGATGGGTGGGATCTATTTGCGAAACCAGAAACTGGACCAATTGGTCAGGTTATTATTCGAAACTGTGTAACCTATGGAAATGGTTTCCTTCCAGATGGAACCAATGCTGGTAATGGTAATGGATTTAAACTAGGTGGAAGCAGTATCCAAGGCAATCATATATTAATGAACAGCGTAACTTATGATAATAAAGCCAAAGGTATCGATTCCAACAGTGGTCCAAATATCATCGTTTATAACAGTACCACATTTAACAATGGTTCTTATAACGTAGCCTTCTATACCAATGATGCTGTCAATACAGATTTCTTTGCAGAGGGTGTTATTTCCTTCCGTACAGAAAACTTAGAAAATGCAGCTGGTGAGAATATTAAGGCTAAGGGAACACAGGATACGAATAAGATCTATGGTCCAAGCAATTATTACTGGGATCAGGCTAGTAAGAGTTCTAAGAATACCGAAGGTAGACAAGTGGCTGAAGATTGGTTTGTTAACCTAGATACTAGCAGTAAGCTAACCAGAAATAATGATGGTACCATTAATATGAATGGTTTATTGGTATTAACCGATAAGGCACCAGAAAATGTAGGAGCAGTTGTTGGTGGAACTCCATCTTGGATTATTAGTATTCCAGATGAAGAGGTAGAGCCTACTCCAGAACCTACACCTACACCTGAAGTTATTGTTACACCTACACCAGAACCAACACCGGTACCTACGGTAGAAGAAATAGCTGGTGAGCGTAATCAGGCTGCAGTATCCTTAGAATCTACAGTACAAGAAGGTAAATTAAATGTAGCTGTTAATGTATCTAAGGATGATATCTTAAAGATGGTAGAAGACTCCGATACAAAGGATATCATTATCCCGATTACTTCGGATACTCTAATCAGTCAACTGGAGCAGGATGACATCAGTGACTTTGAGATTTCAGTAGGTTTACCTAAGGATTTACAGAAGGAAGATATCGATAAGATTAACATTCCAATGCCTGTAGATTTGTTAAAGAAAGCTGCTGAAACGAAGAAGGATGTTAAAGTAACAGTGAATGATGAAGAAGGCAAACCGATGTATTCCTGGAGTTTCTCAGGTGAAGACTTGGCAAATTCCGATCAAGACATGGATGATGTGAATCTTACCATTAAGGTTGCGGATGCAGCAGAAGATGAAAACCTAAGTAAATTATTAGGTGATAATCTAGATAGTGAAGATAACAATAAGAAAGCTATCGTTGCAAACTTTGGTCATGATGGTTTATTACCTGCAAAAGCTACCGTAAGGATTTATGTGGGTCATATCATTGATGCTTCTGTAACGGATGAAGTTTTCGTATATCATTACAATCCAGTAACGGATAAACTAGAATCCTTACCATTCAGTTCCCAGTATGCAGTGGATCAAGATGGATACATCACCATCGATTTAGTTCATTGTTCTGACTATGTATTCTTAACAGAGAAACCGGATAGCAAGCTTGTTGTCTCCTTAATGAACCAGATTGAAATTAATCCGGATGGCGGAACAATCTATTTGGATGGACCAAAATCTACAACAAAGATTGAAATCACATTACCAGATACCCTTGAATTGGTATCATCCTTGGATGAGGAAATGACCAAGAATGGTAAAGGTGCTGTGAAAGTAAACTTTACTGCTATGAATGATAAGGTTGTAAGGATTGATAGTGAAGGCAATATTGAAGCAGTATCTTCAGGAAGAACCTACATTATTACTAATGTGAAACTATATAGTAATAAGAGTAAGGCAATCCTGGTGCGTGTTGTTGTTAAATAAACAATGTTAATTACCCCCTCGGGTAAATAATGGGGAAGGTGAGATAGAGAAATTCTCACCTTTCTCTTTTTTGCTTTTTAGGATTGGCCCTTGATGAATTCCTTTAGCCATCTTCTCTAGCTTGATAAAATTATGCAATTTATGAGGTAAAGAAAATCTAATATGTCCAATAGTATTTATTTCCATCCAATAGTATAATCTAGGATGAAATAGGAAGAGGACAAAACACAATGGACATTAGAGATTAAAATAAAGGAGAGAGGATGTTTATGAAAAAAATCAAATCTAGGTGGAAGTCGGGATTGCTATTCCTTCTATTATTTTTGATGATATTTTGTATGCCAACATTAAATATTAAGGCTGCTAAGGTTGGAGAGGGAGTGAAAAGTAATCCATTATCTTTNCGGGACCTAACGGTAGATGAAATGGTAGCTGAAATGGGTGCAGGCTGGAACTTAGGAAACACCATGGATGGGCACACCGGTTTTACTCCTAGTGAAACCCTTTGGCAAGATGTTGAGACCACAAAGGAATTAATCAAAGCGGTCCATGATCTGGGTTTTAATACCATTCGAGTTCCGGTAACCTGGGGAACTATGATTGATGATGAGAATGGTTATGCCATTAATGAAACTTGGATGAGTCGAGTTCAAGATATCGTAGATTACTGTATTTCTCAAGATATCTATGTAATCATTAACATTCACCATGATGGTGCTGAGCAAACAGGATGGCTTCGGGTTGCGGCTGATGATATCGAACCTGTATATGAAAAATTTGAGCATGTTTGGAGGATAATAGCAGAACGATTTAAGGATTATGATGAGCATCTGATTTTTGAATCCATGAATGAGGTCACTGGNGGGGTAGACACTACCGAGGGAGTTATTCGTGATACCAAAGTTATTATGAATTTAAATCAAATCTTTGTCGATGTGGTTCGCTCTACGGGATCCAACAATGAAAAACGCTGGTTATCTGTACCGGGACGTTACACAAATATTGATAAAATGACAGATCCCAAGATTGGCTTTGACCTCCCGAAAGACACTATTGAAAATAGAATTTTTGCTTCCGTTCATTATTATGACTATACCTTTGGTATGGTGGAAACCTTAGGAGTAACCTTATTTAGTTATGATTCTGCTTTGAAACTAGCAAAAAGTTTTGAAAAACTGCAGGAGCGATTTACCTCAAAAGGTATTCCAGTCATCCTAGGTGAATATGGAGCAATTAATAAAATGAATACCATAGAGCGTGCATATCATGTGGAAGCCCTTACAAGATTCTGCCAGGAATTTGGTATAGTGGCTTGTTACTGGGATCAGGGTTGGTACGACTTATCCATGGAACCAGACTATAGCTATACCTTAGTCGATAGAAAAACTGGAAAAAGTATATATCCTGAGATAACGGATGCGATTATGCGTGGTACATATTTACCTTCAAAATCAGAGGACTATTCCGATATCGTAAAAGATCCTGAAATCATAAAAATTGACCAAATCATATTAGAGGAAGATAATGTTATCTTAACCCTTGGGGAAAATAAGAAGTTAACTGCCAAGCTAACACCAGAAGAAAGCAATGATTTGCTACTTTGGAAGACGNAAGATGAAAGAATCGCTACTGTATTTAATGGAAATATTCGAGCTAGGGGAATAGGAAAAACGAATATCATAGCATTTTCTCAAAGTGGTTCTATAGAAAAAGTAATACCGGTTACTGTTATGGCCAAAGAATCTTCTACTCCTGCTACTGCCATTGTTACAGAAAAAGATTCTTATGAGTTAATTGTTGGAAGTCATATCTTTTTAAATGCCACGATAGAACCTGCAGGTTCGGATGAGTTTCTAACCTATCATTCATCCAATGAAGATATTGTTACCGTTTCCCCCTTGGGAAAAGTGGTAGCCAAAGCCACTGGAAGAGCATACATAACCATGACAGCCTCCAATGGGTTAACAAAAACGGTAAAAATCACAGTGAAGGAAGAAGAAAAAGAGATAGCATTAAACCTAGCCATCAATGTATACTATAATGATTCAAACCTAAATTATTTTAGTAATGAAGTCGGTGAAAATATTACGGTTCCTGGTGAAGGACAGTATACCTTAACCTTTGATGTATCAAAGCATTTGTCTGATCAGGCAAAGGCCGCAGGAGTTACCAGTCTGAATAACCTGACAGCAGTTTATATTAAAGATTATGATGTTACAACCCATGTAACAAATAAAACTCCCCTGGAGTCTTGTAATATCATGTTTGATAAAATTGTAGTAGATGGGGTTGAATTGACAATTAATCAAACAGAACCTAAAACTGCCTTGAAGAAGAACGGTGTCTTGGATACCAATGATCCACTTAACTCTTGGGATGGTTCCGTGGTGGATGAGGTTACGGTTACCAACCATGTCCTAAATATCGTCGGTATCGATCAACCTCAAAAAATCGAAGTTACTTTCACTCTTTCCGATATGGTTTATAAAAGTACTCAAGNAGGTGACGTGATTGAAGCTACTAACATAGAAGCTCTGAATCAAGAAATTTCTTNAAAAGCAGGAGAAGAGATGGATTTACTGGCAGTGATAGCTCCAGCGAATACCACATCTAAAATCTGCTTTGTATCCTCCGATGCTTCCATTGCTTATGTGAATCCCAGCTCGGTTACAGTGGATGCAGAGTCTGGAAAGGCAAGCAGAACCTTAAGAGCCATGTCTGAGGGAGCAACCACAATCACAGCATTCACCGAAAACGGACTTACGGCTGTATATCAAGTTTTGGTGGAGGCGGCTGAAGTGGTAGAAGAAGTTGCAGAGCCAGAGCCAGATAAGAAGGATGATAAGGGAATAGTAGAAAAGAAGGATGAAACTGATCATGAGGAAGCGGTGAAGGAGACCATACAGGTAGAAGAAGAGAAAGAAAACAAGTCAACACTACTAATTACTTTAGTTGCTACTGTAATTGCTCTAATCCTGATCGGCCTTGTAATATTTGTACTTAGAAAAAAAGCAATTAAATAGGTAACAGAATAGGTAACAGAATATGTAAATTATCAAGTGGATTATAAGTTAAGTTTCCTAGAAGCTGCTGTAAAATCGATATTTGGATCGCTTTTATAGCAGTTTTTTCTTAACGGAATATTAATCCTGTAGATTTTAA
>JGI24710J26742_10004419_pt1 | contig 11554 bp, 9 predicted proteins | sample BioPla2DNA2_FD_26742 | JGI IMG/M metagenome (IMG submission 26742) | reverse complement strand
ATTTTTAGCGTTTACATAAAGTTATCCATATTTTGTGGATAACTTGTGGAAAACTTTTTGATATTCTGTTTATATAGAAACCAACTGTTGATTTTTTTATTATAAAATCAATGTTTTTTCAACTGTAGATATGTTTATAATACATTTCTTGATAAAATAAGCATATTTTCATTTTTTTATCAATCCCCTATACCCTTCTAATTTTGTAATTGATTATTTAAGCGATTTGCGGTATTATAGAGTGTGGAAGACTATGAATATATAAATAGAAAGAAGCTTGGAGAATTATATGGAACTTATTTTAGAAAAATGGGATGAGATTTTACGAACTGTCAAAGAAGAATATGAAATTTCCGATATTGCTTTCGATACTTTCTTAAAACCATTAAGCGTTTACAGTATTGAAGATATGAAACTCTACATACTGGTACCTTCAGAACAAATTGGTGTGAATTATATTTCAAAGAGATATACCCTTCCTATTAAGGTAGCAGTAGCTGAGATTACTGGAATTGAATATGAGATTGAATTTATTCTTCCTGAACAGACCAAATCTATGAAGTCTTTTCGGAGTAAGAGTCCTGAATTCATTCCAAATACAGATAAAACCAACCTGAATCCAAACTATACCTTTGATACTTTTGTGGTAGGTGAAAATAACAAGTTTGCCCATGCGGCATCCCTTGCAGTTGCTGAGTGTCCGGGTCAGGTATACAACCCCCTCTATATTTATGGTGGACCGGGATTAGGAAAAACTCACTTGATGCAATCCATTGGACATTTCATTTTGAAACAGCAACCTGAAAAAAAGGTTCTTTATGTTACTTCTGAAGAATTTACAAATGAAGTAATTGATTCTATTCGTAATGGTAATGCATCTGCAATGACGAAACTTCGTGATAAATATCGTACCGTAGATGTATTAATGATTGACGATGTTCAGTTTATTATAGGAAAAGAAAGTACACAGGAAGAATTTTTCCACACGTTTAACGTACTTCATTCTGCAGGAAAACAGATTATTCTTTCTTCCGATAAACCACCAAAAGAAATGGAAACCTTAGAAGAACGTATTCGTTCCCGTTTCGAATGGGGACTTTTAGCGGATGTTGGTTATCCTGATTATGAAACACGAATGGCCATTCTTCGTAGAAAAGAAGAAGTTGATGGCTTTCATTTGGATGATCAAATATTGGATTACATTGCAACAAACATTAAGTCCAATATCCGTGAACTGGAAGGAGCTTTAAATAAACTTCTGGCTTTTTCTAACTTAGAGCATACTGACATTACAATGGAAATAGCTGTGCGGGAATTACAAAACATTATTTCTCCGGACAAGCCTAGAGAGATTACGCCACAACTTGTAATTGAGATTGTTGCTGAACATTTTAACATTTCTACTGATCAGATGATTTCTAAGAATCGTAGTAATGAAATTGCACGACCTAGACAGATTGCCATGTATTTATGTAAAAATATGACCGATACTCCACTAGAAACCATTGGTGCATTGCTTGGAGGACGTGATCATTCTACTATTATTTATGGTATTAAGAAAATTACCGGCGAATATGAGACAAATGAAACTTCTCATAACCTAATTGAAACTATTAAGAAGAAGATTAACCCGAATTAATTCTTACTTCAACAATTGTGGACAAGTTATTCACACCCTATGTTGAAATGCCTTGATAAGCTCTTATTTATACCCTAGAATCCATTTTTGAGATTTTTTTGAAATAAAAGCGATTTTAATTATTCACAGCTTATCCAGTCGATTTCAAGGAGGAATTCACAGAGTTATACCTTAAGCTCAAGTCCCTAAACATAAGGGTTTGAAACACTTATACACTTATTAACATCCCTTAAGATGAAGAATACGAATCTTTAATTATAAATATATCTTTAAGCCCAGGAAGGAGTTATACACAAGCATGAAAATCATATGTTCCAAATCTAATTTATTACACGGCGTAAATATTGTCTCTAAGGCAGTACCTTCTAGAACCACTATGGCTATTTTAGAATGTATTTTAATTGACGCTTCTACCAATGAAATAAAATTAACTGCTAATGATATGGAATTGGGAATAGAAACAAAAATCGAAGGAGAAATTGCTGAACGTGGAGTGATTGCATTGGATGCAAAAATCTTTTCCGAGATTGTAAGAAAACTTCCTGATAATGAAGTCACCATAGAAACAGATGCATCTTTTAAAACTATCATTACCTGTGAAAAAGCAAAATTCAATATTATTGGAAAATCAGGAGATGATTTTTCCTATCTACCATACATTGAAAGAAACGAACCTGTTGTACTTTCTCAATTCACTTTGAAAGAAGTTATTCGTCAAACAATTTTTTCTATTGCAGACACTGACAATAATAAATTAATGACAGGTGAATTGTTTGAAATTAAAGAAAACCAGTTAAAAGTTGTTTCTTTGGATGGACATCGTATTTCTATTCGTAATATTGAATTAAAAGAAAATTATGAAAACCACAAAGTTGTTGTTCCAGGAAAAACCTTACAGGAAGTAAGTAAAATTTTACCTGGTGATGCAAATGAAAATGTAAATATGTTCTTCACAGATAATCACATCGTATTTGAATTTGATGATACTACGGTTGTTTCTCGTTTGATTGAAGGTGAATATTTCAAGATTGAACAGATGCTTTCTTCTGACTATGAAACAAAGATTAAAATTAACAAGCGTGAATTATTAAACTGTATTGACCGTGCAACACTTTTGGTAAAAGAAGGTGACAAAAAGCCTATCATCATGAATGTTACAGATGGAAATATGGAATTAAAAATTAATTCCTTTATTGGTTCTATGAATGAAGACATTGATATCCAGAAAGAGGGAAAAGACATTTTAATTGGATTTAATCCAAAGTTCTTTATTGATGCACTTCGTGTTATTGATGAAGAAGAGGTTACTCTTTACATGGTAAACCCAAAAGCTCCATGTTTTATCAAAGATGATGAAGAGAAGTTTATATACTTAATTCTTCCTGTCAACTTTAACGCAGCTACAAACTAATTCGAGGTAAAATCAATCATGGAAGAAATAAAATTAAGAGAAGATTATATCAAATTGGGACAAGCCTTAAAGGCTGCCAATTTGGTAGACTCTGGTGTTATGGCTAAATTGGTAATTCAAGACGGACAGGTAACTGTTAACGGTGAAGTAGAATACCAACGAGGTAAAAAATTAGTAGACGGAGATATTGTTTCCTTTGATGGTGAAACAATTAAAATTATAAAATGATTTTAAAATCCGTTGCGTTAAGTCATTTTCGCAATTATGACGATTTGTACATGGAATTTGATAAAGGTACCAATATTCTGTATGGTGATAATGCTCAGGGAAAAACCAATGTTTTAGAATCAATTTACGTTAGTGGAACTACAAAATCCCACAAAGGAAGCAAAGATCGTGAATTGATTCAGTTTGGACAAGAAGAATCTCATATTCGAACCGTGGTAGAAAAAGGTGGTTTGGATTATCAGATTGATATGCATCTGAAGAAGAATAAGTCAAAGGGCATTGCTATTAATCGAATTCCTATCAAAAAAGCTTCCGAATTGTTTGGAATTTTAAATATTGTCTTTTTTTCACCAGAGGACTTAAACATTATCAAAAACGGTCCTTCGGAACGAAGAAGATTTCTGGATGTAGAGCTTTGTCAGTTGGATAAAATCTATCTTTATAATCTGACAAAGTACAACAAGATATTGAATCAAAGAAATCGTTTACTAAAAGATATTAATTTCAAGCCGGAGTTTTTAGATACTCTTGCAGTATGGGATATGCAGCTTGTGGAATATGGCAAAAAAATTATACAGACCAGAAAAGAGTTTGTAGAAGAATTAAATGCAATCGTTTATGATATACATAAGAAAATATCTGGAAACAAAGAAGAATTGGTATTAAAGTACGAACCGGATGTAATAGCAGAAAACATGGAAGCACAGCTGGAAAAATGTAAAGAAAAAGACTTGCGATTTGGACAGACTTCCGTAGGACCGCATCGAGATGACCTTTGTTTTATGATAAAGGAAATTGATGTAAGAAAGTATGGTTCCCAGGGACAACAGCGAAGCTGCGCATTATCTTTAAAGCTTTCTGAAATAGAACTGGTTAAAAAATCTATCAAGGAAACACCGATTCTTATATTGGATGATGTGTTATCTGAGTTAGATAGTAACAGGCAAAATTTTTTGTTAAATAGTATCCATGATATACAAACAATTATTACATGTACCGGATTGGATGAATTTGTAAGAAACAGATTTGAAATAAATAAAATTTTTAAAGTAGTGAATGGAACGATAGAGGCAAAAAATAGTCTCTAAGAATTGGAGGAAATATGAGTACAGATACAAATACAAATGCGGAGTACGGAGCGGATCAGATACAGATTCTGGAAGGTCTGGAAGCAGTGCGCAAAAGACCTGGTATGTATATTGGAAGTACATCTGTGCGTGGATTGCATCATTTGGTATACGAAATTGTAGATAATGCAGTAGATGAAGCATTAGCTGGTTATTGTGATACCATAGAAGTTCAAATTCATGAAGATAATTCGATTACAGTTATTGATGATGGTCGTGGTATTCCGGTAGGAATTAATCACAAGGCAGGACTCCCGGCTGTAGAAGTTGTATTTACTGTATTACACGCAGGAGGAAAATTCGGCGGTGGAGGATACAAGGTATCAGGAGGACTTCACGGTGTAGGTGCATCTGTCGTAAATGCATTATCAAATTGGTTGGAAGTTCAAATTTTCCATGAAGGAAAAGTATATCAGCAGCGTTACGAAAGAGGAAATACCATGTATCCTTTAAAGGTGGTTGGTGAATGTGATCCAGAAAAAAGTGGAACTCAGGTAACTTTTTCACCGGATGGAAGTATCTTTGAAGAAACAGTATATGATTATGATACATTAAAACAGCGTTTAAGAGAGATGGCATTTCTGACAAAAGGATTAAAAATTCGTCTGGTTGACGAAAGAAGTGGAATGGAGCAGGAAGAAGAATTCCATTACGAAGGCGGAATTAAAGAATTTGTCACTTATTTAAACCGCAGTAAAGAAGCTCTTTACCCGGATGTTATTTATTGTGAAGGTGAAAAAAACGGAGTATATGTAGAAGTAGCAATGCAGCATAATGACTCTTATAGTGATTCTACTTACAGTTTTGTAAATAATATTACGACACCGGAAGGTGGTACACATTTAGCAGGATTCCGTAATGCATTAACAAAAACATTTAATGAATATGCTAAGTCAAATAAGATTTTAAAAGAAAATGAAACAGCACTTTCCGGAGACGATATCCGTGAAGGATTGACTGCAATTATTAGTGTAAAAATTTCTGAGCCACAGTTTGAAGGACAGACGAAACAAAAATTGGGAAATAGTGAAGCGCGAGGAGCTGTTGATAGTGTAGTAAGTGAGCAGCTTACCTACTTCTTGGAACAGAATCCGGTAGTAGCAAAATCTATTTGTGAAAAGTCATTACTTGCACAGCGAGCTAGAGAAGCAGCAAGAAAAGCAAGGGATTTAACCAGAAGAAAAACTGCATTAGAAGGAATGTCACTTCCAGGTAAGTTAGCAGATTGTTCTGATAAGGACCCTAAGAATTGTGAGATTTTTATCGTCGAAGGAGATTCTGCGGGTGGTTCTGCAAAGACTGCAAGAAGTCGTGCAACACAGGCAATTCTTCCATTGCGTGGTAAAATTTTGAATGTAGAAAAAGCAAGATTAGATAAAATTTATGGAAATGCTGAAATCAAAGCAATGATTACAGCATTTGGTACCGGAATTCATGATGATTTTGATATTTCAAAATTAAGATATCATAAAATTATTATTATGACCGATGCCGATGTGGATGGTGCACATATTAGTACCCTAATGCTTACTTTCTTATATCGTTTTATGCCGGAGTTAATTCGCCAGGGACATGTATATTTGGCAAAGCCACCACTATTCAAGATTGAAAAAAATAAAAAAGTGTGGTATGCATATGACGAAATTGAGTTAAATAAAATTTTAACGGAAATTGGCCGTGATGGAAATAACAAGATTCAGCGTTACAAAGGTCTTGGTGAGATGGACCCGGAACAGTTGTGGGAAACTACCATGGATCCGGAAACCAGAGTTTTAGAGAGAGTCACCATAGATGAAGAAACTTCTTCCGAAATTGATTTGACCTTTACTACCCTGATGGGAGATAAAGTAGAACCAAGACGTGAATTTATCGAAACAAATGCAAAATATGTACAGAATCTTGATATCTAGGATTGAATTACTAGACATCAGTCACAGGAGGATATAATAAATGGATGACAGAATATTCGATAAGATTGATGACGTTGATTTGAAAAAAACAATGGAAAAATCTTATATAGATTATGCCATGAGTGTTATTGCATCTCGTGCATTACCAGATGTAAGAGATGGTTTAAAACCAGTACAGCGTAGAATTCTCTATGCAATGATAGAGTTGAACAACGGACCGGACAAGCCACATCGTAAGTGTGCCCGTATCGTTGGTGATACCATGGGTAAATATCACCCTCATGGTGATAGTTCTATTTATGGTGCCTTAGTAAATATGGCACAGGAATGGTCTACCAGATATATGTTAGTAGACGGTCATGGAAATTTTGGTTCCGTAGATGGTGACGGAGCTGCTGCGATGCGTTATACAGAAGCTCGTTTAAGTAAGATTTCCATGGAAATGTTAGCTGATATCAATAAAGATACCGTTGACTTTACACCAAACTTTGATGAAACAGAAAAAGAGCCAGTGGTACTTCCATCCCGTTACCCAAACCTTTTGGTAAACGGAACTACCGGTATTGCCGTAGGTATGGCAACCAATATTCCACCGCATAACTTACGCGAAGTTATCGGTGCAGTAGTAAAAATTATTGACAATCGAATTGAAGAAGATAGAGAAACTGATATTGAAGAAATCCTAAAAATTGTAAAAGGACCAGATTTCCCAACCGGAGGTATGATTTTAGGAACTGCCGGAATTGATCAGGCATATCGTACCGGTAGAGGTAAGGTAAAGGTTCGTGCAATTACCGATATTGAACCAATGCAAAACGGAAAGAATCGTATTGTAGTTACAGAACTTCCGTACATGGTAAATAAGGCAAGATTAATTGAAAAAATTGCTGAAATGGTAAGAGATAAAAAAATCGATGGAATTACAGATCTTCGGGATGAATCCAGCCGTGAAGGTATGCGTATTTGTATTGAATTGCGTCGTGATGTAAATCCAAATGTTGTATTGAATCAGCTTTACAAGCATACACAATTACAGGATACCTTTGGTGTTATTATGTTGGCACTGGTAGACAATCAACCAAGAGTCATGAACTTAAATGAAATGCTTGGATATTACCTGAAACATCAGGAAGAAGTTGTTACCAGAAGAACAAAATATGAGTTGAACAAAGCAGAAGAACGTGCTCATATTTTGCAGGGATTATTAATTGCTCTTGATAATATCGACGAAGTTATCAGCATTATCCGCAGCAGTGAAAATGTGCAGTTAGCAAAATCACGTTTGATGGAGCGATTTGCATTATCTGATGCGCAGGCGCAGGCAATTGTAGATATGCGTCTTAGAACACTTACCGGTTTGGAACGTGGTAAGTTAGAGGCAGAGTACAAAGAGTTAATGGCAAGAATCGAAGAATTAAAGGCAATTCTTGCAGATGAAAAGAAACTTCTTGGCGTAATCAAAGAAGAGATTATGATAATTGCAGAAAAATACGGAGATGATAGAAGAACTTCCATTGGATTTGACGAATATGATATTTCCATGGAAGATTTAATTCCAAGAAGCAATACGGTTATTGCTATGACAAAGCTTGGATATATCAAACGTATGAGTATTGATAACTTCCACAGCCAGAACCGTGGTGGTAAGGGAATCAAGGGAATGGAAACCATTGATGATGATTACATTGAAGAACTTTTGATGACAACCACACATCATTATCTGATGTTCTTTACCAATACCGGAAAAGTATATCGTATGAAAGCATATGAAATACCGGAAGCAAGCAGAACCGCAAGAGGTACTGCAATTATTAACTTAATTCAGCTTCAGCCGGGAGAAAAAATTACGGCAGTAATTCCGTTAAAAGAATATAAAGAAGACCACTACCTGTTTATGGCAACAAAGAACGGTATTGTAAAGAAAACACCGGTAACGGATTATGCAAATGTAAGAAAGAAAGGTCTTGCTGCTATTAACCTTCGTGAGGATGATGAACTTATTGAAGTTAAGTTTACCGATAATACCAAGGATATTGTATTGGTTACCAAGTATGGTCAGTGTATCCGTTTCCACGAAACAGATGTAAGAAGTACCGGAAGAACCTCTATGGGTGTTATAGGTATGAATCTTGCAGATGAAGATGAAGTAGTTGGAATGCAGTTGAATACTCAGGGCGAATATTTGTTGATTGCTTCTGAAAAAGGTCTTGGAAAACTTACAAAGATGGAAGAATTCAGCCCACAAAACCGTGGCGGTAAGGGTGTGAAGTGTTATAAGATTACCGAAAAGACTGGAAATATCATCGGAGTAAAGGCAGTGAATATGGATAATGAAATTATGATGATTACCACAGAAGGAATCATTATCCGTATGAAGGTAGAGGGAATTTCCGTTCTGGGACGTGTAACCTCTGGAGTTAAACTGATGAACCTTTCTGATGACGTTACGGTTGCAAGTATTGCAAAAGTACGAGAAGACAAATCTCTTATGGAAGAAACAGATGAGTCAGAATTAGTTACTGAGGAAGAAGAAAAAATGAGTGCAGCGGCTGCAGCCGAGGCAGCAAAAAGAGCTTCCGGTCAGGTAACAGAAACAGATGATGAACTGATGCAGGAATTATTAGAAAGGGCAGAAGGGGATTCTGAGGAAGAAGAATAGAGTTACAAATAAAATAAAGTGGAAAAACAAACCGCATTGTGGATAAAGCACAGTGCGGTTTGTTTTTGTGTGAAAAAGCAATCAAAAATGTTCCATAAATGTCATGTTAATATAATAAAAAGTATGATATATTAAAAATTAGAATATGCGAAAAGAGCTGGTTGTGTATGACAAAAGAGGAAGTTGGAAAATTATTAAACTATTTAAGAAGAAAGAAAAATATTGATTTAGAAAAATTATGTCTTGGAGTTTGTTCAGGTACCTGTATAAAGAGATTAGAACGTGGAGAAAGATTTCCAGATTTTTTTGTAATGGAAAGAATTTTACAGAGATTAGGAAAATCTGTAAATAAAATGGAATTATTACCAGATGAACAGGCTTATAAAATTTATTATCTAAGAGAAGTAATAGAAAAATATTTAGAAGAGGGAGAGTATGTAAAAGCCGAGAGAGGAATTATATATTATGAAAAAATAAAAGTAGCAGATCAGCCATTACATAAACAGTACATTTATAAAATAAAATCTGTATTAGAGGAAGAATGTTATCATAATACTTTAAAAAGTATTGGTTATTTAGAAAATGCAATTAACTTTACTGTTCCAGAGTTTAAGATAGAAAACCTAGATGAATTTTTATTAGGTGAAGAAGAAATGATATTACTTCTAATGTGGATGAATGAAAAAAATAAGCAGGGAAAGATAGAAATTCTCAATTACCGGGAAAAAATATTGAATTATATTCGATATAATTTTAGTGATGAGGAAGTACTTGCAAATATATATGGAAAAGCTGCGTGGATGTTTATGAAGGAATTTATGAAAAGAGGAAGAAAGATAGAAGCAGCAAGTATAGGAATCCATACGATAGATATTCTTACAGAAAATGGTTTATTGCTAAATTTACCACAATTTTTGGAATTATTACTGTTATGTTATAAAGATATAAACGAAGAAAAATATCAGGAATGGAAAAAACAAAGGGATGCTTTGAAATGGGTATATGAAAAATATGGAAAGAAATATGAGAAAAAAAAGTAAATATCTGGAAAAACTATCATCAGAATGAGATATATCTGATGGCAGAGGTGATAAGTCAAGAACGTAAGTTATTGAAAAAGTCTCAAGAAAAAGTTGCAGATGAACTAAATATGGATCAAAAAACAATATCCAGAATTGAAACAGGAAAGTATAGCCCAAAGAAAGGAACTTTTCAAAAACTGAAGGAGTATATGAATATAGATAGAGAGATATGTGGTACAAGATTAGTAGCAGAAGAGTTTGAATTATTGGAGTTGGAACGGGATATTTCAAGGGAAATGCATTATAAAAGATATGTAAAAGCGGAACAATTATATAACAAATTAAAAGAAAGGTTGCCTATCAAATATAATGAGAATAAACAGTATATAGTATATATGGATGCTATTTTTGATGAAAAAAAAGGAAAAATTACTGAGGCAGAGACAATAAAAAGATGTCAGGAAGCTTTTTGGATAACTAGAAAAAATTGTAAAATAGAGGATTTGGAAAAAATAGTACTAAATAAATATGAAACAACAATTATTAATTATATTGCAAGAATGTATAATAAATTAAATAAAAAAGAGCAGGCAGTCTGTTTATTAGAACAAGTATTAAAAGGATTTGAAAATAGTAAAGTTGATGTAAAATACCACTATGCTAGCGTAGGTCTTCTATACGAAAATCTATCATTACAATATGAAGAAAATAATCAATTTGAAAAAGCATTGGAATTTTGTGAAAAAGGAATACTATTTGAATTAAGGTGCGAAAGAGGAAATGTATTAGGAAAACATATTATGCAAAAGACATATATAAAAGAAAGAAAAACAGAAAAAAAGAAGCCTGCAAATATTATTATAGGCAGGCTTACCAATTATTAAAGCTAATGAATGTAAAATCAAGTATGAAAGCATTGGAAACTTATTATAAGAATAACTATAATAAGGATATTATTTAAAAATAAATATCATCATATTCAACAATTCCCTGAACATCTATTTGTGAGTCAAAAAAGGATGTGGCTGATATAATTGGATTTTGGTTGAAACGATAAACAGAAGTAATAGTAAGTAGCAATAGAAAGATAGATATGAATTTTTTTGTTTTTTTCATAATGATATTTCTCCTTAGTAAATGATATAAAAATAATAGCATAAGTATAAAAAAAGTTTATACCAAAACTGGATAATGAAAAAAGTCCGGTTTTGGTATAAACTTTTTTGCAAAATATAAGTTATAATATAAAAAATAATTCTAAAGAGGAAAGAAAAATGAATTGTGATTTGATGATAATCTTTGACATTTCAGCTGAGTGTAATTTACAGTGCGTATATTGTTATAATTATAAAGTAGTATGTAAAAAAAAGAAAATGTCATACCAAACAATTTTGGATATATTAAATTGGATTAAAAAATTAGAATATAAAAATATTGTTTTTATTTTACATGGAGGGGAACCGCTCACAAATTTCAATGTAATAGAATACTTGTTTGATAAAGTAAAAGTATTATTACCAGAAAAAAATATTATTTATTCATTACAAACAAATGGTTT
>JGI24710J26742_10004415_pt1 | contig 11561 bp, 9 predicted proteins | sample BioPla2DNA2_FD_26742 | JGI IMG/M metagenome (IMG submission 26742) | reverse complement strand
TTCGTTATCCATAACTCTCAAATCACAATGCCTAAGATTATAAAGAGCTTTTTTTGTTTGCTCGTTACTTAATTTTTCATACCTATATTTCAAAAAAACAACCCCTTAGATTATTAANCTACATNAANTTNAATTAAAATATGTATATCAATAATCCACAGGGGCACGCATAGGAATTCAAGACAAGCGTTGTCATTGATATTATATGAAAAGAAATGACGGTGCGATACAAAAAAGATTACGCTATTAGTGTTTTTATAATAAAAATTTGGCTATTTGATGAAAATAAAAAATATTTTGATTTTTTATTAAAAAGATATTGAAAATCTATTTTGTATCTGTTATAATGCTAAAAGCACTTGCGGATATGGTGGAATTGGCAGACACGCTAGATTTAGGATCTAGTGCGAAAGCATGCAGGTTCAAGTCCTGTTATCCGCACCATTGCTATTAAAAACCTCGTAGCTACAATGAATTTTGTAGGTTACGGGGTTTTTGTTTTTTAAAATTTATTTATGGTTTTTTCATTTTTCCCTTGTTTTTTCCTTATAATTTTTAAATAGTAGTTTTTTATATTGATTTTTTAATGCAAATACTAATGCATTTTGACTTTTAGAATTTATTTTACAAATAATAGTATAAAAAATTAACTTGATTTTTTGTGAAAAAAAAGATAAAATAGATTGTATACAGTTAAAAGATACAAAAATATGGTTTTTTAATAAAAAAATACATTAAAACTATATATGAGGTGAGCAAATGGATATGAACGATATGATGAATATGATTGAGATTGATGAGAGCGATAATGCAAATGCGGTTTATCCAGAGGTTTTAGTAAGAGTTAATAAGCAGTTGTATGCTGTTAATAGCAAAAATGTTATTTCTATGATAGATATGCAAGATGTCACCTCTATGCCAGGCACTCCAAAAGAAATAATGGGTATTATGAAATTTAGAGNTGTTGCTGTTCCTGTGATTAATATGAGGACATTGTTTAATTCTGCTTCAATACAGGAAGAGTTTAGTGATTTTAAAAAAATGATAGACCAAAGAATTTCAGACCATATTAACTGGGTCAGCAAGCTTGAAGAGAGCGTTGCAGCCGGTGAGCGCTTTACACTAGCGACAGACCCACATCAATGTGCGTTTGGAAGGTGGTTTTATCAGTTTGAGTCTAATGAGCTTACGGTTAAGCATCATTTAAATAAAATTGAAGAACCACACAGATTGCTTCACGAGCTTGCATTAGATGTTGAATTTTATAAGAAAAAAGATACTCCAGAGGCAAAAGAAAAAATAGAAAAATTACTTTATACTGTTAAAACAGAATATATGAGCAAAGTTGTTGAATTGCTTGAAGAAACAAAAGTGCTTTTTGAATCTGTTTATTCTGAAATGATGGTCGTTTTAGAAAAAGACGGAAGACAAGCATCACTTGTTGTTGACGGAATTTTGTCGGTAGAAGAGCTTGACGAAGTAGAGTATGGGCACAGCGATGGATTTAAAACTTCTGAGTATATTAAGGGTATAAGGCTGAGAAAAGAGCCACGGGAGTTTGTACTTCAACTTGATGATGAAAAGTTGCTCGAGTGCTCGTCAAGTCGCTCAAAACAAGATTAACAAAAATAAAAACCTTAACTGTTTAAATACACGGTTAAGGTTTTTTAGAATACAATTGTCCTATATTTAGTACAGACTTTAAATGCTTTTTGTGTTAAAATAATTTAACAAATAAAATTGAGGTGTTGTATTATGGCCGAGGTTTCAAAAACAAAATTAAAGCTTCTTTACCTTATGGATATTTTTCTTTCAAAAACTGATGATGAAAATATTTTAAATGCAAACGAGCTGTGTGATGAGCTTGAAAAAAATTATAACATAACGGCTGAAAGAAAGTCGATATACAGAGATATAGAAGCTTTAAAAAAGTATGGAATGGATATAAATTTTGAGACAATACCCAAAAAGGGCTATTACTTAGCAAATAGAAACTTTGAGGTTGCTGAGGTTAAACTTTTAATAGATGCAGTGCAATCAGCAAACTTTATAACGCCTAAAAAAACAAATCAATTAATTGAAAAAATTTGCAAAGAGTTGAGTTTGTTTCAAGCAGAAAAGTTGAAACAATGTGTGTGCGTTGAAAGTAGGGCAAAGCGTAAAAATGAGCGGGTCTATTACAATGTGAGTTTTTTAAATGAGGCTATAGAAAATAAAAAACAGGTAGAAATTATTTATGTTAAGCATATAAGAGACAAAGAAGAGCCGTACAAAAGGATAGAAAAAACTTTTATTGTAAGTCCTTATGCACTAGTTTGGAAAAATGATTTTTATTATCTAGTGTGCAACAATCAAAATTATAATAACCTTATGCACATAAGAATAGATAGAATAGAAGGGGTGACGGTGTTAGATGTGGATGCTAGACCCTTCTCTGAGGTTTGTGAATTTTCAGACGAATTTGATTGCGGAATTTATTCTAAGCGTACATTTAATATGTTTAGCGGTGAAAACAAGTCGGTAGAACTGATTTGTGACAATACGATTATAGATGATATTTTTGACCGATTTGGCGACGAAGTAATAATTGAAGATTATGATGATAATAATTTTTTAATAAGTGTTAAGGTTGCAATGAGTACAGGACTTGTGTCTTGGATTATGCAGTATAGCAAGTTTATTAAAGTGCAAAAACCAGAAGAATTAAAGCTGTGTTTGCTAAACAAGATAGATGAAATTTCTGCGATGTATAGGTGAATAATGGACAAGATAAATTATCAAAAAGAATTTGAAAAAGCATTAGAAGAAATTAAAAAAAGTGATGAAAAGCCAGAGCTTTTGCTTCACAGTTGTTGTGCGCCTTGTAGTAGTTATGTGATTGAATGTCTTAACAATTATTTTAAGCTCACAGTTTATTATTGCAATCCAAATGTGTTTCCGCAGTTGGAATATGAAAAGAGAAAAGAAGAACAACAAAGGTTTATAAGAACTTTAAATAATAGTGGCAGTGAGATAGGTTTTATCGAAGAGAGTTATGACTATAAAGACTTTGAAGATATCTCAAAAGGACTTGAGGGCGAGCTTGAGGGTGGCGACAGATGCACAAAATGCTATAGATTAAGGCTTGAAAAGACAGCTATAAAAGCTGTTGAACTCAGTTTTGATTATTTTTGTACCACTCTTAGCGTAAGCCCTTATAAAAACGCGCAAAAGCTCAATACTATAGGTGAAGAGTTTGGGGAGAAATATAATATAAAATATTTGCTATCAGACTTTAAAAAGAAGGACGGATATAAAAAATCCATTGAGCTTTCTAAAAAATATAATTTTTATCGTCAAGATTATTGTGGCTGTCAAACTAGTCTTATACAATCTCAAGATAGGCATAATATGGCTTAACACCTTTAGATAGGGGATATTATAATTTAGAAAATAAGAAAATGAAATGCTGATTTAGTATGTTTGTTGCGACTTCATTGATTGACGAAAAGGGGCTAATAGTGTATAATCAGATAGATTTAAAAGGAACATATTTGATGTTGCATACAAATTTTAAAGGTGTATTATCCCTGCTTTTAAAGGAGAACAAGTTTAAATGCAAAAGAATTATGACCAATTTAAAAAAATAATTATAATGGCTATGTCAATTGCGATATTTGGGCTTGTAATATTGGCTTTCGCATATGTTTGGTACACTGATTATAACTACAATTTAATGACGGGTGACAAGTTTTTTAACCGCAAGGGTAACTGGCTTATAATTGCGCTCTATGGGCTTATGCAGTTATTTTTCACCAAGATTTATGGTGGGTTTAAGGTCGGATATTATAAGATATCAAATATAATTTACTCACAGATGTTATCAATTACTCTTGTGAATGCATTAATTTATTTTGTCATTTCTCTAGTAGGTAGGGAACTCGTAGATTTAACGCCGATTTTTAAGCTTACATTTATTGACGCATTTATAATTGTTGCGTGGACATATGTAGTGTCTAAAATTTATGAGCAACTTTTTCCACCAAGAAAACTGCTTGTAATTTATAGCAATCATAATGCAACAACGCTTATAAGAAAAATGTGTCAACGCTCGGACAAGTATCAGATATGCGAGGCTATAAGCATAGATGAAGGGCTTGAACAAATCAAACACAGAATAGATGAGTATGATGGCNCAATTATTTGCGATGCTCCAGGCAAGATAAGGAATGATATTTTAAAATACTGCTTTGAGACATCAAAAAGAACTTATATTACACCAAAAATTTCTGATGTAATTATCAGGGGTGCGGATGAACTCAACTTGTTTGACACACCTATTCTTTTATGTAGGAATAGGGGACTTTCAATGGAGCAAAGACTTGTTAAAAGATTTTTTGATATAACACTGTCGCTAATTGCTTTGGTTGTTTTATCTCCGATTCTTTTAATTATTGCTATAGCTATAAAGCTTTATGACCACGGCCCTGTGTTTTTTACACAAGAAAGAGTCACAATAGACGGCAAAAAGTTTAAGATATATAAATTTAGAAGTATGATTGTTGATGCAGAAAAAGACGGACATTCCATACCTGCAACCGATAATGACCCTAGAATTACTCCTGTTGGAAAAATTATAAGGAAAACACGGTTTGATGAATTTCCGCAACTAATTAACATCATAAAAGGTGATATGTCCATAGTAGGCCCAAGACCTGAAAGGGTAGAGCATGTTGAAGAATATGCCAAAGAGATGCCTGAATTTAGATATCGCACAAAGGTAAAAGCTGGGCTTACAGGCTATGCTCAAATTTATGGCAAATATAATACTACGGCGTATGATAAGCTAAAGCTTGATATGATGTATATTGAAAATTATTCGCTAAGGCTAGACTTTCAATTGATAATAATGACAGTTAAAGTGCTGTTTATGAAGGAAAGTACAGAAGGCTTTGACGATGATGAACAAAACAAATAAATACAGTTTAACCTCTGTCAATTTGATAGAGGTTTTTTGCAGTAAAAAAACTCCCTTGAATTTTCAAAGGAGTTTTGATTTTATTATTTATCCAAGAGAATTTGCAAAACAATTTTATTTAATTAAATGAGTTTTCAAAAAGCATTTTTAACTGCATTAATTAAGAGAGTTTACAATATCTTTAGTATCCCTTGCGATTACAAGCTCTTCGTCGGTAGGAATAACATAAATATCAACCATTGATTCGCTTGTAGAAATTTTTCCGCCCTTGCCACGAATAAATTCATCGTTTGCTTTTTCATCAAGCTTAATGCCAAGATAGCTAAGATTGCTACAGATATCAGCTCTGAGCTTTTCGGAGTTTTCGCCGATTCCACCGGTAAACACAATAGCGTCAACACCATCCATTGCAGCAACATAAGAGCCTATGTATTTACGAATTTGATATGCTATGATTTTGCGTGCAAGCATAGCGCGCTCGTTACCGTTTTTGCAAGCTTCATTGATGTCACGCATATCACTCGATACCCCAGAAACACCAAGAAGTCCAGACTTTTTGTTTAGCACTGTGCAAGTTTCTTCCCTGCTCCAGCCCTCTTTCATTTGTAAAAAGGTAACAACAGAAGGGTCAATTGCTCCACAGCGTGTACCCATAATAAACCCATCAAGTGGTGTAAGCCCCATACTTGTATCAATAACTTTGCCATCTTTAATAGCTGTTATTGAAGAACCGTTGCCAAGGTGGCAAGTGATTACCTTAATATCTTTGAGGTCTTTGCCCATTTGCTGTGCACAACTTGCACTAACAAATTTGTGTGAAGAACCGTGAAACCCATATCTTCTAATCTTATATTTTTCATAATACTCATAAGGAATAGGAAAAATATATGCCTCAGGTGGCATTGTGTTATGAAAAGCGTTGTCAAAAACTGCAACCTGTGGCTTGTCCTTTCCAAAAGCTTCAGTGCAACCTTGAATTCCTTGCAGGTGTGCAGGATTGTGAAGAGGTGCAAGCTCACAAAGCTCACCAATTTCTTTTTCTACCTCTTCAGTGATAAGAACACTGTGAGTAAAAGTTGCTCCACCTTGAACTATTCTGTGGCCAACAGCGGCGATTTCATCAAGGCTGTCAATAACTTTGCACTCACCCTGTGTAAGTGCTTTTTTAACCTCAAAAAAAGCGATTGTATGGTTTGGCAAATCAATGTCATAAGAAAAGTTGCATCCCTCGTTTGTTACACCTTCAATATGTCCGCCAATTCCAATACGCTCGCAAATACCTTTTGCAATTACAGACTCGTCAGTCATATCAAGTAATTGGTATTTTAGAGAGGAACTTCCCGCGTTGATAACTAAAATTTTCATAAAAAAATACCCCCAAATATAATAACTAGTAGCTTGAAACAAAACACAAACTAATATATAATGAAATCAACTTAAACAATTATACATTATAGTGCAGTTCAATTCAACCTTATTTTTAATAAATAATTCACAGAAATTTTTAGTTATATTGACAAGTTAAAAGCTGTCAAGTATGGGGGTGTTTTTTTGGTAGCACACGGAATAATTGCAGAATACAATCCTTTTCACAATGGACATCAATATATGATTGACCAGTGCAAAGGTCAAGGTGCATCTCATATTGTGGTTGCAATGAGTGGCAACTTTGTTCAGCGTGGCGAGCCTGCTATTATGGATAAATGGTCTAGGGCAAAATCTGCACTGATGTGTGGCGCCGATTTGGTTGTGGAAATTCCTCTGGCTTGGTCCCTTTCTTCGGCAGAAGGATTTGCAAGGGGAGGGGTTGAAACATTAAACTCCTTAGGGATTGTTGATTTTTTAAGCTTTGGTAGCGAGAGTGCGAGCTTACCTTTGCTTGAGGAGCTTGCAAAAGTTGCAGTTATGCCAAAAACAATAGAGCTTACAAAAAAATATTTAGATTTAAAAATGAGCTATCCATCAGCGAGGCAAAAAGCAATTGCAGACATTTGCGGAGAAGATAAAGCAGAAATGATAGGGCGTTCTAATGATATTTTAGGTGTTGAATATATAAAAGCTCTAAACGAAATCAAGTCAAAAATAACTCCAAACCCAATAAAAAGGATAGGAGTAAATCACGATTCTAAAAATCAAAGTGATGAATTTTTAAGTGCATCACAAATTAGAAAGTATATTGTAGAGGGCAGTTTTAGTTGCTTTGATTTTGTTCCAACCAGTGTGTCAGACTTGATAGGTGAGCAAATGGGGCTTGGAAAAGCACCAGTAGACATTAAAGGGATGGAAGCACCTATTTTATCAAAGCTTCGTATGATGGACCCTTTTGATATCAAGCTTGTTCCGGATGTTTCAGAGGGGCTTGAAAATCGAATTGCAAACTGTGTAAAAACATCAAGAACGATTGATGAATTGTATGATAAAATCAAAACAAAAAGATATACCCACTCTAGAATAAGGCGGATAATAATGTCTTTATTTTTAAATATAAGACAAAGCGATAGTAAAGGTGGGGTTCCATACATAAGGGTTTTAGGTTTTAATGACAAAGGTCAAGAGATGTTAAAGCTTGCAAAAAACACAGCAACACTGCCTATAATTATGAAACCGTCACAAATTAAATCGCTTGATGACAGGGCAAAAAGAGCTTTTGAGCTTGAGAGTAGGGCAACGGATTTATATACGCTGGCTATGCCGACTACTCTTCCGTGTGGTATGGAAATGACAGAAAATATAATTATAATTTAATAAAAATTTTAAAAGGGATGTAGTGCTACTGACACTGCATCCCTTTGCGCTATTTTATTTTGAAAAAAGGTCAAACGCTTTTTGTGCAACCCTTTGACCAAAGGTATCACACAGTGATGCATTAAACTCATCGTTACCGTTTATTGCAACAGGGGCGAGGTGAATATATGGCTTGCCCATTGCACAACCTCCAGAGTAAACAAGCATACCCTTAACCATTAAATGCTGAATTAGTGTTAGTGCTGCGATGTCTGCACCGCCTTGAACATACTGTGCAGTTACAAAAACCCCACCAATTTTACCCTCTAAATTAACATTGTATGAGGATAATTCGTCAATCCATTTTTTGAGTTGCCAACAAGTGTTTGCATAATGTGTGGGTGAACCGATAATAACGGCGTCGCTTTTTTGCAAGCAATCATAATCAACATCGTCAATAGAAAAAACATTTACTTTCGTATTTTCGATTTTTCTAGCACCGGTGGCAACAACTTCAGCTAGTGATTTAGTGTTACCGTTTTCGCTAAAATAAACTATAGAAATCATTTATAACATCTCCTGTGAAAAATTGATAACATTTTAACACAATAATTTTTATTGTTCAACTAAATTAAAAAAATCAGATAAAAACTCCAACGCAATAATCACCATCTACATCAGTAATTTTTGCTTTTTTTAGTTGACCGTGTAAGTCAATAGCGTGCTTTATTTTTACTGGAGTATAGTTTTTTGTGTATCCATATATATAGCCGTCGATATGAGTTTCGCATAGAATTTCTACAGTTTTTCCGATTTGTGATGTAAAAAAACTGCTACGAATTTTATCACCTGTGCAAATCATTTTCTTACAACGTTCGTCTTTAACTGATTTTGCGATTTGAGGTGTGATGTTGGCAGCCTTTGTGCCATTGCGAACAGAGTACGGGAAAGTATGAATTTTTTCAAACCCAATTTTACTTACAAAATCAATGGTTTGTTTAAAATCCTCGTCGCTCTCAAGCGGAAAACCAACCATAATATCAGTGGTTATAGTAGCGTCTTTAAAGTTTTCTCTGATTTTGTTGCAAAGATTATAATATTCATCAGTGGTATAGTGCCTGTTCATTCTTTTAAGAGTTTGGTCACACCCGCTTTGAAGAGATATGTGAAATGACGGGCATAATTTGTCATTTTTTGACAATCGCTTTAGCACTTCGTCAGTTAAATGGTCTGGTTCAAGAGAGCCTAAACGCACACGCTCGAAGCTGTCAAAAGAGCAAGCAAGCTCCACCGCATCACAAAGACTAGAGTTTGTATCAGCCCCATAGCAAGAGAGGTTTATACCAACTAAAACAACTTCCTTGTATCCAGTTTTTGCAATGTTTTCAAGCTCTGTTTTTAGCTTGTCAAACGGTTTTGAACGAGAGCGTCCACGGGAGGTTGGTATAATACAATAAGAGCAAAAACGGTCGCAACCATCTTGAATTTTTACAAACACCCTCGTACGCTCATCAAAAGATGAAATCCCAAGGTTGTCAAACTTATCGCTGTTCTCGTGCTTTATAATAGAAACAACTCTTTCGTCCTTTTTAAGTTTTTCATCTAAAAGGGTTAGTATGTCATCATTATTTCGGTTGCCCATAATAATGTCAGCACTCAAAAGCTCTAGCGATTTGCTAGGATAAGCCTGTGGCATACATCCAGTCAAAACAACGATAGCGTCTTTATTATTTCTTTTAAATTTTCGAACTGCTTGCCTTGTTTTTTGGTCGCTCACAGCAGTTACAGTGCAAGAGTTTACAATAATTATGTCGGCAATGTCTGCACTATGGCAAATACTGTATCCAGCACTTTTAAGCTTTTCGCAAAGAGCTTGAGTTTCATATTGATTAACTTTGCAACCAAGAGTATAAAAATAAACATTCATAAAAATTAGCCCCATATAAATTTATAATAACCTTTATATTATATGACACCTTAAATATATTTTCAATCAAAATACGGTAATATTTTATTTTGCTCCTTAATATCTATAAAAGGGGGTGTACTGTATGAAAACAGGAATAAAATCAATATCAACAACTATTTTAGCGCTAGTTTTTATAAGCTCGATGACAATCTTTGTATCGGCAGAAGAAATGCCAGTGCAGGTAAATGCAAAATCAGCTGTTCTTATGGACTGCTCGACAGGCAAGGTTTTGATGTCTATGAATGAAAACGAAAAATTATATCCTGCGTCTGTAACAAAAATAATGAGTATGTTGCTTGTAACAGAGGCGATTGACAGCGGAAAAATAGCATTGTCAGATACTGTAACTGCAAGCCCTGATGCAACTGCAAAGGGTGGCTCTCAGATATGGCTAAAAGAGGGTGAAACAATGACAGTAGATGATTTGCTAAAGGCAACGGCGATAGGGAGTGCAAATGATGCCTGCACAGCTCTTGCAGACCACATAGCAGGTAGCGAGGCGGGATTTGTGGTTATGATGAATGACAGAGCAAAAGAACTGGGAATGGAAAACACATTTTTTGAAAATTGCACAGGTCTTGATGATACAACGGAAAATCATCTAACAACAGCTTATGATATTGCGCTGATGTCAAGAGAGCTTATAAATCACGAAAGAATAACGAACTATACAACGGTATGGATGGACACTTTGCGTGGCGGAGAAACGGAGCTTGTGAATACAAACAAGCTTGTGCGGTTTTATCAGGGCACAACGGGTTTTAAAACAGGAACAACAAGCAAGGCGGGTCACTGCCTTTCGGCAACGGCAAAAAGGGGAGAAACACATCTAATCGCAGTTGTTTTAGGCTCTGCTAATAGTACAGACAGATTTGAAGGAGCAAAAGCAATGCTAAACTGGGGATTTGCAAATTACACAACAATTCAGCCCGAAATTGATATGAGCCTAATAACAAATGTTAATGTGCTTCACGGAACACAAAAAACAATTACCCCAACAATCCCAAAATCAGAAAATGTTCTAGTAAAGGCAAACAAAAAAGACGAAATAAAGCAAAAGGTAAATCTTTCAGTTGATGTAGAAGCACCGATTGAAAAAGGTCAAGTATTAGGAACTGTCGATTTTTTAGTTGATGGTGAGATGATTGCACAGTACAATTTGACAGCAGAATATGGTGTTGACCGCTTATCCTTTGGAGATGCGTTGAGATATTTATTCACAAGCCTCGGAAATCAAGATGGGTTGTCAAAAAATATGTATAATTAAATATCGCATAGTTAAAAAGAGTTGTTACTTACGGCAACTCTTTTTTGATTTATGAACAGTTTTAGATATCGCTGTGAATAATTTGTGAATATTGACAAAATTTTGGCACATATTTTCTACATTCAACATTATTGACCGTTTTACTTAGTAATAGTAGAATGTCTCTATGCGAAAATTTAGTTCGGAATTGTAAAATTATAAGTTTCGGAGGAAAAAACAATGAAGTTTAAAACAAATTATCCTTTTGTTATGGTGCACGGGATGCTAGGCTTTGGAAAAGGCGTGATGCTAAACGATTATTTATTGCCATATTGGGGAATGCTGTCGGGTGATTTAACTGCATATCTCAAGGGAGAAGGATTTGAAGTTTATAACCCGGGTGTTGGGCCAGTATCAAGTGCTTGGGATAGGGCTTGTGAGCTTTACGCTCAACTTGTTGGAGGAACAGTTGACTACGGCAAAGCACACTCAGAAAAATACGGGCATAAAAGATTTGGTAGAACATATAGCAAGCCTGTTTTTGAGGGTTGGGGAGCACAAAAAAAGGTAAATCTTGTAGGGCACAGTCACGGTGCTGCAACAATTCGCCTTTTAGCAACGCTTATGACACAGGGGAATGCTCAAGAGGTTGAGGTAACACCAAA
>JGI24710J26742_10004414_pt1 | contig 11561 bp, 10 predicted proteins | sample BioPla2DNA2_FD_26742 | JGI IMG/M metagenome (IMG submission 26742) | reverse complement strand
TCTCAGACCGCCTGCACGGGCGGTCTTTTTTTACGGCTTTACGGAAAAAACGGGGGTTCCGTCGCTTCCGGTTTCGCCGCGGCGGTTCATCAGTTCGGACACAGTCACCAGGCGATACCCGCGTTCGTGCAGGGCGGGGATCAGCGTTTCCGACGCGGTGGCGGTAGATTCGTGCAGATCGTGCATGAGGATGATGTCCCCGTCTTCTACCTGATCCAGTACGGCGTCGATCGTGGCGGCCGCATCGCGGGTTTTCCAGTCCAAGGTATCGACCGACCACCTAATCAGCGGCCGCCCCGCTGCGGTTTGGACATCGGTGTCATAGGCGCCGTACGGCGGTCGCACCAGAGCCGGGCGGAGGCCTGTGACACTTTCAATCGCCTGATCGGTCAAGGCAAACTGGGCGTTCAGCTCCTCTGTTCCCAGCCGGGTCAGATCGGGATGCGAATAGGAATGATTGCCGATTTCCGACCCTTGTTCCACAATGGCGCGGATCACTTCCGGATAGCTTTCCACCCGGTTTCCCAGGACGAAAAAGGTTGCATGCCCGCCGACACGGTCCAATGCGGCCAGTATGCGCTGCGTGTTTTCCGCTGTGGGGCCGTCGTCGTAGGTGAGCGCCACCATGGCCTCACCGGTTACCGTTTCCTGTGATTCGGTATCTTCCGTTGCGGTTTCTATGGCCTCTTCCGTTTCCGGTGCGGGGTCCTCCGCTTCTTCTGTTGTTTCTGTTTCTTCTGTTTTTGGTGCCTCTTCGGGCATCCGGATTAACGCGCTCCATTCNTCGCCGATCAGATCGATATAGGGTATGCCTTCTGCGCCGGCATATAACTGATACTTTTCAAAAATGACGCGGAGNCCGTCCTCTTTCAGAATGATTGTGGAATAGTTTGCCGCATTCGGCAAAATGCCTTCTTCGTAGTGCGGCCCCTTGGCAATGTCTTTCCAGGCAGGGTCCTCGTTGAAATACCGGTCGGCATAGGCGGCGATTTTTTCCACAGCTTCTTTCTGGAGCAATTCGTTTATCTCTACCGGTCGGTCTTTTTGCAGATCGTAATAGAAGGTCTGCCAGATCTCTTCCGGATGCGCCAAATAGGATGCGGTTTCTGTGATGCGATACAAAACCGTTGTGATGTCTCCCTTTTTATAAGACGAGTATTCGATGTTCAGCATGGCTTCCATGGCGGCGCGTCCCTGCATTTTTTTGTTGCGATGAAGAAAGTCCTGTTCCCATTGCTGCACCTGCTGCAAAATGGCACGGTCGACCTGTTCTACACCGAATTGCGGATGATGAATCGTATACTGCCGGTCTTTTTCATAGCCGAAGACGCTATGCAGTTGACCGGTTTCCCGGTGGATCTGTATCGGCCCGTCGTATTCAAAAGGACCGGTATCCTCCGGCGTTATCTTTTCCGTTTCCGTAACGGGTTCGGTTTGTACGTCGGGTTTTTCTTCCGTTTCGATTTGTTCTGTACCGACGTCTCCGGTTTCCGTTACCGCCGCGTCGGTGGATTCGGTATTATGCGCTTGCCCTGTTTCGCAGGCAACCAAAAAAAGAACCGCGAGGAACAGGGCAAAAGCGCGTTTTGCTCTTTGCATGCTGCTCACCTCTCACGGTTCATTGTATGCGATACTTCTGTTGTCTTCGTAACAAAGGCGTAACAAACCCCTTGCAAAATTGTTTCGAAACCCTTACAATGCGCGGCTGCCGCCTTTGGCATCCAGGAAAAGTCCCACCGGACAGTGGTCGGAGCCCATGATCTCATCGTAAATGCAGGCATCCTGAATCTGCGGTTTCAACGCTTCCGATACGACAAAATAGTCGATGCGCCAGCCGGCGTTTCGTTCCCGGGCGCGGGTCACATAGCTCCACCAGGTGTAGCGGTCTTCCTGATCGGGATAAAAATGCCGAAAAGTGTCGATAAAGCCTGCATGCAGCAGTTCGTCAAACTTGCCGCGTTCTTCGTCGGTAAATCCGGCGTTTTTGCGATTGCTCTGCGGGTTTTTCAGGTCGATCTCTTTGTGTGCCACATTCAGATCGCCGCACAGCACAACGGGTTTGATACGTTCCAGCTCTTTCAGATAGGCCCGGAAGGCATCTTCCCACAACTGGCGATACCCGAGCCGCGTCAGTTCGCGCTGCGAATTCGGCGTGTAAACATTTACGAGTATAAAATCCTGAAACTCAAGGGTAATCACCCGGCCTTCTTTGTCGTGCTCGTCGATCCCGATCCCGTAACGCACATCCAGCGGTTGGAATTTCGTGAAAACCGCCGTGCCGGAATAACCCTTTTTCTCGGCGTAATTATAGTATTCTTCGTAGCCCGGCAGATCCATCTCCTGCTGTCCTTCCTGCATTTTGATCTCCTGCAGGCAGAATATATCCGCGTCCTGTTCCCAGAACACATCCATAAAGCCTTTTTTCATAACCGCCCGAAGACCGTTCACATTCCACGATATGAGTTTCATACATTCCCCCTGTTAGTCTTTGTATTTTCTGAAAGCAATTTTTATGCTTGTACCTTCCCCTAAATGCGAATTCAATTCGATCTCGCCATTGTGCAGTTTGATCACATGCTTCACGATCGAAAGCCCCAGGCCCGTACCGGACTTGTTCGCGCGGGCTTTATTGGACATATAAAAGCGTTCAAATATGCGGTGCTGATCCTCTTCCGAAATCCCGATGCCAGTATCTTTCACGAGCAGATAGCAGCGGGTGGAGTCGGTCATGGTCTGCACCTGTACAATCCCGTTTTCTACATTGTATTTGATTGAGTTGGAGACCAGATTTGTGATCGCATCTTCGATCATGCGTAAGTTTCCGCGGATGACGGCTCTTTCTCCGGTAACTTCCAACTGAATATTCCGTTCTTCGGCATTGATCGAATGCTTTTTTACCACGTCTTCCGCCAGCGCCAGCAGATCGATTTCGTCGCGCAATAAATCGGTCGGGTTCTCATTTTCCAGCAGGCTCAGGCGTATCGTATCATCGATCAGACCCAGCAGCCGATTGCCCTCGCTCAGTATAACCCCCGCAAAACGCCGGGCGTCTTCGTCGGTGGCAAGACCGGAGGTAATCATTTCCGCATAGCCGTTGATGGATGTCAGCGGCGTTTTCAGTTCATGGCTCACATTGGCCGTGAAGTCGCGGCGCATCTGCTCCGATTCGATCAGTTTGTTCATCGAATAGTTGATCTGCGCCTTTTCGTATTCGATATCTTTGATATAGGGTTCCAGTTCGGGATACACTTTTTTGGCGGGCATGGTTTCCCGGCCGGACAGAATGCCCCGCACTTCTTCCATCGTGTCGATCACGGGGTCCAGCGTATTGGTTGTAAAGCGTTTGGCTACGGTCGGGATCGACAATACAAAAACACCCATGACCATAATGGTAATGGGCAAAACGGATAAATACGTGTATAAGAAGTTTTCTTTGGGAAGGGAGTACTGCACCTGCTCCCCATTCTCCTGCAGGATGACCGTGTCGTACAGTTCCGGTTTTTCCACCGGCCCTCTGCGCAATCGCTGATAGGAAGAGTCCGGCGCTTGCTGATGCAAACGGATATCTTCCAGCAATTCCCTGTTTTCATCCTCCCGCTGCGTTGTGATCGACACTGCGATCAGAACAGACAGCAGGAGAGATATAAACAGGACCATGCCCTGCATGAAGAGATTGACCCGTTTTTCCATGGGCTATTCTCCGATTTTATACCCTACATTTCGCACCGTCTGAATCATTTTGCCTTCGTCTTTCAGTTTTTGCCGCAAGGAGCGGATATGCACATCCACCGTGCGCGACTCACCCTGGAAGGCAAATCCCCAGATTTCTGTCATCAGTTTGCTTCTGGTCAGCACAATATCCTTATTAATCAGAAGATAATATAAAAGTTCAAATTCCTTATACGTCAGTTCGACGGTTTCGTCGTTGACAAAAGTCAGTCTGCGTTCCAAATCCATCACGATTCCGCCCAGGCGAAGAATGCTCTCTTCTTCTTCCTTGACCGGCACGCGCCGAAGCACCGCCTTCACACGCGAGATCAGCTCCATTACACCGAAGGGCTTGGTAATAAAGTCGTCTGCGCCCATATCGAGCCCTTTGACCTTATCGAATTCGCTGCTTTTTGCCGTCAGCATGATAATGGGGATGTCTTTGGTTTTTTCATTTTCTCTGAGCGTTTCCAATATGGTGTACCCGTCTTCGCCTTCGAGCATGATATCCAGCAAAAACAGGCTTGGTACATTTTCATCCAGCTGCGCGTACAGCTGTTTCGCATCCGCGAACGCCATCGCTTTAAAAGAGGAATTATTCAGGGCATAGGCGATCATTTCGCGGATGTTTTCTTCATCCTCTACTATATAGATCGTATGCATAGACAAACCTATACGTGCAGGTGCAGATCATCGATCGATTCATGCTTACCGGTAATGGAAAAGACAACCCACTCCGCTACATTTTCCGCGTGATCGCCGATCCGTTCCAGATACTTTGCAATCATAAGAACATCGACAAGGCTCTCGGGCTCATCGATATCATCCTGCATCCCTTGGATCACCTGATCGCGGATCGAGTCAAAATAGGCATCGACGCGGTCGTCGGCGGCAATGACTTCATCCGCCAGCGCCAGATCGCCGTCACGAAACGCTTTCAGCGCCGTTTTCACCATGCGGATGGTTTCTTCGGCCATTTTGCTGGTGGTTTCAAAGGAATTTTCCTTCCGGGAGGTTTCACAATACGAAAGGGTAATTTCCGCAATATCGGCCGCCTGATCCCCGATGCGCTCCAAATCCGTGATCATTTTCAGCGCGGTGGAAATCAGACGCAGGTCGGAAGCGACCGGCTGCTGCCGCAAAAGCAGCGTAATGCAGTGGCGCTCGATGGATTTTTCCATCTCGTTGACTTCATGGTCTCCCTTGATGACCTGTTTAGCAAGATCGGTATCGCAGTTTTTCAAGCTGGTTAAACTCTTCTCGATTGCAACGGTGACAAGGTCACCCATCACATCCAAATCGTTATTTAATTTATCTAATGCTTCTTCAAATCTGTTACGTACCATGGGATCTCCTTCTAACCGAATCGGCCTGTGATATAGTCTTCTGTCCGTTTGTCCTTCGGAATCGAGAAGACCTGGTCCGTGTCTCCAAACTCTATCAGATCCCCCAATAAGAAAAATCCGGTGTAGTCGGAAACACGCGTTGCCTGCTGCATATTATGAGTTACTATCACAATAGTATACTCTTTTTTCAGCTCATTTAGCAAGTCTTCAATCTTTGTGGTCGATATCGGGTCCAATGCGGAGGTCGGTTCGTCCAGCAAAATGACCTCGGGATTCACCGCCAGGGCACGGGCAATACAGATCCGTTGCTGCTGTCCGCCGGAGATGGAAAGGCCGTTTTTGTTCAGCTGGTCTTTTACTTCGTCCCAGATGGCTGCCTGACGAAGACTCTTCTCCACAATTTCATCTAATTCGGCCTTTTTGCGGATCCCGTGGGTACGCGGTCCGTAGGCAATATTGTCGTATATGGATATGGGAAACGGATTCGGTTTCTGAAACACCATGCCGACGCGCTTGCGTAATTCATACACGTCCATTTTGTAGATCTCCTGCTCTTCCAGCATCATGGTGCCTTTGCAGTGAAACCCTTCCACCAGGTCGTTCATGCGGTTGATGCTTTTCAGCAAAGTCGACTTCCCGCAGCCCGACGGTCCGATAAAGGCCGTGATTTTGTTTTTCTCGACATCCATATTGATGTCTTTTATCGCGTGAAAATCTCCGTAATAGGAGTTGAAGTCACGGATCGTAATAATATTATCCATACTATTGATTGTACTCCTTGCGCAGTTTGCCCGCCAGGAAGTTGGAGAGCAGATTAATCAGTATTACAACAATGAGAAGCACCACCGCCGTAGCGTACGCTTCGTTCTTGTGGAGTCCTTCCCCGGCCAAAAGATACATGTGAATAGCCAGTGTTCTCGCCGAGTTAAACAGACTGGAAGGAATCCGGTGGGTAGAGCCCGCCGTATACAAAAGCGCGGCCGTTTCTCCGATAATCCGTCCGATCCCCAGGATGACGCCGGCTAAAATGCCCTGCATGGCCGAAGGCAAAACGATGCGAAACACCGTACGCAGTTTGGCGGCGCCCAGCCCGTAGCTGGCTTCCCGCAAAGACATCGGCACAGCCATCAGCGCTTCTTCGGTGGAGCGCATAATGGTCGGCAGAATCATTATGGCCACGGTCATCGCACCGGCCAGTACCGAATAGCCCCAATTAAGGGTCGTAACAAAGAAGAGCATCCCAAACAGACCGTACACGATGGACGGTATGCCGGACAGGGTTTCTGTCGTAATCCGTACTATCGCCACCAGCTTGTTTCCGGGTTTGGCGTATTCCACCAGATAGATTGCAGCACCGATGCCAAAAATCATGGCAATCGTCAGCGCAACCGCAATAATAATCAGCGTATTGATGATTGCAGGCATCATCGACACGTTTTCTGTCGTATATTTCCATTCAAAGAGGGAGGGTTTCAAATGCGGCACTCCATTGGAAACCACATGCCAGATGATAAACAAAAGGACAGACACGGTGATTGCGGTTGCCAGATACACGATTCCGCGAATGAACCAATCATAGCCGCTGGCTTTTCCGCTGGACTTTCTCATTAGCGCACCTTCCTTTTGATCAGATTAAACGCGATATTGATCAGGAGTATAAAGACAAAGAGCACAGCACCTGTTGCAATCAAAGAATCCCTGTGCAATCCGGCTGCATAACCCATCTCCATAACAATGTTCATCGTCATGGTCCGTACGCCGCTTAAGATATTTTCCGGCATAATCGACTGGCCGCCGGCTACCATGATCACCGCCATGGTCTCCCCGATTGCGCGGCCGATTCCCAGGATGATCGACGCAAAAATACCCGACTTTGCAGCGGGGACAACAATCGACATCGTGGCTCTTTCATGCGAGGCGCCCAGTGCCACCGCCCCTTCGTAATAGGAACGGGGAACAACCGCAATGGCAGCTTCGGACAGCCCGATAATCGTCGGCAGAATCATAATACCAAGGAGGATAATTGCGGCTAACATAGAGAATCCGGTTGTGGCAAATCCGAGCCCTCTGAACACATCGCGAATCAGCGGGACGATTACCATCATCCCGAAAAATCCGTACACGACGGACGGTATTCCGGCCATCAGTTCCACAGCAGGTTTGATCAAACGGTAGATGTTTTTCGGACAAAAACGCGCCAGGAAAATGGCGGTCAACAGCCCCAGGGGAACACCTAAAACAATAGCACCTATGGTCACATAGATGCTAGAGATGATCATCGGAAAGATTCCGAATTGAGCGGGCGTATGCCGCGGGAACCAGTTGCGTCCCAGCAGGAATTCGCCCAGTCCGATCTCCGCCATCGTCGGGATCCCGGTCATAAAGATAAAGACCGAAATCAGGATGACGGAGATGATGGACGCTGTGGCAGTGGCCAGAAACACAATATGCATCACTTGTTCCAGTGTGCGCGTTCTGTTTCCGGTACTTTCCATAAAGATCTACTTTCCTTCCGAATCTTCTATTTTACGTCTTCCCAGTTGATGAGTTCGCCGAGGAAGATTTGTTTTACATTCTCCATGGAGATGTCATCCAGAGGATTGTCATTGTTTACGATAACGGCAATCCCGTCACGTGCAATCACAAGACCTTCCAGTTCTGCGGCTTCTTCGTCGGTCAGTTCACGGGAAGCCATGCCGATATCCAATACGCCGTCAATAGCGCCGGTCATACCTGCAGTCGATCCGGTGGACTGAATGTCGATCGTTACATCCGGGTTCAGGGTCATATACTCTTCAGCCAGTTTTTCCATCAGCGGGGATACCGAGGTGGATCCGCCCACTTGGATATTGCCCGAGAGGCCTTCTGCTGCAGCGTAGTCTGCTGCGGCATCATCCACGGAGATATAGCCTTCGGCTACAATTTCCTGTCCTTGTTTGGACATGATGAAGTTCAGGAAGTCCTGTGCCAGTTCGCTTACTTCGCCTTTGGTGGCTACATTGAACGGACGGGCAATCGGGTACGAACCTTCTTTAATGAGTTCATCCGTTGCGTCTACGCCGTCAATTTTCAGTGCTTTTACCGTATCGTTCAACGATCCCAGCGAGATGTAGCCGATCGCATCCGGAGTACCCATTACCGAGGTCATAACCTGGTCGGTTCCGTTTCCGACGATCGCCGTTCCAACGGTAGCATCGTTTCCGTCTGCATCTTCCACGCCGACGATCTCAACAAACGCACCACGCGTTCCGGATCCGTCTTCACGGGTTACAACAGAAATCGGACCGGTCAGGCCTTCTCCGCCTGCAACATCCGTGTCTTCTTCTCCTGCATCACCTTCGGTTGCATCCGCCTCTGTAACTGTGGCGTCCGTTGCATCCGCTTCGGTTGCATCTGCATCGTTACCACCACATGCAACCAGGAATAGAGATAGTGCGGCCACCAGTGCCAGCAAAATCATAAGTTTACGTCGCATAATTCACACTCCTAATTTCCCTAAATTTTGATACGCATTGAGTATACGGCCCATGTGTTAAATCTAAAGTAAGGATAATGTAAAGTTTGTGTAAAGTCGCAGAATTCGGGAGTTTTACGGGATTTGCGCACAAAAAAAGAGCAAAACCGGTGCGGTTCGGTTTGCTCTTCTTCTTTATTACACCCTATACAGCTGCAGTTCGTCTTCGTGTACCGCCACAACGATCGTGTCGTTGTCTTTGACATCGCCTTTGATGATCATGCGGCCGATCTCCGTTTCCACGTGTTTTTGCAGATAGCGCTTGATGGGGCGTGCGCCGTATTGGACGGAGTAGGCGCGGGCCAAAACGAGTTCTTTGGCTTCGTCGGTAAAGCGGATATGCATATTGCGTTCCGACAGTCGCTCTTCGATCTCCTGCATGGACAGGTCGATGATCCGGAAGATTTCTTTTTTCGACAGCGGCGTAAACAGGATGATGTCGTCGATCCGGTTCAGGAATTCCGGGCGGAAATGCACTTTCATCTCCTCTTCCACCTGTTTTTTGGCCGTCTCTTCAATCTCGCCGGCTTCGGTGACCCCTTCGAGCAGATAATGCGAACCGATATTGGAGGTCATAATCAGGATCGTGTTTTTAAAGTCGACCGTGCGCCCCTGATTGTCTGTGAGTCGGCCGTCATCCAAAACCTGCAGAAGAATATTGAACACATCGGGATGCGCTTTTTCGATTTCGTCAAACAGCACGACGGAATAGGGTTTTCTTCTTACGGCTTCGGTGAGCTGGCCGCCTTCTTCGTAGCCGATGTATCCGGGCGGCGCGCCGACCAGACGCGAGACGGAATGCTTCTCCATATATTCGGACATGTCGATCCGGATCAGATTGCGTTCATCGTCGAACATGGCTTCTGTGAGTGCTTTGGCCAGTTCGGTTTTCCCGACGCCGGTGGGACCCAGGAAGATGAAGGAACCGATGGGGCGGTTCGGGTTTTTCATGCCGGAGCGCGCCCTTAGGATGGCATCGGAAACGCCGATAACCGCTTCGTTCTGCCCGATCACACGCTTATGCAGAATATCGTCCAGCGCGAGCAGTTTTTCACGCTCGGTCTCTACGAGCCTTGTAACCGGAACTCCGGTCCACTTGGACACGACTTCGGCTATTTCTTCTTCGGTGACCTGTTCTTTGAGCATGCGCTCTTCTTCGTGAGCGGCTTCTTTTTCGTTGGCTTCTTTCAGTTGCTGTTCCAGTTCCTGCAGCGTGCCGTATTTCAGTTCCGACAAAGTCGCGTAGTCGACCCGTCGTTCCGCCTCTTCCATCTTCTTTTTCGTTTCGTCGATCGCTTCTTTGATTTCTTTTATGGCGTTGATGTTTTCTTTTTCTTCCATCCAGCGCGCGTTCATCACATCGTACTCCGCCCGGGAGTCGGCCAGTTCTTTTTCCAGCCGCTGCAGGCGGTCGGCGGAGGCGTCGTCTTCTTCTTTTTTCAGCGCCTGCCGTTCGATCTCCAGCTGCAGGATGCGCCGTCTCGTTTCATCCATCTCCGCCGGCATGGAATCGATCTCTGTGCGAACCATGGCCGAAGCTTCGTCCATCAGGTCGATGGCTTTATCCGGCAGGAAACGGTCGGTAATGTAGCGGTCCGACAATTGCGCCGCAGCGATCACGGCCGAATCGGCAATGCGGATTCCGTGATGCACTTCGTATTTTTCCTTGATCCCGCGCAGAATGGATATCGTGTCTTCCACGGTGGGTTCTTCCACCAGTACAGTTTGGAAACGCCTTTCAAGCGCTGCGTCTTTTTCAATATACTGGCGGTATTCATCCAGAGTTGTAGCCCCGATGGTGCGGATTTCACCCCGCGCGAGCATGGGTTTTAGAATATTTGCGGCATCCATCGCACCGTCGGTACGGCCGGCGCCCACAATATTGTGCAGTTCGTCGATAAACAGAATGATCTGCCCATTGCTCTCTTTGATCTCCTGCAGCACGGCTTTCAGACGTTCTTCAAATTCGCCGCGGTATTTTGCCCCGGCAATCAGCGCGCCCATATCGAGCGCGAACACGGTTTTGTCCCGCAAAGACTCCGGCACATCGCCGTTGATGATCCGCTGTGCCAGACCTTCTACGATCGCGGTTTTCCCGACGCCGGGCTCCCCGATCAGAACCGGATTGTTTTTGGTGCGGCGCGACAGGATGCGCACGGTGTGGCGGATTTCTTCATCGCGTCCGATAATCGGGTCGATGTCGCCTTTGGCGGCCTCTTCGGTTAAGTCCCGGCCGAAACGTTCCAGCGCTTCATACTGCGCTTCCGGATTCTGGGAGGTCACCTTCTGATTCTGGCGCAATTCGTTTAAGGCGCGGGTAAAGCTCTGTTCGGTGATGCCCTGTTTTTTCAGCAAGTTCTCCGATTCGGTCCGCTTTTCTTTCAATAGCGCCAGATAAATGTGTTCCACACTGACATAGCTGTCGCCCATCTTTTTTGCTTCGTCTTCCGCTTTTAGCAAAATGCGCGTGTATTGCGTAGACGGATAGATGTTTGCAGCCCCTTCCTGCACCGGCAGGTCTTTAATTTTTTGTTCGACCGCGGTGCGAAGCGCCTGCCAGTCCGCCCCCGATGCGGCCAGGATTTTCGGCACGAGATCGTTTCCGTTCTCTAAAAGAGCCGCATGTAAATGCAGCTCGCTCACTTCGGGATTGCCGTTTTTTATCGCGATTTGCTGGGCCATCTGTATGGCTTCCAGACTTTTTTGTGTAAATTTATTGGATTCCATCTCTTATCCCTCCTTGTTGAGTGTTCGGTATACTTCTTCCTGTTCTTTCGTCAGGGTATCCGGATTGTTGATGACAAATTCCAGATACAGGTCGCCCAGGTTTTCTTTCATATCCCGGAAACCCTTGTTGGGCAAGCGGACACGCTGGCCGGTCTGGGCTTTTTTCGGAATATTGACTTTCAGTTTGCCGTGTAAGGTGTCGACGGTTTTTTTCGTGCCGAACCAGGCCTCCCAGGGCGTAAGTTCCAGTTTGGTGGTTATATGCA
>JGI24710J26742_10004411_pt1 | contig 11563 bp, 10 predicted proteins | sample BioPla2DNA2_FD_26742 | JGI IMG/M metagenome (IMG submission 26742) | reverse complement strand
TGGCAAATTTGTGCCTTTGGCCCAAAGTTCACACTGAAGAAAGGTATGTGTTTTATGTTAATTGTGTTAGTGGAGAATAATAACTAATTAAATAGTTAGAGNTAATGACTTCACAATGCTGGATGCTCCTATGGGAGGATTCTTATTTTCAATATAATGAAAGCGTAGTGAGTATATGCAAGNTTGCTTGNAATATACGATCGGAGCTAATGATCATGAAGTGTTTTTCTTCATGATATATNAATTTATGATTNTTGAAAGCATGTCGTAGGTCATGCTTTTTTTGTTGCAAAAAACTATTAAAGACAAGATTATAATTAAAATATTAATTATAGAAAGGTAAACAATGATAAGTACAGAGAAAGTTTTAGAATTTGATATTATAAAAGAACAGTTACAAGAGTTTGCTTACACTGATAAAGCAAAGATGATGATTAAGGATTTGCAACCATATATGGATGAAGTGGAGCTTCATGGGCGGCTTAGGGAAACTTCTGAGGCAAAGCTACTTCTTGAGAAGGAGGGGAATCCTCCCTTCACTTCCTTAAGTGGTATAGATGAGCTTCTACAGGTGGCCAATATAGGTGGATGTCTTACAGCAGAAGAGCTAGAAACAGTGGCATATGCCCTGACTGCTATTTCAAGACTTAAGGATTATCTTAAGCGCTGCAAAAAATATGAGATTGGCCTACCATATTATGAAGAAAATTTGGATTCCCTAGATGAGATTAAAGAAGAATTACATGTGAAGATAAGAGGGGGCAAGGTAGATGATTATGCTACAAAGCTTCTGAAGTCTCTTAGAGAAGGAATTGATCTGACTGAAATTAAGATGAGAGAAAAAGCAGATATGGTATTAAAGTCTAATAAGGAATATATGTCTGATAACTTTACTACCATGAGAAATGGCCATATATGTATCCCGGTTAAAAAAGAGTATAGATCTAAAATATCAGGCTCCGTTATTGACAAATCTTCAACTGGAAGTACTTTATTTATAGAACCAACTACGGTTTCTAAGTATTATGATGATCTTCAAAATCTGAGGATAGATGAAGAGAATGAAACGCGAAGAATTCTCTATACATTAACAGCCATGCTGGCAGATGTCAGTGATATTATGAAAAACAATAGTNATACCATAGAAAAGCTAGATTTTATATTCGCTAAAGGCAAGCTAAGCCTTAGCTATGACGGTGTGGAGCCCCATATTAACCTTGAAAGAAGAATTGTTATCAAAAGTGGTAGGCATCCCTTAATGGATAAAAAGATTAATGTCCCCCTGCAGTTTAGAATAGGTGATGGGATTAATGGTATTGTTATAACAGGACCAAATACCGGTGGAAAGACTGTTGCCATCAAGACAGTAGCCTTAAATTGTCTTTTGGCACAGTGTGGACTTCATGTTGCTTGTGAAGAAGCAGATATCTGTATGAACAATGCAATCTTATGTGATATAGGAGATGGGCAGAATATTTCTGAAAACCTGTCAACATTCTCATCCCATATTACTAATGTCCTCGAAATACTTAAAAGAGCTAATAAGGACAGTCTTGTTATTATGGATGAAGTAGGATCTGGTACTGACCCAACAGAAGGAATGGGAATAGCAATAGCTATTTTAGAGGAGTTAAGAAAGAGTGGAGCACTTTATCTAGTAACAACCCATTATCCAGAAGTTAAAAACTATGCTGATAAATATGATGGCATATTAAATGCTAGGATGACATTTGACAAGGAAAGCCTAAAGCCCCTTTATCAGCTTGTGATTGGTGAAGCTGGAGAGAGCTGCGCATTCTATATTGCCCAGAAGCTAGGTATGCCTGATAGTATGTTGAAAATAGCGGTTAAAGAGGCCTATGGGGACAAGATACCAGAAGACTTAGTATTTGAAGGTGAGAAAGATGTATTGAAGAAAGAAACCAGTCAAAGCATCCGAAAGAAGAAAAAAATCACCAATGATCAAACAGAAGCAAAGAAGTTCAATCTTGGAGATAGTGTTATGGTTTATCCAGATAAAAAACTGGGAATCGTCTGTCAGACTGCTAATGAAAAAGGAGCCCTACGAGTACAGCTTCCAGGTAAGAAAATCTGGATTAATCACAAGCGAGTAAAGCTACAAGTACCAGCCTCACAGCTCTACCCAGAGGACTATGATTTCTCAATTATATTTGACACCGTGGAAAATAGAAAACTTCGCCACCAAATGGACAGAAAATACACAGAAGGTGAAATAATAATGGATAATAATTAGTTTATTATTNTATAGTGAAATATTTTTTATCACCCATAGAAAAACCCCAGTGTTTATCAGAACTATATTTAAATATAACAGGGGATGGTTATTCATCCATATGAGACCGTTGTCGCCATCGGTACTTGGTTGTGGCAGATATTCATATCTGTCATGACCTTAGTACCGCTATGAGCGACATCCGAGCGCAAGCGTGTCTCAGTTGGATAATAACCATCCCCTGTTTTTGTAAACTTATAATGTGATAANCATCACTCCCTAAATCCATCCCCCATCAAGGCTTATAATCTGNCCAGTTAGATATTCGTTTTTCTCCGTAAGCTGAAAGGCTAGATGTGCNACCTCATCAGNTTGTCCAAGACGGTTGGCCGGAATCTCTTCTACAAGACTTTCGAGGTCGGATTGATCAAGGGTATGGTTCATATCAGTGTTAATCAAACCACAAGCAATAGCATTAACCTGTATATTGCATGGAGCTAGTTCTTTAGCCAGAGCTTTGGTAAAGCTGTTGACTCCACCTTTAGAGGCGGAATAAGCTACTTCGCATGAAGCTCCAACATTGCCCCATACTGATGAAATGTTAATTATCTTACCCTTTTTATTATGAATCATGTCAGGTACTGCAAGGGAGCAGGTATTATAAACAGATGTCAAATTGGTTTCAATAATTCTACTCCAACCATCTGGGGTAAGATCGGTAAAGAGGCCAATTGATGCAATCCCTGCATTATTAACTAAGACATCTAGGCTACCAAAGCTATCTTTAATTTGCTCGAATAATTGCTTAACTACCAGGTAGTCTCCCATGTTACCAATGAATGGAAGACAGGACCTGCCAAGTTCTTCAATTGTAGACTTGGTTTCAAATAGCTGCTTTTTATTAGATAGGCAGGTAATGACTACATTATAATTTTCCCTTGCAAACTTAATTGCAATAGCTTTACCTATCCCTCTAGAGGCTCCGGTTACCAATACAGTTTTTCGTTTCATCATTATTCCTTTCCTATTCCTATTCTCTTATAAGTATACATTATTTTATGGAGAAATAAATCATAAACATTTGTTAATTGATAATAAGTGACTCATATGATAAAATAATTCATGGTGTATTGGCCCTGACAGTGCGAGGTGATCAAGTGAGAGAAGATGCAAGAGGAATATTTGCAAGAAGATTTTTAAAGTCAATGGTTTTCGTACTGATATTTTTTGGTATAGGTGTGATAAGCTATCAAACTGTTATACGCCTATGGAGTGTGCCTGAAGCCCAGGTTGTGACTCCTGTTCAAAAGGAGGAGCCGAAAAAGGAGCAAATCACAGTACCATCAATTGATGATATATCTAAAAATCTTATATATGTAGTTAATTCTGATACGGGAGAATTTGAACATCTCCTTTTAGAGATATTTCATTGTGAAGAGAAGAGGATGAAATATATCACTATTCCAATTAGGACGCAGATAACATTATCGGAGGCCTTGTATCAAAAGCTGACCTTGGTACATCCGGCTATTCCTCAAGTGATGAAGCTTTCGGCTGTTAATAAGTATTTTGATAAAGATGTAATGTTTGAATATAGCGTATTAATTGTCCAAGAACTCTTGGGAATAGAAATCAGTTACTATACGGTTATCCCAGATGATATATATAATACAATGTTCACATCTAAGGAATATTCACAAAGTGTTTTTTCAAATGAGTTCAAGGAATTTTTAAGATCAATCAAAACAGCAGAAGAATTAAGAGCTTACATAGAAGACATCTATCCCAAGCTTATTTCTAATTTGACTTTATTTGAAAAAATGAACTATTTTGAAAGCTATCTACAGACACCACTTAATAGGATTACTTTCGATTTGATTAATGGAAATGACAAAAATAGTGCATATTATATAGATAGAACTCTGGCAAAGAAACAGATAGAGGATTATATCAATGGGAAATAATTAAAATAAAGGACTATAGGTACAAAATGGAATTAAATAAATCTAATAAAAAATCATACCTTATAAAAAAATATTTAATTATATTAGCTGGCGCTGTTCTAATGGCTTTAGCAATTAACCTGATTTTTGAACCGATGGAGCTTGTAACTGGAGGTGTTTCAGGCCTAGCTATAGTTATTAAGCACCTAACCTTAACCTTAGTTGAAGGGGGAGTCCCTTTATGGTTATCTAATATTCTTTTTAACGTACCCCTATTTATTTTAGCTATCTGGCTGATGGGTAAAGACTATATAGTTCCTGTCGTAGCTGGAACCATATTTCTAACACTTGCATTATATGTTATTCCTCTAGTTGATATTCAACTAGAGGACAAGCTTCTAGGATCATTATTTGGAGGAGCTTTAACCGGTGTAGGAATTGGGATGATATTTTCAGTATCGGCCTCTACAGGGGGCACTGATCTTCTTGCCATGCTGATACACGATAAGAAAAAGCATATCTCAGCCCCAAGATTACTATATTTTATAGATGGGGCTATTATATTAGTGGGTGCACTGGTTTTTGGAATAAGTAATGCAATGTATGCAATAATAGCTGTATACATCGCAACTAAATTTTCTGATGGTATACTAGAGGGACTTAAGTTTGCCAAGATGGCATATATCATATCTGATGAATATGAAGCGATAGCTCATGAAATACTTACAGGCATGGATCGTGGTGTTACTGGAATATATGCTAGGGGAATGTATTCTCAGGCAGATAAGAAGATGCTTTTTTGTGTTGTATCAAAACAAGAAATAATAAAAATAACTGAAATTGCTCAGAAAATCGACCCGGATTCATTCATAATTGTAAGTGATGTACGTGAGGTAATGGGAGAGGGGTTTATTGAATATAGACAGTAAGTAATTCGTATTTTAAAGCTATTATCGGTAAATCTACTTATTTTTTTTGCTTGTATACAAATTATACAAAACCCTAATTTTTATTTTGTTAAAATGGGATATGGTGCAAGATAAGTAAATAGTGTATCATAACCCTATAGTAACAGTACAAGAATAAACAGTTGTACATTAAAGTAGGAGGATATGAAATGGCAAGTTTAACATTAAAGAACATTACAAAACAATTCCCTAATGGGGTTGTGGCAGTAAAAGACTTTAACCTTGATATAGCGGATAAAGAGTTCATTATCTTCGTTGGACCATCAGGTTGTGGTAAATCAACTACCCTTCGTATGATCGCAGGACTAGAAGAAATCACACAAGGTGAATTATGGATCGACGATAAGTTGGTAAATGATGTAGAACCTAAAGATAGGGATATCGCGATGGTATTCCAGAACTACGCTTTGTACCCACATATGTCAGTTTATGATAATATGGCATTTGGTCTTAAATTAAGAAAGATACCTAAGGATCAGATAGATAAATCAGTTCATGAAGCAGCTAAAATTCTTGATATTGAGCATCTACTAGATCGTAAGCCTAAGGCTCTTTCCGGTGGTCAGAGACAGCGTGTTGCTATGGGTCGTGCTATCGTTCGTCAACCAAAGGTATTCCTTATGGATGAGCCTTTATCAAACCTTGATGCAAAGCTAAGAGTACAGATGCGTATCGAGATTGCTAAACTTCACAAGAGATTACAAGCTACTATTATCTATGTAACTCATGATCAGACAGAGGCTATGACACTTGGAACAAGAATCGTTGTTATGAAAGATGGTTTAATTCAACAAGTTGATACACCTCAGATATTATATGATAAACCTAATAACTTGTTCGTAGCTGGTTTTATGGGTTCACCTCAGATGAACTTCATTGATGCTGTTATTAGCAAGAAGGGTGACGACATTTTTGCTACATTTGGTTCTCATTCAGTTAAGGTTCCAGAGGCAAAAGCTAAGAAGNTAGTTGATGGTGGCTATATTGATAAGACAGTAGTTATCGGTATTCGTCCAGAGGATGTTCATGATGAAGAGATGTTCATCAGCAATTCTCCTGACAGCGTTGTAGAAGCTACAGTAAGAGTATATGAGCTATTAGGTGCTGAGGTATTCTTATATCTTAACATTGATGGTGATAATGAGATTACTGCTCGTGTTAATCCTCGTACAACTGCAAGACCAGATGATACTCTAAAGGTAGCATTTGATATGTCAAAGCTTCATGTCTTTGATAAAGAGACTGAGCAAGTTATCGCTAACTAATTTAATGAGATTTAATTATTACTATAGAAGGGAACACCTAGGTGTTCCCTTTTTTTAGAGCCTTTATATAAGGGGGAGCTCCCTAGTAATGCAGTATTTTCTGGCTTTAGGGATTGGAATAGAGTAAGTTTTGTCACTAAACAAATACTGAGAAACTAAAACTTGATAGAAATATACTAAAAAATAATGAAAATTTGGTGTTATTTCTTTACTTATGACGATTTTAATGTTAGAATGACAATTGTATGTATATGAATTATAAAATTAATTATTAATATAACATAAAAGGAGTGAACTTATGATTTCGAATCAAATTCTTCAAAGTACAATCGATGGATTAAAAGGAATAACTCGTATAGATATTTGCGTTATGGATACAGAAGGTAAGATATTAGCCACAACTATAGATAATGCAGATAAGTATGAGGATGCAGTATTAGCATTTGTATCTTCTCCAGCAGATAGTCAGTCTATTCAGGGTTATCAATTTTTCAAGGTGTTTGATGAGCACCAGCTGGAATTCATAGTCTTGGCTAAGGGGGACAGTGAGGATGTGTTTATGATCGGTAAGATCGTTTCCTTCCAGATCCAGAACCTTTTGGTGGCTTATAAAGAAAGATATGACAAGGATAACTTTATTAAGAATCTTTTACTTGATAACCTTCTTCTTGTGGATATTTATAATCGAGCTAAGAAGCTTCATATAGATACAGAGGCGAGAAGGGTTGTATATATTATTGAGACTAAAAATGAAAAGGATTCCAATGCTCTTGAAACTGTTCGAAGCTTATTCGCAGGTAAGACTAAGGATTTCATTACAGCTGTAGACGAGAAGAACATCATATTAGTTAAAGAGGTAAAGTCTACTGAGACCTATGAGGATCTTAATAAAACAGCAAAGGTTATTTTGGATATGCTTAATACAGAGGCCATGGTTAAGGTGCATGTGGCGTATGGAACAATCGTTAATGAGATTAAAGATGTGTCAAGATCTTATAAGGAAGCTAAGATGGCATTAGATGTTGGCAAGATTTTCTATAGTGAGAAAAATGTTGTTGCATATAATAACCTTGGAATTGGCCGTCTGATTTATCAATTACCTTTGCCACTTTGCAAGATGTTTATTAAGGAAATATTTGATGGTAAATCTCCTGATAGCTTTGATGATGAGACATTGGCTACTATCAATAAATTCTTTGAGAATAACCTTAATGTTTCAGAATCCTCAAGACAATTATATATCCACCGTAATACACTGGTATATCGTTTGGATAAGTTGCAGAAGACAACAGGTTTAGACCTTAGGGTATTTGAAGATGCCATTACATTTAAAATTGCATTAATGGTTGTTAAGTACATGAGGTATATGGAACAGATGGATTACTAGAATTAGACTGTTGTGAAACGACGTATAGATAAGTTTAAGGTTGTTTTACAACAGTTTTTGTTCATTTCCATTTATAAAAGGGGAATGTTCTTGCCGAAGTATGATAGAATATATAAAGAATGATATTGGCGAGAGGAGGATATGATGAAGAAGAATTTTATTAAAGGATTAATAACAGGAATAAGTAGTTCGTTAATTATATTTATCATTGTATCTGCTATTTATGTTATGGCTAATGGGAAGGTAGATGATGCAGATAAAGATAGAATTGAATCATTGGACTACAGCCAAGAGCAGCAAAGAGAAAGCTATAAGAATGTTGTGGATAAACTTACCGTTATGAAGATGATTGTGGATAATTATTTTCTCGAGGATGTTGATCCGGAGGCTTTTGCAGAAGGAATATATAAAGGCTTTATTAATAGCTTAGATGACCCATACTCCACCTATTATACTGTTGATGAGTATAAAGCTTTGATAGAAAGCTCTTCAGGAGTTTATCAAGGAATAGGCTCTACAGTAAGTCAAGATGTAAAAACAGGTATTATAACCATTGTAAAACCATTCAAATCTGGCCCTGCATTTGAAGCTGGTCTATTACCAGGAGATATCATTTACAAGGTTGAAGGTGAGGAAGTTACAGGGGTAGATTTGACTGAAGTAGTTAGTAAGATGAAGGGTAAAGAGGGCACCAAGGTTAATATAACCATAATGCGTGATGGAGAGACTAAGCCTTTAGACTTTACTATTACAAGAAGAAAGATTGAAGTTCCAACTATAGAATATAAAATGCTTGAAGACAAGATTGGATACATTATTATCAGTGAATTTGATAAGGTTACTGTATCACAGTTTTCTAAGGCNGTTGACGAGCTTGAAGACAATGGTATGAAGGGATTAGTGATTGATGTTAGAAGCAATCCTGGTGGNCTTTTGGATGCGGTTGTTAAGATGTTGGATCGACTACTTCCTAAAGGATTAATAGTCTACACAGAGGATAAGTATGGTAATAGAGAAACAGAGGAAGCTAAGGATTCGATAAAACTGAATGTACCTTTGGCTGTTTTGATAAATGGCAATAGTGCCAGTGCATCAGAGATATTTGCCGGAGCAGTGCAAGATTACGAGATTGGGACTGTTGTGGGAACTACAAGCTTTGGTAAGGGTATTGTTCAAAAAGTAATTCCCCTATCAGATGGTACAGCCATTAAGCTGACTATTTCTAAATACTTTACTCCAAAGGGTCGCAATATACATGGAACTGGAATCAAACCAGATATAGAGGTTGAGCTTGACGAGGAGCTACTTAAGGAAGTGATTATTCCACTAGAGAAGGATAATCAGCTTCAGGAAGCTATAAAGGCTGTTAAAAAACAGATAAAATAAACTTAAGTAAAGATGGCATTAGCTTTCGAGATTCTAAACTATAATAAAATGAAGGGCTATGATTGAATGATCATAGCCCTTCATTTTTTATCACTGTTAAAGGTTCAGTATCTACTTCTATATCCTTAGCATTATCTTGTAGCTTAAGAGGTTCTTTGTCTTCTTCTAAAAGAGTATCCCATTCCTTGGGGTCTTTCTTAGACAAGCGCATATTCATGGCCATAGAATAAAGCTCCATATTATTCTCCATGAGATACTTTTGATCCTGTATGGGGACTGTATCTCCACTTACTATCCTAAGTGCAATCTGTAGACACTTAGCAAGGGTTTCGTGGGCTTTGCCTACAGCATCAGCCGATTCTTGAGCATGTTTTAGTCCATCCCGTAATTGGGAATAATAGTCGCTTATTTTGCTCTCTAGCTTTTCATCTGCTTCTACTTCTTCTGCTAGGTGATTAGTGGGAAGCTCATAANCTAGGGTCGTATTTTCTCTGGACTTAGATTTGGGTATAAGCTTATATATGTCATTTGTTTTATCAAAGATATTTATAATATTATCTGAACTCAAACTGATACCTCCCTTTATAAAAAGTTTAATATTCCGATAAGGAATGTTTTAAATTCTACTTATATAAATTGTCGGTCTCTTGAAGAAAAAAATTAATAATTAGTATTAGAAATAAATCTCTCTCATGTCTATTAAATGAAGTGCATCTCAATAACAATAATTTTTTATCAATAGCTATAAGGATATAATATATTTTGCCGATAGATAATATAGAGTAAAATTAAAGATTAGGTGGTGATTAGATGCGTATAGATGCATTTAACAAGGTTAGTGAGTTATACAAAGCCAATAAGATTAAAACTACATCCAATGTTAAGGGTAATTGTGTTACCGATAAGCTAGAGATTTCACAGATTGCTAAAGACTATCAAATTGCTAAAAAAGCTTTAAAATCTGTTTCTGATGTTAGAGAAGATCTTGTGAAGGATATTAAGCAGCGTATGGCGACTGGTACTTATGATGTTAGTGCCAATGAAGTGGCTGATAGACTAGTTGATAAGTACTTTGATGAGTTGGCTTAATAAGGACAAGAGAAAAGAGGTTAATTGTGGCAAGCTTGATTGAAGAATTAGTCCATGTATTAGAAAAGGAAGCAGATTTCTACCAACAACTTATTCCTATGTCTTACGAGAAAACTAAGATTATTGTTCGAAACGATGTAATGGCTCTTCAGGAGATTACAGAGAAGGAACAACTAATTATTGAGCAGGTCAATGCTCTTGAAAGAAAAAGAGTCGAGATTATGGATAATATTAAGATTGTATTAAATAGGAAGTCTGCTTCCATTAATCTTAGGACTCTTATTGGGTTATTGGATAATCAACCCCAAGAGCAGAATGAATTGTCAGTGCTACATGACAAGCTTAACAATTCTATTCATCAATTAATTGAGATCAATAATAGAAATAAGTCTTTAATCGAAGAATCTCTTGAGATGATAGAGTTTAATATGAATGTTATACAGGGGAGCAATTTGGCATTAGGTGATAATACCTATACTAAGAAGGCTGGACAGTACAATGGGACCCCCCCTGGAAGTGGAATGTTTGATGCGAAGCAATAGTCGTATTATTATAGAAGATTTAGNTANGAATAAAGATTAGATTGAAATTCAAAGATTTTCAATCGCAANTTTGTGCCTTTGGCCCAAAGTTTGCAACTTAAGAAGAAAGGTATGGTTTTTAATAATGGGTTCATTTGGTAGTTTGTCTATAGGAGTTTCAGGTCTCAATATAAGTCAGAATGCTTTGAATACTACGGCCCATAACCTTGCCAATGTTGATACCAAAGGTTATGTAAGGCAGCAGGTAGTTCTTAAGGATTTTGGTTATGTTAAATGGGGTGAGAATCATCTCTCTACTCTGCAGAAGGGATTAGGAGTTGANTTTCTAGCCGTTAGGCAAGTTAGAGATACTTTTTTAGATAAAGCTTTTCGTCAGGAAAGTGGACGGGAGGCCTATTATGATGCTCAGTATCAGGCGGTTGTTGAGATAGAGGGATTGTTTGGCGAGATGGAAGGGGTAGCATTTCAAGATTCTATTAATAATCTTTGGGTATCTATCCAGGAGCTTGCTAAGGAGCCTGATGGAATTGTACCCAGAGCATCCTTTGTTCAGTCAGCTGTTTCCTTTATTGAACGAGCTGATAATATTTACCATCAGCTAAAGGATTATCAATTGAATTTAAACACTAAGGTCAAAGATATGGTTGGGCGTATCAATGAGATTGGTGAAGAGATAAAATCATTAAACTTCAGCATAAGGCATTACGAAAGTAATGATGTTGAGAATGCCAACGATCTAAGGGATGCGAG